>Ga0209416_1001759_pt1 | contig 13670 bp, 12 predicted proteins | sample RifGroF1_FD_184001 | JGI IMG/M metagenome (GOLD analysis project Ga0209416, IMG submission 184001) | Groundwater microbial communities from Rifle, Colorado, USA - Groundwater F1 (SPAdes) (version 2) | ecosystem: Environmental > Aquatic > Deep subsurface > Groundwater | place: Rifle, Colorado...
AGAAAAAGTAGAAGATAATCCTTATATTTATAATAACTGTGATGATAATTGCGAAGAATGTAAAGATTATATAAATAATTGTAAATGTGATGAATGTTGTGGAGAGTGTGATTGTGAGTGTCAAGAAGATTGTGAAGAAGATGAATTTGATTACGGAGAATTGTTAGAAATGTTTACATGTAGGATTATAGATGCTGGTGAAGATTTTCAATTAATTAGGGAAATTTTAGACGAATTTGCTGATAATTTTATTCCAGATTATGAAGAAGATGAATTTGAAATAACTGAAAATAATGATGTGATTTGTGAAAATTGTGATTGTTGTAATTGTGAAAATGGAGAATTAACTGATGAAAAAATTGAAGAAATTAAACTTATTGAAATGGTTGCTAATAAAATTGAAAATATTCAATGTACTTGTGGTTATGAATTAAGAGATACACTTTTTTGTTTATATTCTATTGGGAAAAGCATTGGATGGAATGACCATTGTTGCTTTATACAAAAAATTATGGATGAAGCATCGGAAGAATAATATAATAAATTTTAATGTATATTTAATATTAGAATAATAATATATTTTGTAAGTTATGAAGACACTAATTTTTAGTTAGTGTCTTTTTGTATTTACAAAATTAATTAACTAATAATTATTTTGTAAATTAATGAAATAAAAAATTAAAATTATTAGGAATTAGCTACTCCTAATTAAAAGGATGTATTTTACTCCAGGATACATCCTTTTTTTATTTTATTTTAATAAATACTGGAGTTTATGTTTGTATTGTGGTGTTTTGAAAATTTAGAACTGGAGTGTGATTAAATATATATAAATATGATGAAGTCAAATACAATCTTAGTAAACTTAATATTAAATTAGTTAGTAAAAAATATATTAATTGCAAAGAAAAATTAATATTAGAAGATATAGAAGGTTTTCTATATTACATGACTTATGATTCTTTTTTATCTTTAGATAAATTTTGTACGAAATCAAAATTTTATAAATCAAATCCATACACTATACAAAATATCAAACTATATTTAAAAATTAATAATATTGATTTAGAATTATTAAATGAAAATTATAAAGACAGTGATGAAAAATTAATTTTTAAAGATAGCAATAATTATTATTATTCAATAACTATTTCTCAATTACAGTCTACTATAAAAAGAGGATTTATGCCTAGAATATATGATAAGCATAATATTTTTACAGTAAAAAATATAATTAATTGGTGCAAATTAAATAATAAATCATTTGAATTATTAAGTGATACATATAATGGTAATAATAAAAATCTTAAATGGAAATGTTTAAAAGATGGTTGTGAAGAAGAATTTGAAGCACCGTGGAAAGATATTTTAAATGGTAATTGTTGTCCTTATTGTGCAGGTAAGCAAGTAGGCATCTCTAACTGTCTAGCAACTAAAAATCCTAAATTAGCTTCCGAATGGCATCCGACATTAAATGGTGATTTAACACCTTGGAATGTGACTTGCGGTAGTGCAAAATATGCTTGGTGGAAATGTAAAGAATGCAATCATGAATGGTATGCTCAAATTAGAAGTAGAAATAGTGGCAATGGTTGTTCAGAATGTTGTAAATCTAAAGGTGAAAAGAAAATAGATGAAGTATTAATAAATAATAATTGGATTAAAATATCTCAAAAAGAATTTGATCAATTAGAAGATAAATATAAATTTCAAAAAATGTATTTTATATATCAAATGAAATATGATGGTTTGGTAGGTTTAGGCAATGGACTATTATCATATGATTATTTTATACCAAAATATAACCTATTAATTGAATATCAAGGTGAGCAACATGAAAGATACATTAAAGGATTTCATGAATCTTATGATGATTTTTTAAAACAGTTAGAACATGATAAACGAAAAAGAGAATATGCTAAAAATAATAATATAAATCTATTAGAAATTTGGTATTATGATTTTGACAATATTGATAATATTTTAATTGATATATTAAAGGAGGTATAAATAAATGGCATATATTCATGTATATCAAGGTGCTTCTATTACATCTGGTGGTACAGAAGGTACTCAAGTGTCGGAAGGAGATTCTACTTCGCCAATAAGCTGTGTTTTAAATGCAACAAATAATGAGATTTCAAGCAATATAAAATTAGCATTACGTTGTGACGGTGCAAATCCACCTTCTGCACCCAATGGATATGCGACAACTGACAATACTGTCATTACACCAACAGGTGATTCTACATCAAAATGGGCATTAAGTTTAGATGGAGTAACATTTGGAGCATATGGTGACCCATTAACAATTACTAATGTTGTTAATGCAACTAATACTATATTTTATGCCAAAGCAAAATCAATTAGTTCAGAAACGCCCACTAACGATGTAAGTACAGATTTAGTAGTTAGTTGTATAATCGGTGCAGTATAAGGAGTTGATAACATAATATGCAAACCATGTTCCCAGGCATAGTTAATTCCCCTATAACTGTTTTAAATGGAGATATTGATTCAACACAAACAACAATAACTGTAACAGATCCCTCTAAATTTCCATCTGCACCAAATGAAGCAACTATTGGTACAGGTGAAGATGCAGAAACAATTACATATACAGGAATATCAGGTAACGATTTAACAGGTTGTACTAGAGGGTTTGAAGGAACTGCAAAAGCATGGAGTAGCGGTGCTAGTATTGGTAGAAATTTTACTAATTATGATTATAGTAGTATTGTTGCTAATATTCTTACTTCAGTCCAAACTGATCATTTATCTTCATATTATCATTCTATAGCAATGCAAAGACAAGCTATTATTAATGGAAATATTGATGTGTATCAACGTGGATTAAGTTTTACCAATCCAGTTCATACATCTTATACTTTAGACAGATATAGATTAGTTTATATAGTTGATGGAGGTATTTTACCATCTAATATTGTACATTCCAGACAATTATTAACTCCAGGAGATATATTAAATTCTTTTTATTTCTATAGAATAAATGTTGATGGTACTGGTAGTAATTTTGGTACTAATTCTATTTATCAAATATCACAACGAATAGAAAATGGCGTAAAATATTTATGTGGATTAAATAAAAAAGTAACTTTATCATTTTATGCAAGGAGTTCTATTACTAATAAACGTATAGGTGTAAGTATTGATACTATATATGGTTCAGGAGGAAGTCTTACTGCAAGTGAAACAATAAATGGTTCTAATTTTACTTTAACTCCTACATGGACAAAATATACCTATACTTTTACTACAAACACATTAGTAGGGAAAACTTTTGGAACAGATAATAATGATAACATTCAAGTTAATTTTAGAATGCTATGGGGTACATTTTATAATTCTCAGGTTGGTGCTTCAACTCCAGAAACATTTGTAGGTGCAGGAGACATTGACCTTGCACAAATACAAGTATGTGCTGGTGATGTAGCATTGCCATTTACTCCTAAGAGTTTTAATGATGAATTATTAGCCTGCCAAAGATATTATTATCATTCATGGGATGATGGAATAAATTCTCCTAATAGTGGTTCTGTAAGTGGTGTATCTTCCGCTACAAATAATATTATATGTTCATTTAGATTTCCAACACCTATGAGAATTTCACCAACATTACAAATTAAAAATGATAATACAGATAAACAAGTACGTGTAACAGCCACAAATGCAAAAGTTTCTTTTAATACAGTTAACTATTCTGGTAATAGGAAGGGTTTCTCATATTTATATGATAGTGGAGGTACTCCTTTTACGGTTGGGACATATTATGATTTTGATTTAATTGCTGATGCAGAAATATAGGAGGTAAAAATAATATATGGACTATAAACACTACATACGTTTAGATGAAAATTATTTAATCATTAAATCATTCTCAACAGCATTTGAACAACCAGAAGAAAATGATATTCTAATCTGTGAAACAAACGAAAGACATTTTAATTTAGATATTTATATTTATCCAGGAGTATTAAAATACAAATATATTGATGGACAAATTGTAGAAAGACCAGTAAATGAATTAATTATACCTACTCAACCTATACAGATAACTACAGATGATATTCAAAATCAATTATCACAAATAAATAATGACTTTCTTGGATTTTTGGATTGGTATTATAGTACACATCCAGAAGAATCTTAAATAATAATCAGTGAATTACTAAATTAATAAATAATATAAAAATAAAAGGAGGAATTTTTAATGACAATTTATCCAATGACAGTTTATCCGTTTAGAACATCATCTTATGCAAGAGCAATTTATCTTTATGGGACAACCACCTTTTCGTTAATTGTTCAAGAATATGTAGAACCAGTTAAACAATATGCTGCTGTGACATTCAGTTTAGCACAAATTGATAATGCTTTATCAGTCGGTTATATTACTCAGCAAGAATATGATGATACTATAGCATATATTGTTTAACAAATGTTTAATAGAGTAAAATTTAATAGACAACCATTTAATAGACCTTCAATAATCTTATATAATGTGAATATATCAGTAGATACAAATCGTCAAATATTATTATCTGATATAATTAATAATGATAGTATGAGATATGTAAATATAACTGATACAATAAATAGTGACAATATCAGGATATTATATAATACAATATCTACAAATATTGATACTATGAGAAATATTGTAAATAATATATCTTTAAATAGTGATAATATTAGAGTTATTAATAATAGCGTATCTATTGATAATGATATTTTAAGGGTATTATTAAATAGTGATATATTAAATACAGATACATCAAGGAATATAAATAATACTATTTCTATTAACAATGATTTATTAAGAATTACAAATACAACAGAAAATGTTAATAGTGATACTTTAAGAGTTATTGTTAATTCTAATATTGTAAATGTTGATTTATTTAGGAAATTAATTATTGATGATATTATTAATATTGATAGTAAGAGGTTAATAATTAATGCTGATGTGATTAATAGTGATTTATTTAGGACATTATTGAATAGTAATATAATTAATAATGATACAAATAGAGTTATATTAAATAGTGTATCTATAAATAGTGACACATTAAGAAGTATATTAGTTAGTGATAATGTGAATGTAGATTTGTTAAGAATACTAACTAATCAAAATATAACTATTGTTAATGTAGATTTATTGAGAATATTGTTAAATAGTGTGCAATTCAATGGTGATACGAATAGGAAATTAATTGTTAATAATACTATATTAATAGATACTGTAAGAAGTATATTAAATAGTAAAACAATATTCGTTGATGTGTTAAGACATGTTAATAGGTCAGTTAGTATTAATAGTGATTTAAGAAGAAATATACAATTATATATTAGTGTATTAAGTGATTTAAAAAGGATTATTATTTCTGGCAATATAGATAATATATTATATTTTGATGTATATATTAATATGTTAAATGAAATTGAAATAAATATTATTAAAGAATTAGAATTCATTACTAATATAGAAATGAGCAAGGAATTTGAGGTGATAATATAGTAAATGAAGACTGGAGATATTGGAACAAAGTTAATATTTACAGTTAAAGATAGACAAGTTAAAGATGGTAAAATAATAATAAGTATAGTTGATTTAACAAGTGCTACTAAGGTAGAGATTGTTTATAAAGGATATAAGGTTGTTAGCAAAAAAGAATGCACTATATTAGAACCTAGAACAAATGGTAAGGTTATGTATATTATTGAAAGTGGTGATTTCCCTAGAGAATATAATTATATTACACAGATTATTGTTACTTTTGATGATGGTAATATGTTTTATAGTGATAGTTTTAGTATTGTTGTAGGTGGAGTTATTGGATAGTGTTGGTTAGTGGAATTGGATGTGTGATGATTAAGAATTTTATGGGTATAGAATCCCAACAAAGAAGTTATATAGTAGTCGAAAGGACAATTAAATAATAAGGTAGATTAAATTATGCTAATTTGTTTTGATTTATTAGCATAGTTTTCTTGTGCTTTATTAGTTGTTCTAATGTAAGAATTGGTGATGATATTTTAGATTATAAATATAATTATTATATTATACATTTTAAAGAAGTTAGGTATTTGGGGAAGTCATGATCCCCTCTCTACGCAACCTAACTTCTTTTTATTTTTTATTTTAAGGGTAATGCGTAGGGAAATTTGAAAGTAAAAAAATAATTGCGTGGAGGATGATTAGAAATGAATGAAGATATTAAATTAAAAAAATGTAGTAAATGCGGTGAAGAATTTCCTGCAACAAATGAATATTTTCATAATGATAAGAGTAGAGTAGATGACTTATGCTACGTTTGTAAAAAATGTAAAAGTCCTGCGAAGAAATATAATAATATTCCAGAAGGTCATAAAAAATGTAGACAGTGTAAAAATGTTTTGCCGTTGGATAAATTTAATACCAATAAGAGATCGTTTGATGGTATTATGAATATTTGTGTTGAATGTCAATTAAATAATCGTGGAAAAGAACATAATGATAAAGATAAAATTTGTAAGAAATGTGGAAGAACATTACCTTTAAATGAAGAATATTATCAAAAAGATAAATTGTGTTTGGATGGATTTAGGAATATATGTAAAGAGTGTAAAGGTGAAAAATTTGGTATTCCAAGAAAGTCTCAAAAATGGACAAAAGAAGATAGTGATATATTAATTAAACATTATCCATTTATGAGCAATGAAGATTTAGTTACTACATATTTTCCAACTAGAACTTATTATCAAATATCAAATTATGCAACAAAGGTATTAAAATTACATAAAAATGAAGAATATTTAAAGTATCGCGCATGGTCAAAAGAACAATTAGATATTTTAATAAATAATTACTCATTTACAGATATTGATGATTTAGTAGTTTTAATAGGTAAGAATAAAGGATTAATAATAGATAAAGCTAGTAAATTGAAATTAGTAAAAAATTCTTGGTGGACAAAAGAAGAAGAACAAATTTTGATTGATAATTATTCAAATATGAAAAATGAAGATTTGGTTAATTTATATTTTCTAAATAGAGGATTTAATTCAGTAATGACTAAAGTATATAATTTAGGATTATCAAAAGATAAAGATTATTTATATCAAGTAAGAGTAAAGACGGGTACTAATAATCTTAAAATGATACCAGATCAAAATAAAGAAAACAACCCAAGATGGGTAGAAAGAACTATTATTAAATGTGATCAATGTGGTAAAGATATAGAATTGACTCCTATTAACACACAAAATCAAGAAAATTATTTTTGTTCTAGAGAATGTATGGGTAAATGGAGAAGTATAAATTTAAGTGGTGAAAATAGCCCTATATTTGGTCGTGCAGATGAAATATGGACTCCTGAAATGAGATTAAAAGCAGCAGAAAATGCAGTAATAAGATTAAAGAAATTAAATTTTTCTAAAAAACCAACTAAACCACAATTGATTATAAATAATCTACTTAATGATTTGAATATTAATTTTGAAGATGAATATGATTGTAAATATTATTTGATTGATAATTATTTAACTAATTATAATTTAATGATAGAAGTTCAAGGAAATTTTTTTCATTGTAGTCCAGTAATGAATTTAGAAAATAGCAGAAAAACAAAAATAATAGGAAAAGATAAAGCAAAACATACATATATAAAAAAGTATAAAAATATAGAAATATTGTATTTATGGGAAAAAGACATATTAGAAGATTTAGAAAAATGTAAATCTTTGATTATGAAATATATAAATAATAATGGTAAATTAGAAAATTATCATTCTTATAATTATTATTTAAATAACAATGAATTAAAGTTAATAGATAATTTATATGTAATAGGTTATTAATATAAAAGGAGTGAAATAATTGCCTCCAGTAAGTAATAGAAAACCAAAACTACAACAAAAAAAGAAATCACAAATTGAATCAATAACTTGTGCATCTTGTGGATTGCCTAAGAAACCAACTGAATTTTACAATTCCTCTAGCGTTTTCCATGCAGGTACAGGTAAAGTGCCATATTGTAAAATTTGTCTAAAAAATATGTCTGTAGATAGCAATAGTAATATAGATATTGAAAAATTTAAAAATGTTTTAAAAGAAATTGATAAGCCATATATACATGACGTTCTGCAATCTGCTTATAATCAAGCAGATAAAGAAAAAAATGGTGAAGGAGATGCAATTGGGAATTTTTTTAAAAATATCAATTCACTTCCCCAATATAAAAAATTAACTTGGGTAGATTCTATATTTGAAATAGTACATGAAGATGAAGAAAATTATAGCAATAACTCTATTTTAGATTTTACAATTACAGATAAAATTATTGATAAATGGGGATATGGATACTCTAATGAGGAATATTATTATTTTGAAAAAAAATGGAAAAAACTTATAGATAATTATGGAGAAAAAACATCATTACATACAGAGGGATTAATAACATACATTAGATTTAGAGTAAAAGAAGAATTAGCAACTGCTAAAGGAGATGTAAAAGAAGCAAAAGAATGGGCTAGTTTAGCTTCTACTTCCGCAAAAGATGCAAAATTAAATGTTTCACAATTATCTAAATCTGATATTAGTGGTGGTGTTGAATTGCTTCCACAATTATTTGAAGCAGTTGAATCAGAAATTGGTATTATACCCACTCTTCCATATCTTAAAGAACAACCTTATGATGATGCAGATTTAATTATTTGGTGCATAGTAAATTATCTTCGTAGATTAGAAGATAAATCAAGAATAACATATAGAGAAATTTGGAATTTTTATGATGAAATGCTTAATGAATTTTTTATGCAACAAGGATATAACGAAGAAGCAATAAAAAATGAAAAATTAAAAAGAAATAATGTTTTTAGAGATTTAGGAAAGGTTTATAAAGAACCTATTTACGAGGAAAGTGATGTATAATGGCTAGTTTTTCTAATTTTGAATCAAAAAATAAAAAACATGTAAATGATAGATATGATATATATGATTCTGCTTTTGAATCTCCCATTAAAACATCAGAATATAATTCTTCAATAATAACTAAACATATTACAGAATTTACAGAATTATGTTCATTTCTTAGGTGGATGCCTGATATTTTTTGGGATATGTATAAACCAGAAACTGGTGGATTAACATTTGATCTTCATCAAAGAGTAATGCTTAGATTAATATCTCGTTTTCAAGAAGATTATTTTTGTGCTCCAAGAGGAATTTCAAAAACCCTTTTACACATTATGAATCAATATCATACTGCTTGCTGTTTCCCTAATATTAATACTTCTGTGACAGCATCAACAAAAGAATCTGCTGTTAAAATATGGAAAGATAAACATGATGAGATATTAAGATTTTATCCTTCTTTTGCTGAAAATATTAGGTCTGCAAATTTTACAAAAGATACTGGTAAAGTTGAATTTGTAAATGGAAGTATTGTGGATAGTCTTGCTAATGCTCAAACTAGTAAAGGTCTTCGCAGAAGAAGAGGTGGGCTCGAAGAATCAGCATTAATTGATAAAGAAACATATGATGATGCTATTGAACCTATTTTTAATATTGCACGAACTACTATGACAGGAGAAACAGACCCAGAAGAATTAAATGGACAAATTAATAGATTTTCAACATCTGGATATAAAAATTCAGATGAATATGAAAAAATATTAAAGATGTCTAGAGATATGATTGATTTAAAAGGTTCATTTGTATTTGGTTCAGATTGGTTTATTCCTGTTCATTTTGGTAGACAAAAGAAATCAGTGATTGATAAATCAAGAAAAAATAATGTTATTCGTTTTCGTCAGAATTATCTTTGTGATTGGATCGGGGTGTCGGATGGGGCGTTAATAAATATTAGTAAATTAATCAAAGCAAGAGTTGTAAGCCCACCAGAATTAGAATGTCCAAGAGATAAAAAAGGTAATTTTGATTTATGTGAATATGTAATTGGAATAGACGTTGCTAGAAGTAACTCTGAAAGTAATAATAAAACGTCAATAGTTGTTTTAAAAATTATAAGAAATACAAGTGGCTCTATTAGACAGATACAATTACATAATATAATAAATCCACCTAATGGATTAAACTATGAAGAGCAATCAATTATAGTTAAAAGAGTTTTTTATAAATATGGTGGTAATTTAGATTTAATAAAATCAAGAGTTAAAGCTGTCGTAATTGATGGGAATACAATTGGACAAGGATTGGTAGAAAAATTACTTGAGGATGTTACTGATTTTGAAACAAATCAAGAATATGGTGCTTGGGCAACTATTAATACAGAAGATAAGTCTAAATCTTCTAATGCACCAAAGATTCTCTATGTTTTAAAATCACAGGGAATCAATGGAGATATTATTAGAACATTTATTAATTATGTTGAATCTAATACATTAAAATTAATTAAAACATTTGATGATATTAAAGATAATTTGCCAAAAGATTTAAAAGAAGATTATTTGCATAATATTGAAATGGCTTGTATTCAAGTACAATTTTTAATTGATGAAGTTGCAAATTTAAAATTAAAAAAAACACAAACAACTATAACTGTTGAACCAGTTATAAAAAGACTCGATAAGGATCGTTATTCGGCGTTAGTGTATCCATTATTTTACATTTCTTTATTTTTAGAACGAGAAGAAGATGATTCAGATTATGATTTCGTATTTTCATTTTCATAATAACACATTATTAATATAAATGTCAAGAATAAATGTCAATCAATATTTATTTAAAACAATAAATAAATTAAATCTTAAATTTAAATCATAAATAAAAATTAAACACAGAAAGGAGGATTTTATTTAATTGCCAAAAAAACAAAAAGAAGATCCTCAATCACAAATTCAGCAACAAATTCAACAGCAACAACAAATAGAAACAAATAATCAAAACACTCAATTTACTGATACATCTCCCCCACTCTCTAATTCTAATGAAATAGAATTAAATTCACTTTCTTATAGTTCTTTTTCATTAGGAAGATTAGATACTGACAATATATCAATGAGTGATTTAAAACAATATGTAAAATATCCTATGATATATAATGAAATTTTAAGGACTATATCTGAACAAGCATATAATGAACAAGGAATTTATAGTAATATAGTAGATTATATGATTGCTATACCAACATTATCTCATATAACAACTATGAGAAATAAAACAGATAAATTTAAAGAAAAAAAGAAAAAATTTAATTTATTATTAAAACTTTTAAATCATGATAGATCAACAAGAGATATATTAAGAAATTTATATATCTATGGAACATATATTGGTATATTGAGAGATACAACAGCGAATAATAAAAAAATTGATACTGGTGCAGTAATAGTAGATTCAATTGATAGAATTGAAGGATTATCATTAGATGATAATTTTATGATACAACCTTTAGATTTAGATTATTGTAAAATAATTGGATTTCAAAATAATATATCTATTGCAGCATTTGATATGATGTATTTTGATCAATTTAAATATGGTGGATTAATAAATGAAATTAAAAATTATCCTAAAGATTTTATAAAAGCATATATGGATTATAAAAAAGATGTTAGTAAAAGATGGTTTATTCTTGATTATAGAAAAACAATTGCATTAAAATCTAAAGCAAAAGAGGATGAACCATATGGTAGACCTTTAGGACTTTCTGCATTTACAGATATGAAATTAAGTGGAGATTATGATGATAGTCAATATCAGTTAATTAGTGAATTAGCTAGTAGTATATATTTCCTTATTCTCCCAGAAGGAGAAAAAGCAGGTTCTTGTAGTTTAAATAAAACACAACAAGATAATATAATAGAAGCATTTAAAAATGCTGTAAAAATAAATACAAACGGCAATACTGCTAAAATTTCAACTTTGTCTCTTGCTCCAGGTACAAAAATTGATAGATTAAGTAAAGACTCTTCTTTAATTGTCGATACTTTAAGTGATGAAAATATGAAGAAGATAAGTACAAGTTTAGGTTTTGCTAGTAGTGCATTAAATGCGGAATCAAGTGGAGGAAGTTCATATGCTAATTTAGCAGTAAACTTAGATTTGGTATCTTCACAAGTATTTCAATTAGTAAATGAAATAGCTAGAGAATATACAAGAGTTATTAATGAATTATTAAATATTAAACCTAAAGATTATATAGATATTAAGTATTTGCCTATTTCTTGGTTAAATAAGGATGATATGTTTGAGAAAGCAGAAAAATTATATACTCAAGGAAGAGGTTCATTAAAGTTCTGGATATCTACTTTGGGCGTTGATGTGGATGATTACTTAAGTTTAATGGATGAAGAATTAGATGAAGATTTTGAAAATAAATATCCTGTACATGCCACATCATTCAATTCAAATGGTGGAGATATAAATGATAAAGGTGGAGCACCGTTGAAAAAAACTGAAGATTTAAAACCTGGAGGTCAAATTCAGAGGAATTTAGGAAGTAATAAACAGAAAAAGCAAAGTACAGATTAATATTATTATAATAATAGGTAATGGAGGTATTTTAATATGGAAGAAGTTTTTAAATATAATTATAAGGGAAATTTAATAATTTTTAATTTACCTGAAGGTGAAAGAAGTGGATCTTGTTCATTAAATAAAGAACAACAAGATAATTTAAAGACATATATAGAAAATCAATTTGCAAAAATAAATGAGGAAAACGGTGGTGTTTTAATATTACCTCCAAAGACAAAGTTTTCTCTTATAGAGTTAAAAGATAAGACTAATGAATAATTATTATAAAATTTATTATTTTATAAAAGATAGTTAAGGAGTAATTAACCTTAATGATAAGACGAGTTCCTTTCGCTCGTCTTCTTTTATTGTTTAATTTTAAGTAAAGGAAGGAAGGAAGGAACAGAAAGATATTCATTTGAAAGGAATGATAAAATAATGAGTAAAAAGAAAACGCATGAAGAATTTGTTAAAGAATTAAAAAATATAAATCCTAATATCGAAGTTATTGGTAAGTATGTTGGTTCAATAGACAATATAAAAGTGAAATGTTTAAATTGTATAGGTGAATGGAGTCCGATAGCATATAGTTTAATTGAGAATAGAGGTTGTCCTTATTGTGCCAATCAAAAAATATTAATTGGATTTAATGATATGTGGACAACAAATCCAAAATTAGCAAAATTACTTGCTGATCCAAAAGATGGATATAAATATACTCAACACAGCGAAAAAAGAGTGGATTGGAAATGTAATTGTTGCGGTAATATTATTAAGAATAAAAAAATAAGTGACTATTGTTCAAAAGGACTTTCGTGTTCTAAATGTAGCGATGGAGTTAGTTATCCAAATAAATTTGGTTTTACTTTTTTTGAGCAAATAAAAAATTTAAGTAACATTAAAGATTTTGAGACAGAAAAAACCTTTAATTGGTTGATGTATAAATTTAAAAGGAAATTAAGGAACGGTTTTTTAGATTTTTATTTTGAATTAAATAGCAAAGAGTATGGAATTGAAATGGATGGTGGATTCCATACAAAAGACAATAAAATGACTGGTCGAACTAAGGAAGAAAGTAAATTTATTGATGATGAAAAAGATAGACTGTGTAAAGAACATGATATAAAAATAATTAGAATTGATTGTGATAAATCAGAATTACAATATATAAAAAATAGTATTATGAATA
>Ga0209416_1001760_pt1 | contig 13665 bp, 15 predicted proteins | sample RifGroF1_FD_184001 | JGI IMG/M metagenome (GOLD analysis project Ga0209416, IMG submission 184001) | Groundwater microbial communities from Rifle, Colorado, USA - Groundwater F1 (SPAdes) (version 2) | ecosystem: Environmental > Aquatic > Deep subsurface > Groundwater | place: Rifle, Colorado...
GAGCCTCCTTTGAACATCGTCGTAACGGTGTCTTCGGAAAGCCCGAGCTCCGTAGCCAGCATCTTGGAATAGTGGTCCACAATAACCGGGTTGTTTATCTTTGAAAAAACGGGGACGAGTGCCTCCAGGATAAGCTTTTTTCCGAGGGCGGACTCTTTGCTGTTGGCCTTAAGTGTGCTCGATATATAAAAATCGTAAACATCCACCGCGTCACGGATAGCAATTTTAGCTTTTTCCGGGTCAGCCTTAAGAACCTCGTCCAAATCTTTGAAAGGAGCCGGGATTACAGCCACTTTTATGTTAAATCCCATTCTTTCGGCAATTTCTACCGCGCGGTAAACGGCATTTACTCCCGCAGAATCGGCGTCGAAACAAAAGGTGAGATCGTTTGTGTATCTTTGTAAGATTTTCAACTGAGATTCAGCTAAAGCAGTTCCGGACGAGGCAACAATGTTTTTTATCCCTTCCTGATAAGCACTAATAACGTCCATCTGACCCTCAACTATTACAGCGCCGTGTTTTTTAATGTCTATCTTGGCGTTTACCAGGTTAAACAGGAAGATGCTCTTGTGGAATACGGCTGTTTCAGAGGTATTCAGGTACTTAGGCTCACGGTCGAGAATTGTTCTTCCGTTAAACCCGACAGTATTCCCATCTATTCCCTTGAAGGGAAATACTATCCTTCCGCGGAACCTGTCGATGTAACCTTCACCAGAGGTTTTTTCGGAAATTACTCCCGCATCCAGCATTTCGTTCTCGTGTATGCCTTGTTTTTTCAGAAAGTTATGTAGCGCGGCCCAGGTGTCGGGGGCATACCCCATCTGGAAAAAATCGATCGTTTCTGATGTAAGTTTTCTTTTTTGAGTTAGGTAGTCGAGTCCGGCCTTACCTTCAGGATGTTTAGTTAGAACATAATGATAATATTTCGCAGTCAGGTTATTTATCTGGTAAAGCTCTTTCCTCTTTGCCGATTCCGGATCGTAGTCCTTTTTTTCCAGTTTTATTCCTGCTTTTACGGCTAATTGTTCCAGAGCAGCAGAAAACTCGATGCCTTCTATCTTTTCGACAAATTTAAATATGTCCCCCGCCTCTCCGCAACCGAAACACTTATAAATCTGAAGCTCGGGGGAAACCATAAATGAGGGTGTATTCTCGGAGTGAAATGGACAGACGCCCTTATAGTTGCGGCCTGCCTTTTTCAAACTTACGTAGGAACCGACCAGGTCGACAATATCTATTTTCTGCTTGATCTCGTTAATCGTGTCCATTGTTCTTTGTATAGCATACCTCGGTTTAAATCACAAACAAAACCCAAATAGGCGGTAAATAACGTCAAAAGACCCGTAGGGATAGTACGGTGCTAGCCCTATAGTACTTTACTAAAATGCTATAGGGTGCTATAATACTAGAAGCCTTTAATATGGCCGTTATTTTGTACTTTGAAATCATATATCGAAATCTAATAAGGAGACTGAAATGAAACTTTTGATGGTGTTAGTTGTGCTCGTTGTGGTTTTTGCAGCTCTTGGTGCTGCCGCTTCCCCCGCGCAAGCGCAGGTTAGCGAAATGTTAATCAATATTAGTGACGGAAGCTTAAGTGGCCACGGGTGTGATAGCTCTGAGTGGCATTTCGTCATTAACCAGCTCGCTGATCCTTCACTAGCGCCGGCCACAATACACGTGGCTTGGTCTGATGGGTCAGAAGAAGATGTGCCTCTCCAGAATGTAACTCCTGGTGGGATGGCACACTATGCAACGGCAGCGCATCTTGACAGTTATGTCGTGGATGCGACGGCCTACATTTACACAACGTGGGGTGGAAAGTTTAATTTGTCTCACGGTCCGTGTGGAAATACAGACACACCGACCGTTACAGTAACAGTTACGGAGACTGCAACCCAGACTCCAACAATAACTGTAACTGAGACACCTACCAACACCCCAACAGTTACGGAAACTCCTACGGAGACCGTGACTATTACAAACACCCCGACCGGGACTGTGACTCAGACGGGAACACCAACTGAAACGGTCACCCAGACCCAGACTCCAACCGTAACGACTACAGGCACGCCTAATGAAACAGGTACGCCTACCGGTACGGTAACCGAGACTCTTGTAAACCACACACCCACAGAACCTTCTTTGGGTGGCGGAAAACCGGAGTCAACGCAAACAACCTTCTTTTGGCCGGCTATTATAGGCCTAGTGGTGGTTGCGTTGTTCGTAGTGTTCAAAAAACACTAAAACCCTACCGGGGAGACGCCAAGCTGAAAGTAATTTTTCTTAGCGTCTCCCCAACCCTTTTTAAGGAGTTTCCAATGAAAAGATTGGGGCTGTTTGCAGCACTACTCTTTCTGTTGTTAACGGTTTCGTGTAATTCTCCCGTTAGCTCAGTAGAGCCAACCGTTGTTCCCATAACCGGAACTCTTGAAGCACCCGTGGCTACGCCCACTGCTCAGAAAACTGTTATGGAACAACCCACTCCGACGGCAACTCCGACACCGGAGATAAATCCTTACATCTTCGACGCGGGCGACCAAGACCTGGATATTTCTACAGGATCTTTTTTCCTGCAATTCGAAGAAGGAGCCCTCGGTAATATTGAAATCTCTGCAGGCCTAGTCAGTCCGATAAATACAGGGGATTACGAAACCACCTCTCAAGGACTAACGTTAGGAACCGGAATCGGTGTTTCCAGAGCAGACAATTACGGAAACGTCCTTCTGGGATTTCACTCCGGATACCACAGGAACGACCCGCTCCAAGCAGAACCTCTCCGCTTTTACTTTGAAAAATGGGGGGCTTCTGACAAAGCTGTGGAAGATAAACTTACGCAGTCTTTAGGAAGTAAAGGAACGCTCCGTGTAGGTAACGCCGAAGTGAAAGTCACCGTAGCGGCAGCTATTAGAGTTGATAACGCCGCAGCGATAGAAATTCAATTGTATCCGGAAAAAATCCTGGATATAGTAACCGATGAAAAATATACCGTCATCGGAGACAGGATTCCCTTCAATATCGCAAAAGATAGCACGCACAGAATTATGATTAACTTTTGCGGATGGGACGGCCCCGGTAAAAATTACTCGTACTATCGGTACGTCATTATATTTGACGTATTTGAAGTACCTCAGACGCAGACGCCCTAGAGTGTACCAATTTGGTATATTTTAGGGCGTTTTTTTGTTAGTCAAAACGACCTTATAACGAAACCTCGAAATTACCATCTATACTTGACTTAAAGCGCCGTAGATAAGATTATTAGAGTATGAAATTTAAAATTTTAATACTGCTCATTGTCCTCTCCTTAGTGGCTGTCCCCTTTTACTTTTTTAAAAAAACGTCCTTAACGCCCCCAGAAACTGACATTCCGGAGGTTTTGGGTGCCAAAATTGTCGATGTTTACGGCCAGGCAAGTAACATCACTACGGGAAACCAGAGAGCTACCGCTTATGCCTCTCTTATTGTGGGTAGAGGTCAGGAGGATAAGGTTAGGGCTGCCAAGAGTGCCGGTTTTAAAGGCCCTTCACTACAATATATAGTAGCCGATGGATTAGTCGGTCCTGCGAAACTTCACTCCCCGGACGCTCAGAAACGCACCTGTGCTCAGTTAGGAATTTCTGATATTCAGGCAAATAAAAATAATATAAATATGTATAAAGATTTCTGTAAAATACACGACAGTATTGTGACAAAACAAGCTCTTGTGGACTTAAATCTGGATGGAAAAGGTGACATCGCGGCTACGGAAGCATGGTTTTTACACGATACGAATGGAAACAGAATATATAGATCTTCAGGAGGCGGTACCGGATATTTTCCGAATCCGTCAAATGAAGGTGTAAAACAAATATTCAAAGAGAGAATTCTTTACGAATTAAGAAAAAACAACACTGAGTATCTGTTTGACGGAATCTATTTGGATAATGTCGCTCTGGGTTACGGAAACACTTCCCGTTATAGCGGCAAGCCCGTAGAGTTTTCTACTGCCACAATTGCAGCCGATGCAGTATATGGTTTTGTCCGGTATATTTCTCAGAGTATAAAGGCAGTTAACAGCAACTACCTGCTTTGGGCAAATATGATTGGCGGCTCTGATGACGGTAAGCAATGGGACAGGTTTTCTCCCTACTTAGACGGGGCGTTACATGAAAATTTTGTCGTTAACTGGAATGCCCAGGTTCATTCCGCTTCAACAATTTACAAACAGCTACTTCAGGCACAAAAATGGATAGCCGACGGTAACATTTATAACGCTGTTGCCCAGGGAGACGGTAACAATACCTTAGGAAGGTTTGGGTTAGTCGCATTTTTACTCGTCGATGACGGTACCCGCGGGTACTATCACTACACTAACTATTACAATATGTATAACTATTTTTACTATCTACCGGAATACCAAACTACGTTGGGAACACCGATGGGACCGTTCGAAATAACAGCAAAAAATAGTTCCGGCATTCCTACTGCGTACAAACGTACCTACACGTGTGGGGCGGTTACTCTTGATGTCGCTAACAAAAAATCCACAATTACAACTAATGCCTGTCAGACAACAACTGTTGGGGCTATCAGCAGTCTGACGGTCAGAGATACTTCGAACTCTGCGGATTGGTCGGTACAAAGCAACCTAAAGCTAGGCAATGAATTATATGGTGATAGAACATATAAGTTCGTTCACGTTCCCCAAAAATATCTGGGGACCGCGTGGATCCAAACTGCCAATGACTCCAGAAGTTATACCAACACCCCACTAGTAACATTTAAACTATCGCAGAACGCAACAGTTTATGTTGCTTTTGATGATAGAATCCTGAAGAGACCTTCCTGGCTCTCAGATTGGACTAACACCGGGGACAACTTGGACGCCGGAGGAGATCCGTTTAGCATCTACCAGAAATCGTTTCCTGCGGGGGTAGTATCTCTAGGCCCAAATGGCGGAGGAAATATACCTAACAGTATGTATATCATACTAGTGGGGTTCTAGAGTAGGTTTAGGGGCTTAGTATTAAAAACGGGAATTGGTTACACGCAGGGGTATTTATGGCGGAGGGAGAGGGGTTCGAACCCTCGTGCCGCTTTCGCGACGCGTCGCTTTCCAGGCGAGCCGATTAGACCACTCTCGCATCCCTCCAAAGCCTCGAACAGCCTTGATTTTAACACAAACTTGAACCGTCCTACCCTACAAATACTTGTCCAGTTTTTTACTGCGCAGCTCGTCCTGAATATCCTTTATCTTGTCGGTTTTATCTTTAGGCACTATTAACAAAGTGTCTGCTGTGTCTACAACCACCATATCCTTTAGTCCAAACACCGCGATTAGTTTGTCGGGGTTGTCACTCTTAATCAAAGAGCTTTTTGAATCCAGCGCGATGACATTTCCCTCCTTGTACACCTGATCCTTACGCGCAACGTATTCGTAAAGTGAGTTCCACGTACCAATATCGACCCAGTTATAGTTTAACTGCAAAATCAGCGCGTCTTTAAATAAATGGCGGGTAACAATTTCGGTTGCTCCGGCTTCCATTCCCTGATAAATTGCCGGGACACCTTCGAGGCTGTTGCTCTCACTTATAATTTTTCTAATTTGCATTAAAGCCGAATACCAATCAGGTTTATATCTTTCATAAGCTTCGAGTAGCATCTGCGGATACCAGCAATTGTGATTACTGTGTTTCACAACGTTAAAATTTTCAATCAGTTCTTTGGTTTCGGCATAATTTGAGCGGCGGTCTACAAATTCTTTTGCCTCGTAAACATCGACATTTCCGTACGAATGTATTTTTCTACCCAGCTTCAGGTAATCTACCCCAAGGTCGGGGTATGTTACGGCAATTCCACCGGAAATAAACTTTTTATGTTCTTTCACTAGCTTTTCCGCGGTTTCTATTAAGAGTAGATAATTGTTCTCGGGAATTCTTACACAATCAGACTGCACTATCATAAAAGGTTCGCCCGGAAATTTAACATCGAGGTAAACAATTGCTAGTCCGTCTGCGGGACCTCTATTTTTTGGCGAGTCCGGCTCTAGAATATAATTTTCCAAAGGTATTTGCGGAACCTGCTCACGCGCGATTTTTACATACCGGTCTTTGGTCGATATAAGAATATCGCTAGCGGGATATTTTCTGAGAAGGGTTTTTACATTGTACGAAAAAAGCGACTCTCCGTTTAAGATTTTCTGAAATTGCTTGGGATTATTTTCCCTGCTATACGGCCATAATTTTGTGCCCCGGCCTCCGGCGCTGACGATGAATTTCATAATTTATTATATCAACTTGACACGCAGGAGGTCACTTCGCCATGGCGCGTTTTCTTAGATTTTCCGGCATCTTCTCTATCGCGTACCTCAGAGCGGTACGGGGCATCGCGTCTTTGTGCCTCAAAACATAGCTTAATACTTCTTTCTGATGTTTATGGCTCGCTACTTTAAGCAACCAACCGTACCCCTTTTGAACCATGTCCTCTTTGTCCAACAATAAAATATCCGAGATTTCAAAAACACTTTTTAAAAACTTTCCCTCTTTGACCGGAACAATTAAACTTACTGCCGCTGCCCTGCGGAGCCAGAGATTTTTACTTTTCGCCCAAACTTTAAGATTGTGAATATATTTTGGATATTTTTCTATGAAAGATCCTACTGTGTGATTACAGAAGGTATCGCATTCGGCCCAATTGTCGATGTACTTGTCGAGCCAGCGTTCGTAGAAAGAAAAGTCACTTTGAGCGTAATCTCCTTTCCGGTGCAGCCACCCTGCCGCAATCCAGGACTCTTCACAATAACCGGACCTAAAAAGATCTTCGGCAATTGAAAATAATTCTTTTTTGCTCAAACCGCTGACATGAACAAAGTTTTCTTTGGCAATTTTTTCGACTACTCCGGATTTCACCCCGTGACACAAAATAGTCTGCTTAAAAAAGCTTTGAAAACTTGCGCGCGTTTTAGCGTCTGAATTCTTTTTTAGTTGAGTTCTTATGTGAAGGACAATTTTAGTTTTTGCTATTATCTTTACGTTTTCTTTTTTCATGGTTTATATTCTATCAAAACGAAGCCCCCGGACGATTATTTTAACCGCTTTGGGGGCATTTCTTTGGTTTCGCAAGAAGCGATACCTGGTATACAGCTTTTCTCGGAGGCCACTCGAGGATTATTCCTACGTTACGCAACGTGTCAGTCAGGTTTACTCCCATAGCTTCGGCGTTTGTAACTGAAACGTAATCCGGGTAAACACGGCATCTTGTTTCGCACGCCTCTCTCAAAATGCTACGGACGTGGCCTTGCCAATGCCTTGGGTTTTCCAAAGCTCTTTGTGTCCAGTTACTGTGTTCTAATCTCTTCTTTGCAACGTACTCAGCAAGATCAAATTTTACGGCAACAACATAAACTTCCGGTTCAAAAACACCGGTGAATAGAGACGCCCTTGGAGGACACCCCGCTTTAATTCCCAAATTTGGGCACCCTTTACTGTGTTTGTAAAAGGCTGCTGCGCATAGGGGGCGGATTATCCTTGGCTGGCAAACAACTTCCACAGGTCCTCTGAAAAACACCTCCCTGGCGATACTTTTTATGTCCAACCGTCCCTCCTTCAATAGACTTTGTGGCATTTTGGGTTCTTAGCTTTGGATTATATCAGTAAGGGGGTTGGAGTAAAGTGGGGAGCATTCAGTGGCCGTTGGGGGCATTCCTATATAATAAAGGGGTATGACTACGTTCGTGATAAAACTAATAGCTATCGTGACAATGGTTATCGACCATGTCGGGTTACTCTTTTTTCCGGAAGAAATAATTTTCCGCGTAGTGGGGCGATTTTCTTTTCCACTTTTTGCCTGGCTTATTGCCAACGGAGCCAAACATACAAAAAACATGAATGCTTATGTTGTAAGACTTTTCGTTTTCGCCTTATTTTCGCAGATTCCTTATATGATGGCGCACAGAACTGTAATACCCGGTTTTTTAGGTCTCAATATATTCTTTACGCTTTTTCTGGGATTGGTGGGGATAAAACTCATTAGTTCCGGAGTAAATAAATACCTGCAGGCAGCTGGAGTGATATTAATTTCTTTAGGTGCGGAATTTTCCGGAACAGATTACGGAGCGGTGGGAGTGCTGTCTATTATCTTTTTTTATATTTTTTACGATAACTTCAAACTTATGTCTGTGTTTCAGTTCTTACTGCACGGCGTTTTGTGGTACGTCCTGTTCTTAGGAAGTGGGAGTGGTCTGAGTTTGCTGCCCCTGCTCCAACCCGTCGCGCTCTTCTCTCTTATAATAATTTTCTTCTATAATCACCAGGCGGGGCCGAAAATGAGATACCTTTTTTATTTGTTTTACCCGCTGCATTTGTTAGTTCTGTATTTTATTAGGATTTACTACGTTAATTGAAAGCTGGCGGAGGGATGCTGAAAAATATCTATCCATTTGCCCGGTGAGTATTTTACCAAGTTCAAGAGGTTATAAAAAAAGAAAACCCCTCGGAGTGAAAAAACTCTTTGGGGTTTATGAGAAGTGACTAGAACTCACCGCGGCGGCGGACAAAGGCAGCAACAGAAGAAGAACCGCGGGCAAAGGCACCAATACCAATCAGGAATCCTAAATCGTACCAGTTGCCGTTATTATGGACTTGGTAGACTCCGTAGTTGCCGCCGAACAAGTTGCCAATAAATGCAAAGGCAACCGTCCAGCCATCCCACATACCGTTCCAGAAACCGTAAATTTTGCTGGTTTCTTCGAGAGGAGTGTTCTTCAGCGGATTAGCGGTACCACAGGCGGTGAGCACAAGGGTCAGGCTAACGAACAAGACGAAAAGAGCAAACATTTTGTTTTTCACGACATTCTCCTAATCTGGGATGTGAGTGGTTGATTGCACAAACGCTAATTTCTATGTCCTACAGTATACTATGGGATAAGTGGGTTGTCAACAAATATTATTTGCGGAACATGATGCCAAAAGGATAAACGCAATATTTAAAGGTAACGGTATTGATTTATGGCGGGGGGGGCATGGGACGTACTTGGAACTTTTTTCACACCCGCAAAAACTGACGCATCACGTGCAACGTACGTGTGATAATAAATTCCCGCAGTCATTTTTATACTGACTTGCGGGAATGTAAATCCGTTGCACATTACTTAGGAATACTGAGATTAAAGTCAACCGCAGAAGCAAAAATTTCAGCAAGAGTGCGTAAACTATTTGGGGACAGCTCACTAACTCTGGGCAACTCTTGAAGTTTTGCATCGGCAGCAGAGTGCTCCTCAGCTATCAGAAGGTCCAACCAGGCTTCAATAGTATTGGCAGCACTTTCTGAGGAGCGCTTAAGCGAAGCGACCTTTCCTGCGACTGACTTTCTAAAACGTGTGGCACTCTCCTTCATTTTTCTCTCCTTTTTAGCAAGAATGTGATTTGGGGCCTCAGTATATCAAGAATATTTTGAATAACAAATCAAGCGCGGAATTTTTGCTGGCGGGGGGGGCATGGGACGTACTTGGAACTTTTTTTCGCGGCGACTAAATTCCCTAATACTTATCTAGATAAATAGTCTATTACCTCTGGTGGCCATAATCTTACTACACGAGAATCGCATTTTGTAGCAACCTCTGTTTTATCCACAAAATCTATTTGGGTCAAGTCATCTCCTGGTGTAGCTTTATCCGTACCGGTAGAACAAATAAACCAGCCCAAACTGGTGTCTGTTTCTACTACAATGGAATCACATAACTTTTTAATGATTCTTATTTTTAATTGTGTTTCTTCTTGAAATTCCCTTATTAAAGCATCCTTGTCATTTTCATTTTCTTTTATGTGTCCTCCCGGTAGGTGCCAACCACCACTAACAAAATGCCCTTCTTTGACAACCTTTTTACCAATCAGTACTTTATTTTGGAATAATACAATACCAGCAACAGCCCTTCTCATATAAGCAATAATACTCTACAACTTTGGAACTGGAAATTGATTGAAGTAGCAACAAATGTGTATATGGCGGAGGGAGAGAGATTCGAACTCTCGTGTGAGTTGCCCCACGCTTGGTTTTCGAGACCAGCCCGGTATGACCGCTTCGGTATCCCTCCAAAGTCGAATAAAGTATACAGCATTGGTAGAATAAAGGCATCATGGAGGCACAAACGAGCTTTAAAGACAGGGTATTAGAAGAAGTACGGAAAATCCCAAAAGGCTCGGTTGCGGGCTACGGTCAAATCGCCCTTTTTGCAGGAAAACCCAGAGGTGCGAGAGAAGTCGGGTGGGTGCTCAACCGCTGGGGAGATGACGGCGTTACCCCCTGGTGGAGAATAATCAACGCAAAAGGGTATATAAGCATTAAGCACAACGAAATCTCTGCGCTAGAACAGAAAAGATTACTCGAAAACGACGGCATTGAAGTAGGAGAAGATTTTAGTGTACCTAAAATTTATTTCATCTAACTTTAATCTGGTGGACCGTAGCGGAGTCGAACCGCTGATCTCCGCAATGCGAATGCGGCGCTCTACCAACTGAGCTAACGGCCCCCGTACAACACTGCCGAACAACCGGAATAACCTGCCAATATTACCTTATGCGCCTTCAAAATCCAAACTTAGCGGTTGTGGTTCCATACAGGGTGGGCGTGCCCCAATGCCTTTCTTTCTTTAAGATAAGCAACATGTTCTTCCCGCTTGGCGTTTAGTTTTTCAACGTCAAATCCCGCCTCGCTGATTACTTTGACGGCAAATTCTCCTCCGACAAAGTGGGGCAAAATAACGTAAGTTGCTCCGCATTCGTAAAGTTTAATCGCGTCGTCTATGTTGTAAGAAAGAAGCAAAACAAGTGAATCTTTATTTTCCGAACGTACTTTGTTTACCAAAAAGTTGTTTGTTTCAAATTCCGGAATAGTAGAAATAATTATTTTCGCCCTTCCTATCGATATTTCCTCCAGAAACTCGCTGTCCTCGGCATCGCCGTAAATACAATTTATACCCTTACCAGTTAATTCCTTGATGATGTCCGGATCAAAATCAATCGCCAAAAACTGCGTCCCAAATTCCTTGAATATTTTAACAAAATCGTAGCCTGCCCTGTTGCAACCGAACAGTACAGTGTCATAGACACGGTCGGGAGCATCTTCGGAGGCGGGCGCCCTACTTTCAAAGATTTTTAAAATCGGCACGAAAAGCGGGTAAATTTTCTCGGCGTGCACAATTAGGTAGGACGACAAGGCTATGCTCAAAAATCCCAAAATTGTAATTACACTCACGACCTCGCCGGAAACGTGCCCCACCTTTAAACCCAGGAGGGCAAATATCATGGAGAATTCGCTGATCTGGGCCAGGCTCACTCCTGTTAAAAAGGCTGTTTTTTTGGAATAGCCGAAAACCTCGACCAAAATTCCAAGGATTAGAGGTTTTCCGAACAGAACAAAACCCGCCAAAATTGAAAGGGGCACAAACATTCCCGATAAGGTATCGAAGGAAATTTGGTACCCCAGGGAGATGAAAAACATAACGATGAAAAAATCGCGGAGAGGTTTCAGACGCGAACTTATTTCTGAGCTGTACGGCAATATAGACAAAGAGACTCCTGCAATTAGCGCACCGATTTCAACCGAAAACCCAAGTATTCCGAATAAGGTAGCCAATCCGAATCCCCAGGCAAGCGAAAAAATGAAGAGGTATTCCTGGGAGCGCGCAAAAAAGGCACCCAACGCAGGCATCGCATAGTAGCTCACAAGTGAAATTACCAGAATTACAGCGAGGCCTTTAACTATGAGGAGTAAAAAAGAGGAGAGCCCTTCGTTGCCTCCGGCTATTCCCGAAACCGCGATTAAGGCTACGGCTGCAAGAATGTCCTGGAGAAGTAAAATTCCTATGGTTAGACGGCCGTACAATTTTTCGAGATCTTTTTTATCCGAGAGAAATTTTAAAACGACAATCGTGCTACTAAAAGACAGCGCTATTCCGATATATAAACTGTCCAGTACCGGAAAATTTAGAAGACGGGACAAAAGAAATCCGAAAAATGCGGTGAACAAAACTTGAAGAAAACCTATTAAAAAAGAGGTTGTCCCAAAGCTTTTGAGTTCTTTCGGGTTAAGATTCAGACCGACGATAAAAAGCAAAATTGCGATTCCCATCTGGGAAAAAACCGACATAGACTCATTCGAGCTCAATAAACCAAGAACGTGCGGACCGAGGATTATACCTGTAAGAACGTACCCGATAACGATAGGCTGCCTGAGAATACGCATTACACCTGCGAGGGCAGCCGCAACAACAATGATCACACTAAGTTCGGTGAACAGGTTCATGTATTTATTAGTTTAAGGCAATTGGGGTGGTTTGGGAATAAACAACAGATACCTTATGGTACCTTTTTGATAAAAATTTTAGGTAAGAATAGTCTTTGTATCTACTACAGATCTCTTTGCAAGTACCCTTCGTATGAGATAAATCCTCCGTCCAGTATGGTGGCTCGGGATTTTATTAACTCCGTCAGGAACCGCTCGTCATTATAGACTGAGTCTCTGTGCCCTCCGACGTAAAGTACTTTTACTTCCGCAGTTAAATTATATCTATAGTAAACTATGCGCGCGCCTTCCCTTCTGCTTAAATTTAAATGCGGTAAATTAATATATGCGTGCCAAATCCTATTAGAACTATCGCCATCAAATCCTCGCATAGGGTGTTCTCCAGGAAGCTGATTATCCTCATTAAGAAGCCTTAGAATCCTCCTAAATTCGATTTCTAAACCTGGGTAAATTCTCTTACGGGAACACCTGACCAAATCTTTTTCGAGAACATCATTATTAATCAGCATCCTCGACATCCATCTCCCCGAATGTATTCCTATAAAGGGCGAGATGATAGGGAATCTCTTCATTGAGTTCCACCATTTTGTACGGCGGTTCGGATTGCGCTTTTAGTTCAAGCTCTTTTGCAGTAGACAATTTGTATTCGTTCGTAATAGTCTCGATTAATTCAAGTTCTATAGGAGTAAAAACACTTAGGTCTGGGGAAACTTTAGCAACAATAGTAGAGGGTGTAAACTCGGCATGTTGCTCACCCACCTCCAACATATTTTTAGACACCATGTCATCCAATATATCGTAAAATCTGACGGGCATAGGTCCGTATAAGTATTTTTTGTACTTTTCCCCTGAGATAGGCTTCTGCAAAAGTTCGTAGGCAGTAAAATCTACAAAATACATCAACTTTGCTAACTTCTTCTTACCTAAATGGAGGGGTATGTTACTAGCAAAGTACAATATTAATGATTCTAGTTTTGACTGGGCAGCGCCCTTTTTAACACTCATTTATGCATTCCTAACAAAATATTATACTCATATGCTTATATATACAAATGGTAGGACTGTTCGCTTATTTCGTAAATATTACTAACGACCAATCTGCGACCGTCTACCACATGGCGCACCCGGAGGGACTCGGCCACGCGTTCTCGCCTGCTGGCAATCCGCTCGGCCCCGGCTCGGCGCCGTCGCGCCTGCGCCATTCTCGTCCCATTAGTACCATGTGACCGTTGGCCATCTTCGATGACCACCGTCCACATGGCGCACCCGGAGGGACTCGAACCCCCGACTTCAGCGTCCGCAACGCTGCGTTCTATCCTCTGAACTACGGGTGCCTATTTACAGGGTGATTATATATTAAATTTGCTTTTTACGTTCTCGAAA
>Ga0209416_1001761_pt1 | contig 13657 bp, 10 predicted proteins | sample RifGroF1_FD_184001 | JGI IMG/M metagenome (GOLD analysis project Ga0209416, IMG submission 184001) | Groundwater microbial communities from Rifle, Colorado, USA - Groundwater F1 (SPAdes) (version 2) | ecosystem: Environmental > Aquatic > Deep subsurface > Groundwater | place: Rifle, Colorado...
CCCCATCTCCAATCTCTAGTATTGAGATATCAAATGTACCACCACCTAAGTCAAAGATAGCGATTTTTTCATCCTTATGATTATCTAATCCATATGCTAGTGCAGCGGCAGTTGGTTCATTTACGATTCTTTGGACATTTAAACCCGCTATTTTACCTGCATCTTTTGTAGCCTGTCTTTGAGAATCATCAAAGTAGGCGGGTACGGTTATGACAGCTTCGGTAACTTTCTCACCTAAGAATTCCTCTGCATCTTTCTTCATCTTTGCTAATATCTTTGCAGATATCTCCTGAGGGGTATACCATTTATCACCCATTTTAACCTCTACTCCATCACTTTTAGATTTTCTCATTTCAAATGGAAGTAGATCCCTATCTTTTTGAACCTCTGGATCATCCCAAGGTCTACCTATTAATCTCTTAACAGAGTATATTGTTCCTTCAGGATTTGTTACTGCCTGATTTTTAGCAGGAGCACCTACTAAGGTCTCTCCTTTCTCATCAGTTGCAACTACGGATGGAGTTAATCTTCCACCTTGTGAGTTTGCAATGATATTAGGTTTACCACCAGACATATATGCCATAGCACTATTGGTTGTTCCTAAGTCTATTCCTATTATTTTACTCATTTTAATATTAATAAAAATTTATTTATTTTTTGTTACTACAACTCTTGATGGTCGTATAACAGTGTCATCTAGTATGTATCCGGGTTGGATTACATCATAGATAATTCCTGGTATATCACCATCAATTACACTTAACGCTTCATGTATAGAAGGTTCAAATTTACTATTCTTTTCTGGTATATATTTTTTCAATCCAATCTCTTCTAAGCTCTTTTCTAAATTGCTCAAAATTTCTACAACTCCATTAGCCCATGCAAGAGACTTTTCATCAAAATCAATTTCACTTTTACTTTTTACTGCCATCGTTAAATCATCAACAACAGGTATTAATTTTTCAGCTAATGATTTCCTAGATTGCATGTATAGTAAGGTTGTTCTTTTTTGAGTATTAGCTTCTAGATTCTGATAGTCTGCTAAAGCCCTCTTAAGCTGATTAATTATTTCTTGCTTTTCATCCTCAACCTTATCTATTGTAAAAGCTAAGTTTTGAATCTCATTTCTAAGATTCTCAATCTCTTTTTTTTCAGTATTCTTTTCTGTAACACTTTTTGTGTTTTTAATATTCTTCATACAATATTGATATATATTTTAACTCCAACCTCTCATTGCATTTTTCATTGAGTTTTGAACCTCACGTAAGGAAGGCACACTTCTTGCATAATCCATTCTCTTAGAACCCAATATCCCAATATGGGCATTAGTTGTATCCCAGAATGGTAATGTAGTAAATACCATTGAACACTCTCCCAAGCCTTTAATCCCTGATTCCTCACCAATAACTAGAGATACTCCTGAACCACTATACTTCTTCATCATATTATTAAGGAAGTTACTGTCTTCTAATATATTGATTACTCTTTGTAATTTCTCCCAATCTCTTAGTTCTTCATATTTAAAAAGTTGAGATACTCCCCAATATCTTGATATATCATCTATAACTACAAATGAAACAGATTCGGTTTCTTCAGAGAGAATTCTCAATACCGCATTTATTACTGACTCCTTTGAGAATCTATCTCTGAATATACCCTGTCTAATTTCAACGGTTATTAATGGATTTAAAGAGCTACTACCTAAGATATTACTAACATACATCCTTAATGCTTGATCTGTTGGATATCTACCAGAAGAAATGTGACTTTTTTCTAGTAATCCCAATTCCATTAACTTAGCCATTTCATTTCTTACAGTAGCTGAGCTAATTCCTAATTTATATTTTTCTAAAAGAGCTAAAGATCCTACCTCATCAGCATTACTCATAAACTCCCTTATTATCGCCATTAATATCTCTTTCTGTCTTTCTGTTATACTTTGCATGTTAGCACTCCGTAAGGTTATCTGCTAAGAGTATATTGGTAAATTTAAAATGTGTCAACAATTTGTATAAATATTTTAGAAAATATACAATTGAAATATTAATTTGATATTAAAAAAGTATGGGAGATATAACTGAAAGCGATATACAAGAAGGTGGCCAGCAAACATTACCAAAACAAAAAGTAGATAGGAATGCGATACAAAGGCTTATTGATAAATTGAGAAGTCCAGAGACATTGGAACAAGTTACAGGAGGGACTCCTGTTGCTGTAGAAGATTTAACCGAACAAGGTCCAAGTCCAATATCTCCGATGGATGATTTTTTTAAGGAAAAATCCAAACCTGAAGAACAGGTAATAGAGGAAGAATAGGATTACAGTTTTCATACACTTAATTATTGATTAATCACTTTATCTTTGCTATACTTTCACTCGTTATGGACAAATTAAAACTACAAAAAAGAGATATAACAGGAAAGAAAGTTAAGAATCTTAAAAAGGATGGATTAACCCCAGCGGTGGTATATAATTCGAAAGGAGATTCTAGAAATGTATCCATGAGCACTTCGGATGCAGATTGGTTATACAGAAATAGTACATCTACAACCATTCTAGATACAGAATTAGAGAAAGATTCTTTTAAAACTTTAGTAAAAGAATTTGGATTAAATCCTGTAACTGAAGAAATAAATCATGTCTCTTTGTTTGAAATAGATGAGAAAGTATCAATGGTATTTACTATTCCTTTCCGTCTAGTTGGAGTTTCTCCTGCAGTTAAAAATAACCTAGGAGTATTGATTAATGTATTAGATAGTATAGATGTAAGATGTCCTTTATCAAAACTTCAATCTGATATTGAAATAGATATTACTAATCTTACACATCCTGGACAAACTATTAACGTCAATGATATTAAATTACCAGAGGGTATGTCTTTGATTAATGAAGATTTAGCTAATGCTGCTATTGTTACCATTACAGAGGTTCAAAAGATTGAAGAAGTAGTACCTGTTGTAGAAGAGGGAGCTGAAGGAGAAGAAGTAGCTGAAGGAGAAGAGGGAGCTGAAGCAATAGAAGAAGCACCTGTTGAATAAAGATACTTATTCATTTAAATATTTCAAATAGATCTACAAAGGCCCAAATTCATTAAGACTCTATGTACACTTTTCAAAGAAACATATAATATGTGAGTATTAAACTACTCTTTCTTAATTATGAAGAAATTGTACATTGGATTGCCATTAGAAATGGAATATCAGTCTCTTGGATTATTTCTACTTCAAATTTTTTCTCTTTTGTTTTTTGCTGTAGTTGGAACAACTCTTGACTACTATTTTCTAATACTACCAATAACTATAATTCCTATCCCCATTTTGATATATCTTAGAATTAAATCCAGAAAATCTTTAGTCATTATCTCGGATACCTCTATTCTCTTGCCTAGTAATATAAATATTGAGTGGAAAGATATTGAAAAAACTTACATCACATATGTTTTTGAAAAAGATTCTAGGAACGAAGAAGACGGATTAACAGGATATCCTCTTTTTCTCTTAAAATTTAAAGATAATTACAAATTAAATATTCAAGATATATTTCAAACAAGATTTAAAACAAATATTCCATATATTGTTAATAGGGAGTATTTTAAAAAATATTTCGGTAACGATAAAGATTTTGATATAGCAATAAATTTCCAAAATGTTGATGAAAAGTCTAGTGAACAATTACTAGAGAAGATACCTGTTTTACCCTCTAAAAAAAGACCTTTGATAAATGTACGTTCAAAGGAAGAGTACAACAAATATATTTTAGAATTAATGAATAAAGACGTACAGAAAGAGTATATTCTTAAATAGGAGGATTTGAACAAGGTACATATTTCTTTTTACACCCTTTTATATCATAATCTAGGATGATATCCATTATTATCACATCTTGGAAAGAACCTAAGAGTATAGGTAAGAGTATTAAATGTATAGGAGATAAAAAGTACTCTGGATTAAAAGAGCAGTTCGAAATAATACAAATTTCCCCAGATAAAGAAACCTTAGATGCTGGACTTAAGGCTGCTATGGACTTGAACCTAACTAAAGAAGAGTATGTTCAAATACAAGATCCACACAAAGGAAAACCCTTTGCATTAAAAATGGCTATTGAAAAAGCAAAAGGAGATATCCTAATATTTACAGATGGAGATACCTTCTTTGAGAAAGATGCTATTAAATATCTCTTAGAACCTTTTTCAGATGACAGAATTGGAGGAGTAAGTGGAAGACCAATATCAATTGACTCAAAGGAAGATATCTTTGGATACTGGGGTCATTTACTATCAGATGCAGCACATAATAGGAGAGTCTCAGTAATGAATATACAAAAAGAAAATTATTTTATTAGTGATAAAACCTTCTTTCCCATGAGTGGATACATAATGAGTATGAAAAATTACAAATTTGATATTCCATCTAATGTATTATCTGATGATGCCTTTCTTTCATATTCTATTAGAAACCTAAACAAACAAATTGCATATGCTCCACTTGCTAAATGCTATGTAAAATATCCCACTAATTTAAAAGACTATTACAAACAAAAAGTTAGATCTTTAGGTGGATATATTCAATTAAAAAATATAGGAGTATTCGGAAAAGATAAACAAAGTAGGAGTATCTTGATTGAATTGAAATATACCTTTTATGTTATTAAGTATGCAAGGAATATAAAACAATTCTTTTGGTCCTTATTACTATTTCCTGTTAGATTACTAACTTGGGTAAAGATTTTCTGGGAAAGAATCCTACTTAAAAAAGATATGCCTAAATCTGGTTGGGAGAGGATAGAGAGTACTAAATAAAAAAGGAAGGCTTTCACCTTCCTCTTACAATTTCTATTTAGAAAAAATTACCATCTAAAGTGTGCAAATGCTTTATTAGCCTCTGCCATTCTTTCAACATCACCCTTTTTCTTAATAGCATCTCCTTCTCCTTTAAATGCATTTACCATCTCTGTTTCTAATAGAGTATCAAAAGATTTCCCTGTTTTACCTCTTGCAAGATCGACCAACCATCTTACAGCAAGAGTTTCTTGTCTTCGTGGACTAACAGGTACAGGAACTTGATAATTAGCTCCACCTACTCTTCTGGATTTGATTTCCAACGCTGGTCTAACATTGTCGATAGTTGTATGTACAAACTCTATTGGTGGAATTTTGTTCTTTTTTGCTCCATTTTCAATAGCAGAATATACCAAATCTTCAGCAACTGTCTTTCTACCACCTTGCATTACTTTATTGATTAGTCTACCAATGATTTCATCATTGTATTTCCTGTCTTTTGCAATTACTCTTTTTTTAGCTCTCTTACCTCTCATTAACGTATATTAAAATATTATTCTTTCTCTGGTCTTTTAGCACCATATTTTGATCTAGCCTTCTGTCTTCCCTTTACTCCTGCAGCATCATACTTACCTCTTACTACTAGGTATTTAACACCTGGCAAGTCTCTTTTTCTACCTGCTTTTACCATTACTACTGAGTGTTCTTGAAGATTATGACCCTCTCCAGGAATATATGCAGTAACCTCCATACCATTAGAAAGTCTTACTCTTGCTACTTTACGCAATGCAGAGTTAGGTTTTTTAGGTGTCATAGTTTTAACCTGTAAACATACAGCTCTCTTAAATGGATTACTTGCTCTCTTATATCTATTTTTCAAAGGGTTGAAATTAGTAGCCAAAGCAATATGCTTTACTTTCTCTTTCTTCGCTACCCTAGGTTTTCTTACTAACTGGTTAATCGTTGGCATGGTTCGTATTATACAACAAAATCAATTAAAATTTAATCTCTTCTAAATCATTTAAGTTCTTAATAGCGGCACTCTCTCCAGATGGTATTCTTCTTCCAATTATTACATTTTCTTTCATACCTCTTAAGAAGTCTGTTTTACCTAATATTGCACTATTTGTCAAAACTCTTACTTGCTCTTGGAATGACATTGCAGAAAGGAAGCTCTCGGTGTACAAAGCTGATGCTTTTATACCAAGTAGCTTAGGAACAATCAAAGCCTTTCTTTTACTATCCTTAAGAAGAATATCGTTTTTAGTTTTAGAAACAAATCTATTAACCATTGAACCTACTAAATATTCTGAATCACCAGAATCAAATACTCTTCCAAGCCTTGCCATCTGTCTGATAACGACCTCAATGTGAATATCCCCAATAGGTACTGCTTGCTCATTAAATACCTTCTGAACTTCATCTAATATATATTTTTGGGCTACCTGTATACTCACAGTATCAGCTAATTTCTTAGGATCGATAGAACCCTCTGTTAACTGTGTACCTGCTTCAATCTCATCTCCATCATTTACTAAAATTGCAACCTTAGGCAAAACCAAAACACTTTCTTCAGCCTTCATAGTGCCAGAAAGAGTTAATACTCCTCCTTCTATTTTAGCCTCTCCCTCAAATGGAGCTTGTTTCTCCATCTCTTCAGAATCTATGTAGAGAACTTGACCACTTTTTACTTTAGCACCATCCGTAACTAATACACTCTTAGCATCAGAAATTACAACATCTCTTGTAACTTTTTTAGAACCAACAATTGTAATAGTTGCTGAATCATCCTCAGATCTGTCTATATGAACTTTACCACTTAATGTAGCAATACTTGCTTCAGCTTTAGGAGATCTTGCTTCAAAGAGCTCTTCAATTCTTGGTAAGCCTTGGGTGATATCTGTAGTTTGAACACCTCCTTTGTGGAATGTTTGCATAGTCATTTGAGTTCCTGGCTCTCCAATTGATTGGGCTGCAATAACTCCAACTGCTTTACCCATCTCTACTTCTTGACCATTCTCTAAGTTAAGACCATAACATTTTCTACACATACCTAAAGGAGCATTACAAAGGATAGGGGTTCTAACTGCAACCTCTTCTATTCCTTCTTTTTCAATTCTTTCAGATACCTCTCTTGTAATGTACCCGTTCTTAGCTACGATTATCTCTCCCTTACCATCTACAATATCCTTTGCAACTACTCTTCCAAATATTCTTTTATCAAAAGCCATTCTTCTATCATCACCCTTCTTTATTGGGAATCCATCTCCTTCATACCCACAATCATCTAATCTAACAATAACATCGTGAGCAACATCTACTAACTTTCTAGTTAGATATCCTGAAGATGAAGTTCTTAAAGATCTATCTGCAATACCCTTTCTACCTCCATTGGCAGCTACAAAGTACTCGAAAGCACTTAAACCATCTCTATAGTTACCTTTAATTGGAAGTGGTACCCAATTTCCTCTAGAGTCTCTAACAACACCTTTAATAGTAAGTACCTGTCTTGCTTGAATCTTTCCACCATTAGCCTTAGACTCAACCATTTCATATACGGGATTGTTTTTATCCAATGTTTTCCATGCTTCCTCAGCTAAATCAGAAGAGAAATCATTCCACATTTCTGTAGATATGTTAATTTTCTCTTTTTCTGTTATTAACCCTTGTAGGTAGTTTTCTTGAAGTTGGATATCTTTACCTTCCATCTCTTTTATTTGCATCCTGACATCAAAATCTACCTTACAATCTTCAGTTGCAAATGAAAATCCTAAATCTGTTGCATAGTTAAAACCTATTACCTTAAGATCATCAAGAAGTTCTACTACAATCTCTAATGGATATCTATCTTTAATATCCTCTACAATATCTGATATCTGACTTCCACTAACCCTCTCGTTTACAAAAGGATAATCTAAAGGAAGAATTTCGTTAAAAATACACCTACCTACAGAGGTACTTAATACTTCTTCACCGACTTTTACCATTATCTCTTCATTTATATTAAGAATCTCTCTTTCATATGCTTTGATTGCTAAATCTACAGATCCAAATACCCTTGGCTTCTCTACTTCATTCTTGTCAGTCATTAAGTAAAATCCTATTAACATATCCTTTGCAGGAGTAGCTAATACTTGACCATTAGAAATATTAACAATATTTTTAGAAGCCATTATATCTCTCTTAGCCTCTTCTAATGCCTCTTCTGTTAAGAGTACATGTACAGACATTTGGTCACCATCAAAGTCAGCATTAAATGCTTTACATACTAATGGATGTAATCTAATAGCTTCTCCCTCGATAAGTCTAGGATAGAAACCTTGAATACTGTATTTATGTAATGTAGGAGCACGATTAAGCAATACTGGTTTCCCATCTATTACTTTTTCTAATATATCCCAAATTATCTCCTCTTCTTCTTCAATCATATCCTTAGCTACTCTTACATTAGGAGCCAATTCTTGGTCTAAAAGTTGGTGAGTAACAAAAGGTTTAAACATTTCTAATGCAACAGACTTTGGTAAACCACATTGATCTAATCGCAAACTTGGATCTCCAACAATTACTGCTCTACCAGAGTAATCGACTCTCTTTCCTAAAAGGTTCTTTCTAAAGATTCCCTTCTTACCTCTTAAATCATCTGTTAATGATTGATATGGTAATCTCTTACTATTCATCATAGGCTTGGAAGGTCTGTGTGAGTTATCAATAACTGCATCTACAGACTCCTGAAGCATTCTTTTCTCATTTCTAAGTATTACATCAGGTGCACCTATCTCTATTAATCTTGCTAATCTATTATTTCTATTAATGATTCTTCTGTACAAATCATTTAAGTCTGATGTCGCAAATTTACCACCTGATAGAGGAATAATAGGTCTTAACTCTGGAGGTAGTACAGGAAGTATCTCAATAATCATCCAACTTGGATCAATACTATTTTTCTTAAAACCTTCCAAATATTGTATTCTCCTTATTGTAGAAGCCTTCTTATCTCCCTTCTCTTTCTTAACTGTCTTTCTTAATTTTGTTAACTCTTCATCAATATTTAAATCCTTAAGAAGTTTTTTAATAGCTTCAGCTCCCATCATTGCACTGAAAAAGAGTAACTCTCTATCCTCTAAATCTATATATTCATCTTCTGTAAGAACTGAACCAATTTCTACTTTCTCAACAACCTGTTGTAATCTAGAATAAAAATTATCAATTTCTTCTTCTCTTTCTGCAAAATCTCTTCTTACTTTAGCAAGAGTCTGTTTCTTTTTATGCTCTAATTGACTTACTTTGAAATCTTTACCATCTTTCTCTTTCTTAGCAGCTTTAACATCTCCCTCATACATTGCTTCCGTAACCTTTAATTCCTCTTCCAATTCTTTCTGTAAATCTGAGCTCTCTCCCTTTTTCAAAACTTCTATCTTTGATAGAGTATCTTTTCTCTTATCTTCTTCAATCTCCACTACCATATATCTAGTGTAATAAATTACGGAGAGTAATTTCTTATGTGACATATCCAAAACAATGGACATTTTGTTAGGAATTCCATATGCGAACCATACATGAGCAACAGGGACGGAGAGTTTAATGTGACCCATTCTTTCTCTTCTTACATCCTTAGTTGTTACTTCCACACCACATTTATCACATACTATTCCCTTATATCTAATCTTTTTATACTTACCACAGTAACATTCATAGTTTTTAGTTGGACCAAATATTTTCTCACAGAAAAGACCATCTGGTTCTGCTCTAAATGTTCTATAGTTGATAGTTTCAGCTTTTGTTACCTCTCCATATGACCAATCTAATATCTGTTCTGAAGATGCAAGTGTTAATTTTAATGCATCAAAATCTTCAAAAGCATTTTTCTTATGATTATTCATTCTCTGATACCTCCTCAGATTTTTTAGAAATTAATTCCATATTTAAACAAAGTGCATTTAATTCTTTAATCAATACCTTAAATGATTCAGGTATATTTACACTTTCTATTTTCTCTCCATGAATTATTGCTTTGTAAGCACTTGACCTACCCTTAATATCATCAGATTTAATAGTAAGCATCTCTTGAAGTGCATATGGAGCACCATGTGCTTCTAATGCCCATACTTCCATTTCTCCAAACCTCTGACCACCTCTTTGTGCCTTACCACCCAATGGTTGTTGTGTTACTGCTGTGTATGGTCCAGTTGATCTAGCATGTACTTTCTCATCAGCAATATGATGCAACTTAAGAACATATTTCATACCTACTGTAACTTTTCGAGGGAATTTCTTACCTGTCCTACCATCATACAAATCTGTCTTCTGTTCAATTTTATACCCCTTCTTTTTCATCTCTCTTTCTAACCACTCTTTATTGACTCCTTCAAAAAGTGGGAAGGAGAATTTTTCATTTAAGAGTTTTGCATACAATCCAAAATGGACTTCCTCTGCTTGACCCATATTCATTCTCTTTAAGAAAGTTGGTGTTAAAACAATATCAACCGGCTCTCCATCAGCAGTAAAAGGCATATCTTCAACAGGTCTAATAGCGGCAACTGTATTTTTGTCTCCGTGTCTTCCAGATATTTTATCTCCATATCCTAACTTCTTAGTATCTGCTACCCATATTTTAACCTCTTCTAATACTCCAGGAGGTAATTTATCTCCCTTTTCTACAGACAATCTTTGAGTATGAATAACAATACCCTCTTCTCCATGAGGTAATCTCAATGAGTTATCTCTAACATCACTAGCAGATTCACCAAAGATTGCTCTAAGTAATCTTTCCTCTGCTGTTAACTCTTTCTCTCCTCTTGGTGCAATTACACCTACAAGAATATCACCTGCTTTTACTTTCATTCCTTCTCTTACAATACCAACCATATCTAACTTCTGAAGTATCCTATCATTTACATGTGGGATATCTGCTGTAATCATCTCAGGTCCTAATTCTGTATCTCTTACTTCAACCTTGTGCTCTCTTACATGAACAGACGTTAAGAGATCATCTCTTACAATTCTTTCAGAAATTACTACAGCATCCTCATAGTTATATCCTTCATAGAACATTAAGGCTGCTCTTAAGTTTGTTCCTATTGCTAATTCTCCATTAATACAAGTAGGACCATCTATAACGATGTCTCCTTTCTTAACTTTTTGACCAACTTCAACAGCAGGTCTTTGTGTAAAAGAGGTATTATCATTTGTTCTATAAAAGGTTACTAACTTGTAATCTCTAATTCCTTCTTTTTTGTAATTAACAGTTACCTTACTTGCATCTACATACATAACAGTTCCATCATCTTCTGCAAATATACTCCAATTGGACTGTCTTGCTACAATTTCTTCTACACCAGTACCTATTAAAGGAGCTTGTTGTTTAACTAAAGGAACTCCCTGTCTTTGCATATTTGCTCCAGCAAGTGCTCTCATAGCATCATCGTGGGATACAAAAGGAATAAGGGCCATACCCAATCCTGCTTGCTGATATGTTAATACATCTACATAATCTACAAGGTTTACATCTTCTAATATGAAATCCCCTTTATATCTAACAGGTACTAATGCTTCTAATATATTATTGTATTGATCTGTTTTTACAGAAGGAATACTTATATACTTACTCTCCTCATCCAATGCATCAAAATAATCTACTTCTTCTGATATAAATGGTTTAACTTTTACACTCTTTATATCTTTTTTAGCTGTAATCTTTTCTGCAATTTTTTCAGTAATCTCTTCATCTTTTTTAGCTATACCCTTTATATCCTCATTAAGAATTCTATTTAAAAGGTTTGCCTTATTATTCTTCACTTCTTTTAGTACTCTCCTGTATGGAGACTCCAAAAATCCATATTCGTTTACTCTAGCTAGTATAGAGAGCTGAGTAACAACACCAATATTAGCACTCTCTGGACTAGTTACAGGATCAAACTTAGCGTACTGTGAGTTATGAACCTCTCTAATTGAGAAGGTTGCTCTATCCTTTACGATACCTCCTGGTCCTGCAGCTGTTACTTTCCTCTTATTCTCTAACTCAGCTAATATGTTTGTCTGATCCATGAATGCTGATAATTGATTAGCACCAAAGAAAGATTGTATTGAAGCTGCTATTGGCTTTGTACCAACTAACATGGATGGTGTAACCTTAGCATCTTGTCCATACAAACTCATCTTGTCTTTAATGTTTTTCTCTAATCTTCTAATTCCAGCAAGTAGTTGTCTTTCTAATACCTCTCCCACACTTCTTATTCTTCTATTACAAAGATGATCTATATCATCTGGTTTTTCTACCCCATTGTTTATCTTTATTAATTTTTTAACAATGAGAATTAAATCTTCAGGATACAAGAGAGTTTCATCAGGATTTTTTACATCATATGTAGTTCCCAATTTTCTATTCAATTGGAATCTACCTATTTTTCCTAAATCAAACTTTCTCCTATTAAAAAAGTTACTCTTAATATATTTCTCTGCACTATCCAAAGTAACTGATTCATCTGGTCTTAATTTGTTGTAAATACTAATAATGGCATCCTCTTTACTCTTAGTGAAATCACGAGCAAGTGTTGCCTCTATATATTTGTACTCCTCACTAGTATCAACATCCTTAAATAATTTAAGAATTTCTTGATCACTTTCATATCCTAATACTCTTAGTAATTCTGTAATCAATACTCTTGGTCTTTTTGGAAGAATTCTCATGGAGATGACGTTGTATTTGTTTACCTCTATTTCATACCACGGACCTCTACTAGGCATAAGCCTGGCTTTGTATATGGTTCTATATGGTAATACCTCATTTTCTTCAAAAAGTACTCCTTCTGCTCTAACAATCTGGTGAGTAACAACTCTCCTTACCCCATTAACAACAAAAGCACCATCATCTGTCATCATGGGTAAATCTGCAACGAATATTTCTTGCTCTTTTATCTCTCCTGTTTTGTTATTGAGTAATTGAACTGTAGCATACACTGGAACTTCATATGAGAGTCCTTTAGCAACGGCTTCCTCTATGCCTCTGTACGGATCTCCATATCTAAATGATTTGAATTCAAGAGTCCACATTCTCTCCATAGTATCCTTGACAGGATTTATCTCATCGAAAAGTCTGTGGAACCCACCTTCATAAAATTCCTTAAATGAGGACTTTTGAGCTTCTATTAGACTTGGTATCTCGAATGAGGAGGAAAATCCTTTTCCGAGATTTAATCTGGAAGCTCTGTTTCGCTTGGGTTCTATCATAGAACAGTGATTTATAGGTTATAAATTACATGCAAAAAAGCGAATATCCATAAACCACCCTATTTTTAGTGATCTAAAATGTTTGATAATCGCCTTAATTAAAGCAAAATTTAGGTAACTCTGGGGAGTTTATCATATTTATGCTACATAGTCAAAGGGTTTTTACTCCTTTGCAATACTTTTTAATAACATATAATATATCGATGGAAAATCTTTGTCAAAAGACATATATTCCTCTATTATATATATACACTTACTACAATGCCCCGTAAAAAGAAAAAAGAAAAAATAAATATAAAAAGTTCTGAAACCCAAATCTTTTTTGGTTTAGTACTTTTTGTTTTAGGAGTAGCTTTAATACTAACTCCCTTTGTTAAAGAACAAGCAGATATTTTTGTATTCATATCTACATTACTAGGATGGCCCGCAATGGTATGGGGGATTGCTGTAACAGCTATGTCAATAAACTTACTGACACAAGGAAAGAGTTTTAGTAAGGTTTCTCAAATCTTAGGATTTGTTGTATTAGCATTCTCTTTGAATACACTATTAACTTTCTGGGTACCCGTAGATTCTTTAGAGGATATCTCTACATTACAAAGAGCAGGGGGAACAGTTGGGCAATTTCTACATGTTGGTTTGAATGACGCTATT
>Ga0209416_1001763_pt1 | contig 13649 bp, 14 predicted proteins | sample RifGroF1_FD_184001 | JGI IMG/M metagenome (GOLD analysis project Ga0209416, IMG submission 184001) | Groundwater microbial communities from Rifle, Colorado, USA - Groundwater F1 (SPAdes) (version 2) | ecosystem: Environmental > Aquatic > Deep subsurface > Groundwater | place: Rifle, Colorado...
TGCTAGCTTTTTAAAACCAGAAGAAAAAGTGCCGTATATAAAATTAGCTATCAGGAAATCAGATGTTTTGAAAATATTTCTCAATATTCTTTGGGAAACGAAATCTTTGGATGAGAATAAGTATATTCAACTTTCGGAAAAATTGAATTCAATTGGTAGAGATTTGGGAGGTTGGAGTGGAAGCATTCTGGCAAAGAAAAACTCTCCCGATAAAAAATCGGAAGAGGAAAAATAAAGAGAATTTCGGGAAACGCAACGCGGGATTGTTGGAGTTGAAGTTGTTGTCGAGCCAGTTCCAGTTCAACTTCACCTCGTCGCCGTTCTCGTAGAGATACGGGACATTGAGGTTGTCATTGCGGTTCAGAACGAATATATGAAATGCCTTCCAAGCCACTGTCCTTCGAATACTCTCAGGACTGTATAGTATTCGTGATCTAAAATCACCTAGCACTTCATACCAAGTATCTTCATTTTTTTGAAGTTCTACATACGCCACTCTATTCGAAATCGTGATCGCGAATAATCTCAACGCATGGATACTGGATTCGGAAGCAAGAAACCGTAATCGCTTGCATATTTTCCTACTACCTTTTTTATTGTAGCACAAATTAAAAAGCCCTGTGTGAAATACACCACAGGGCCCAAAGCTTTCGCTTTTTAGGACTAAGTTTCTTAGGACTAGGCCTAAGATTCCAAGTCCTGAGCACTAACCTTGCGGGAAACGCAACGCGGGATCGTCGGAGTGGAAGTTGCTGCCGAGCCAGCGCCAGACCAACTCCACCCCGTCGCCGTACTCGTAGAGATACGGGACATAGAGGTGGTCATCGCGGTCCAGAACGACAGACTTCCAAGCAGGAATTGCCTTTCTGGAAGAGTGCTTCCGGAAAAACCCGATGTCTTTCACCTGAATTGCTTGGAGATCGGCGAGATTGAGGCAACCCTCGAGCATTTTTTTGGCAATGAGTTCCTCGTGAATCTCATTGCCCGTGGCATAGCCCCCGATTTGCTTCGGGTGAAGCCACCGCTCGAGTTTTGTTACATCAAACTCGGCAGGTCCCGTCAGTTCAAGTTCCGGATATTTTACCTCCTTCACAAAATCTGGATACACGGGACGGGCAGTGCGGTCGACGTGGATAATCGGATCCCACTCGTCCAGAAGTGCTCGCAATTTTTCTTCCGGAACAACCTTGCCGATTTTTTCCAACAGTTCTTTGTTCATTTCCCTCTCCTTCCGTTTTGAGTGTTTTTTAGTTTGGTTTATTTGCTTAAAGAACCTTCCGATACTGAATGTAAAAGTATACACCCAAAACAACATTCTGTCAACATCAATGTACCTTTTTTTGCTTAGATAAAGTATTTTTTAATTTTATCAACAATTTTTTATTATACTACAAAAAAACAATTCCGAGTACTCGGAATTGTTTCTTGAAAAAATAGACTTTAAAAATTCAAGTTTATCTGTGATGTTCGGCGATTTCTTCTCGCAGTTTTTTAAGCATCAAAGCTGCTTCGTCTTTTCCGCCAAGACCAAAAGCTAAACCTCCCGCCAAAGCGAGCATTGCTACTATCCCGATGAAAATTGTGCTTACGAGCGATGGAGCTATTCCGAGTTGAATGAAAGCCGCAAAAATTCCAAAAATCACGATTGACCATTTAGAAATTGTTGCCAAGAGTGTAGCTGACATAATCCCCGCTGCACGCGTGCTTCCCTTAACAACTGTGTAAACAAAATTTCCCAAAAGAATTACTGCACCTAAAATAAACACAGCTACTATTACATTTGGAATGTAGAGCAAAATGCTATTTAGGAAATCCGTCACTTGATTAAGTTTCAAAATATCAGCCGCCGCCATTAGAAACACCAGGACCAGAAACCATTTAATCAATCCGCCAAAAAAAGCGGAAATTGTTAGATGGATTTCACTGCCATAAATTCTACTACTGATACCAATTTTTTCAGCTGCCTTGTCAACGCGCAGAGCCTTCATAAATTTCTCCGCTAGTTTTCCAATCGCGATGGCGATAATCCAACCAGCCAAAAGCACCAAAAGCGCTCCGATCAAAACCGGCAAAAATTCAATCAGTCTTTGTCCGAGTGTGATAAGGGAAATTGTAATCGCTTCTCCCCAAGTTTGTACTCCGTTCATAATTCCACCTCCTTTCTGTTTTTTTGTTTATATCTACTTTTATTATATACTATTTATGTTTTTATCACAATCTATGAATTTTCAAAAACCGCCCTTGTGGACGGTTGATGAAAAAGTATTTTATAATAAGAAAACTACACGTCCAAATTCTTCACGCTCTTGGCGTGAGTTTGGATAAAGCGTCGACGTGGTTCAACTTCACTGCCCATCAGAACATCAAACATTTTGTCCGCGGCCTCAGCGTCATCAATTGTCACTTGAAGCATCAGACGCGTCGCAGGATCCATAGTGGTTTCCCAAAGTTGTTGCGGATTCATTTCTCCAAGACCTTTATAGCGTTGCAGATTTATACCAGAAATTTTCTCCCCTACTTCACTTTCTCCAGATTCAATATCTGTTTCCATCACCACTTCTGGCTCAACATTTTTTTCAGCTTTTCCTTTTTTATCCGCTTTCTCAGCTGAAGCTTTTATTATTTTATCCACAGCAATATTTTTTTGTTCTTCTGTGTAGGCATATTGTACTTCTTTGCCTTTTTGAATTCGGTAAAGCGGTGGTTGAGCGATATAGATATAGCCGGCGCGAATAAGCGGTTCAAAATAGCGATAGAAAAATGTCAAAAGCAAAGTTCGAATATGTGAACCGTCAACGTCGGCATCGGCCATAATGATAATTCGGTGATAGCGTGTTTTAGCAATGTCCAAACTGTCCCCAATCCCCGCGCCAAGCGCAATGATAATTGGTTTTAAGGTATCAGATTTTACCACTTTGTCGAGCGTTGTTTTTTCCACATTCACCAATTTTCCTCGCAACGGCAAAATCGCTTGAAATCTTCGATCTCTTCCCTGCTTGGCCGAGCCACCCGCAGAGTCTCCCTCCACAATGTAGAGTTCTGATTGCGAAGCATCGCGAATAGAACAGTCGGCTAGTTTCCCTGGGAGTGTCATGCCTTCCAGAGCACCTTTTCGAATCACCGCATCTTTAGCGGCGCGCGCCGCAATTCTAGCTTTGGCAGTGAGCATAATTTTCGAAATCATCGCCTTAGCATTATTTGGATGGGCTTCTAAATATTCCGCTAATGCTTCGGCAGTTACGCCAGAAACTATGCCACGCATTTCATTGTTGCCTAACTTCGCTTTGGTTTGTCCTTCAAATTGAGGATTGCGAAGTTTCACACTAATCACCGCCGTCAATCCTTCTTGCAAATCTTCAGAAGTAAAATTATCATCTTTTTCTTTCAAAATTCCGGCTTTCTTAGCATAAGCATTGACCACGCGAGTAAGCGCAGTGCGAAATCCCATTTCATGCATTCCGCCTTCTGGGGTAAAAATATTATTAGCAAAAGAAAAAACATGCTCCTTGTATGAATCAGTATATTGCATGGCAATTTCCACCATATTATCCTCTACCGCTTTTTCTACATAAAAAGGCATTTCATTTTTCACTTCTTTGCCCCGATTGAGAAATTTTATGTACGACACCAATCCCCCATCAAACAAAAATCCGTAAGCTTTTTTGTCAGTTTCTTCTCTTTCGTCATAAATTTTGACGCTGATTCCTTTGGTGAGATATGATTGTTGACGAAGATAGGCAAGGATTTTTTCCCAAGAATATTTTATCTCCGGAAAAATTTGCGGATCCGCTTCAAAAATTATTTTTGTTCCAGTTTCTTTGCTTTTGCCGATTACTTTTGGTTCTTTGGATTTTGGTTTGCCTCGTTCAAATTCCATGGAATAAATTTTTCCATCCCTTTTCACTTCCGCTCGAAGCCAAGTAGACAGAGCATTCACTACTGAAACTCCCACGCCATGCAAACCACCAGAAATTTTATAGCCATTACCACCAAATTTTCCTCCAGCATGAAGCACAGTGAGCACTGTTTCCAGGGTTGATTTTTTTGTTTGCGGATGAATTTCCACTGGAATTCCTCGACCATCATCCGTTATTTCAATAACATTGTTAGCCAGAAGTTTCACTTCAACATTCTTGCAATATCCCGCCATTGCTTCGTCCACTGAGTTGTTCACTACTTCCCAAATCAAATGATGCAAGCCTTCGGTCGAAGTTCCACCGATATACATCCCCGGACGTTTTCGTACCGGTTCCAAACCTTCCAAAACTTGAATGGACTTAGCATTATAATCCCCATTATCTTTTTTTATTTCTTTAGCCATAATATTTTATAAGAATTTTATAATTTTTAATTTTGTAATTTTTAAATAATGTTTTAATTTCTAATGTTTAAAAATTAAGAAATTTAGATTTATTTATAAAATTAAAAATTCAAAAATTAAAAATTATCACATACTAATAATTAATCATTCTCGAGACAAAAAATATAACTCTATTAAAAATACTCCCGCTATCACCAAAAGTGCGTCCCACCAAATTAACATTCGATAACTTTGCAAAATCATAATGGCAAGAATCATTACAGCCAGGAGTATTCCTTGGCGAAAACTCAATTCAATACTTTTCACTGCCAAATCATTACCCAAAAGTTTTCTGCGGATAAAGAGTAGCAGTAGATTGAAAATGCCACTCAGAGCAAAAAAAACTGCCAGATAGAACAAGCCTATTCCAACCAATCCAGATCCTTCCGGATCAGTATAGAAAATGACAGCCCCCAGAGCAGAGAGCGAAAAAAGCGTGATTATACGCATTCCCCAAATGTAGGCTCTAAGTGTCATATTAGCTTGGCTTTATTTTTTGCAACTTTTAAAAATAAACATTTGGATTACTTACCCATGTTTATCTCTTACTTTATAATTATAGCCTTTTTAATCCGCTTTTGCAAGCACCTAAAATGCCAAAAATAACGCTTTTTTCGACTCTTCTATTTCTTTCACTAATCGCTAATTTCAATTCTACTATCGCCCTTAATTATGCAATGGCAGAAAAATTAAAATAATATTTCTGATAGCTCAAAAAAATTGGAGATTGTCATATCCGCTCCCACAGAATTCAAACAATCTTTTGAGAAAGTTGTTGTAATTCCACAAGTTTGACATCCGGCAGATTTAGCCGAAATAATACCATTGTCTGAATCTTCTATAACTAAACAGCTTTTTGATTTTTCATTTAGTTTTTGTACTGTAATATTATATGGTTCAGGATGTGGTTTGCCATTTTTCACATCTTCAGCTGTCACCATAATTTCAAAAAAATCAGTAAGCTTGAATTTTTCCAAAATTTTATCTTGTTGAATTTTTCGCCCAGAAGTTGTTAACGCATATGAATATTTTTTGTTTTTTTTCATTTTTTCCAAAAATTCTAGTACTCCTGGCACAAGTTCAATTTCCCGTAAAGCGTAAAACAGATATAGTTCTATCTTGCGCTCAATCATTTTTTCGATTGGTTCTTTTCCGGTTCCATATTTTTCACTGGCATAGGAAAAAATATCTTCCAATTTTTTACCGCGAAACCCATCCCATTCGCTTTTCAAAACTTCCATACCAAATTCATGGCAAACTTCCATCTCTGCTTTTTCATGAATAGGTTCTGAGTTTACAATTACCCCATCCATATCAAATATTATAGCTTTGATTTTATTTATGTTCATAAAAATAATCCCTTTATTTTATTAAATTATAAATCTAAATCATTTTTTAAAAAAGCTTCTTTGAATTTTTCCAAGGCTCGGCCTCTGTGATCAATCTCATTCTTGCTCCCTATTTCAATTTCAGCTAAAGTTTCTCCGATCTCAGGAACAAAGAAAATTGGGTCATATCCGAAACCAGAAGTTCCTTTCGGTTTTTGAAGAATTACGCCTTCAATTTTTCCTTCGAAAGTAGAAATGTCTTGATTTTTTGGATTATAAATCGCAATCACACATTTGAAACGAGCCGTTCTTTTTTCTTCCGGCACATCCTTCATTTCCTCCAAAATTTTTTCATACCTATCTTGGTCGCTTCCTTCCACATATCTAGCTGAAAAAATTCCCGGCCGACCACTAAGCGCATCAATTTCCAAACCAGAATCATCTGCCAGTGTCAGCATATTCAATTTCGCTCCATAGGCGACTGCTTTTATAATAGCGTTCCCCTTAAATGTCATCGCCGTTTCTTCAACTTCTTCTATCTTGAAATCTGACTTATCGAAATCATTCAAACTAAAAAATTCTAACGGCAAGTCTTTCAATTTTTCCATTATCTCCGGAAATTTTCCCTTGTTGCGTGTAGCGATTAATAGTTTCTGCTTTTCCATAATTTTATTTTATTATTCTTGATTCAATTCTTCTCTAAGATTCTTCAAATCATTCATTGTCTTATCAAAAAAACCAACTAGGTCGGGAAATCTTTCATTTAATTCCTCTATTATCTCCTTGTTACCCAAAGACATCCCAACGAATCTATTGTAAATAAAATCTGCTTCATCATCCGATAATATCCTGTTTTTATTAAATCTCAAAACAGACTCCCTTATACCCAGTCTTCTTTGATTTGCCATATCTGCCACTAATTCACTTGTTTCTTTTGGAGTTAAACTAGCTTGCTCAGTAATTTTTTCCGTAATTACAGCTTCCTTTTTTTGTTTAGTTAGGAAAGGCTCTTCACTTTTTCCACCTTCGATACTTTTAAATAATATCTTATTTTCTTTCATAATGAATTTTTTAAATTGTAAATCCTTTCTATATTTTACCCCATATCATCTAATAAATCAAAAACCGCCAACAAAAAAAGAGACACTATTGTCTCTTTTTTAAAAAATAATCGCTTTTCTAAAAATACCACTAATTGACATTTTTGGAAAAACTGAGGGGGTGAGCTAAACGCGCTAGCCCACCCTCTCGAAAAAAATGTACTGTTTATCCTCTTCTGGCGAAGATACCCGTGGGATCATTGAAGATGCGAGACAGGAGATTACCCATCATCCCCGATTCAGGCTTCCCCTCGGACATGGACACTTCGATGACCATAATACCATCAGGTATAGACGATTGACGCTCTGCCCGGCAAATCGGACAATTGCAGTTTTTTTCTTCTTCGCCTGAAGTCTCAACGATCTGCCATCCTTTGCGAATGCCTATATCGCTGGGGTATTTTTCTCCCAGGCGTTCCACGATGGAAAACCACTTGAGATCATCAATCATTTTGGCCTGTTTTAAAAGGCTCTGGACATCATGATCTTCGATTGATGCGCCCAGCTCACGTTTTTCATCAAGTTTTTTGCTGATATCAAATGCGATGACATAACAAGCTTTTTCAAACAGCGTCATCTCGCTGATAACTTTTTCGCCATTCCCCACAGCATTCTCGGATCCGTCAGAACTGAAATCGCCTTTCTTCGCCTTTAAAAAAATATCAAGAATGATTTGCGGAATACCCAATGGATTTTTTCTCATCATTTTCCTCCTGAAATATTGTGTTATTGACCTTGCCGATGAACCAACACGATTCATCTACCTGCAAGACAATAATAAAATGGCTTAAATACCAACTTATTATTGCCTTGCAAAAGGATTTAATATAAAAGAACTAATGACAAATAACGATAGCATATCTAATAAAAATGTCAATAGAACGCATCCTGAGTTCAAGAAATAATAAAAGACAAGCAAAAAAAACGCCCTTCTTGGACATTATCCTCCCCAATTATTTAGAGGCTTCTATGAAGATCTTTACAAAAGACTCTATTTTTATATCTTTAGACTAGCATAAAGTTAGTAGGATAAAAAGGACGAAGATCACATATAAATGAGCTCCGTCCAAAGAAGTGTGGTCGTGAATTATTTTGGCATAGCAGATATAATCTCTTTTACGCTTGTAACTATTGGTTTTGCAGCTTTTGCTAAATCAATCTCCTTGATTCCATTGTTTTTGATATTGGCCATTGGAGATGAATACAATCCCCCTATTGCCTCTAAAATAAAATCTAATTTTTTCTTAAATTCATCTCCTTCTTTTTCATCAAAGAGCCCAACAACTATTTCTTTGTATGCTTCAAGAGATCTAGCCACAGATGATTTAAATTCATATTCTTCTATTAATCTTTGCGACCTTGAATATTCTCTATTCACAAAAAATTCAAAAAATATAATCGGGAATGTTAGCGCAATTTTAACAAGAAAACTAATTTCAAAAATTGAATCCCCTTGTTTTGTTTGCCAAAAAACAATCAGCACAACTGACGCTAGTAATAAAATACTTGTCCCAAGCAACCACCCAAACCATTTTTTATTTGAATTTTTTAATTCCTTCTTCACATTATCAAAAGAATTTGAAAGTTTTTCATTGGCAATTTTACCCAATTGCTCCAGTGAAAGATTATTGATTTCGTTTGTTTTCAACTGAATCTCAAGTAATTTTTCTTCAGCTATCTTATTTTTTTCTTCTCGTCCATTTAATTCATTTTTTAAAATCTCAATGCTCTCCAATAAATCATGAAGAGTCTTCTGTTTTTCCGGAAGAGAATTCGAAAATTCATCAAATTGAGTTTTTTGATTTTGAACACTCAGTATCAAAGCTTCCATTTCTTGCTTTTTTGAATTAAAATCTTGTATTAAAGCGCTCAAATCCCCTAGAGATTGTAGTTTTTGTTCTGTTTCATTAAGCTTCTGTTCCAACTCTTTTTTATTCATAATATTTAACTTATCCACAAGCACAAAAAATGTGCTATAATTTAATTAGAGGAAAGAGGGCGAACGATCTATCTTTTAGAAAAATCGTCCGCCTCTTTTTTATTTCCGCTTCTTCTCACGTTGAGAAAGAGCACTGCCAGCAGCTATCTTGGAATTTTTTCCAGTGCTACCACTTCGTAAAACCTTTGATGCAGCTCTTGCCGCTCTAGTACTAGTAACTTTTCTTGCCATATTATCACCTTTCTAGCCAGTCTTTCGACTGGAATTAATTATTATATATAAACTTTAGACTTAATTTAATTTCTCAAATCAAGTCATAGTTTTTTTTCACAAACAAAAAAGGAACAGACAAAAATGCTTATCACAAACATTCTTCTCTATTCCTTCATTAAAAACAAACTCGACTTATTGGGTTTTATTTGATCTCAGATTAGGATTCAAAGGATGTCGGACTTGCCCGAGTTTCCTGATTTTCCTTTTTTAAACTATTGGATTTCCAATGTAACTCTTATAATTATAGCATAGTTTAAGAAAAAAAGCAAATCCCCTGCGCTACTTATCCCCCAAAAATAATCTTTCTCAATTCTTCTTTTTTCTTTTCATCAAACCTCGCACGAAGCATAAGATTGACAAATTGAGGCGCGACCCAGAAGTTAGGTTCATCGGTGAGAAGAAGAAATTCATCAAAAGTCACCAGCTTAGTTTCGATTTTTTCTCCTGCATCAAGATTGGGCTCTTGGATTTTTTTGCAATCTCTTGCGACAAAATAACAAATGTCATGCAAAATCTTTGCACTAATTTTATGTTTCATAAATAAATTCCAATTATCAGATTGACAACCCGTTTCTTCCAAAAGTTCGCGCTTAGCTTCTTCGAGAATATCATCCCCCTTGTCGGCTCGTCCGCTAACTAAGTTGATGTTCCCCTTACTATCTGGCTGATCTTGGTTTTCAATTATAATTTTGTCGCCCTGAGTCGCAATTATTTCCAGCGTTGGATAACGCCAAATTTTTTCGAAAGTTTCAGTTGTTCCATCAAACATTTTTTATTCCCATTGCCACACTTCAAAAATAACCCCCTTAAAAACACACTTCGCATTGGTCGGCAAACCCTCTCTTGGTTCCATTTTTTCGGTTATCATATTTTATTACTTAACATATTAATTAACACTCCTCTTTTTGTGCTTTTAGCCTAACATTAAAGGATGAAATGTTCAAGGTTAGCCAATAAAAAAACAGCTCGATAAATTGAACTGTTTTTAGACTTTTGGCGGGCATCCTCGGTCAAGAACTTTCAACTATAGGGAATTATAGGGCTTTTCTGAGGATTCGTCCAGACTGAGATTTTGAGGCTCCTCGGTCGCAATTTTGAGAAGTAATTGAGACAAATGAGACACGGGACAGTATGTGTCTTATTTTGATGATTGAGACAATCACTTGTCTCTTCTTCACATTTTTTAATAGTACAAAAAATAAAAATTCAGAAAGGAAATTCTTCATAATTTAAGATTGTTTATAAAAATAAAAAAAGCCCGTGGTATTCAATTGAACCCACTGACGGCTTTCCGCATAGATAATCTCGAAGATTATTTACGGAGTTACATATTCGTGGAACCTTTCCTTCGGCTTATCCGGCCTTGTTTGGAAGGGTTTCCAGTTAAACTTCTCAGAAGAAGAATTGTACTCCTTCACAAGATTATTCCGCTGAGAAGCAACGGCGATGAGGTCGTCCCTGGCTTGTTGTCTTTCCCCGTTATACTGCATCTGAATATGCGGAGGCCATTTGGCCATATCCTCGCCATATCCTTTATATTGGTCATCGACGCTCTTGATTCGAGTTTCAAAAAGACCAACATCTTTATCCATTTTTTCAATGGCATTGGCCTGATCGATGAACCACTCGTATTTGGTAAGTGCAGCCTTGGCGCCAAATTCTTCCTGAGCCACCTTAGCCGCCTCGCCAAACCAACTGAGAAAATATCCGACCGCGCTTACAACAAGCAAAAAGGCCAGGACAGCAAAAAAGACTTTGAACATTATCGCCATTGGCCCATTTTCTGCCGCTGTTTCATAATCATTCCATGATTGTTTCATTTTATACTCCTTCTTTAAAAAGTGTTTTAATGTTTTTTAGAAGTTTACAATTTTGTCGTCATTTTTTATGAGTCGCGGATTCCTTCGCTCTTAACTCCTCCTCCTGTTTTTTCTGCCATTCCAAAGCTTCCTTTTGGACCTGGTAAAGTCCCGTAATCTTATCAATAGGATTTTCCAGATTAATGGGGTAATCCGTAATTAAGTAACCTAATCCACCGGCAGTTCCCCATTGATGATACCGCCCCATCGTGTCAAACCAGAATATATACGAATCGGAATCACCATAAGTACCATCCGGTTGAATAAATTCGTCCGTTTCCCAACTACCGATACCCGCAGATGGATAGTTATATTGATCATTCATAACATGCCTTGGCTCAAGTCGCTTTCCTGAACTGGTTACCTTATTTCTGACGGGCATTCTTTTAATAATATTCCCATCCAGAGAAATGAGGTGTATCCACAAGACCTTCGTCGGATCAGTGGTTACCCGGATTCTGTCGCTGATATTTTGTTGCTCGACAGTTAATCCCTTGTGGTTTTTAGGAACCCTGATAATAGACTTAACTTGCTCCGCACCACTTGTTGACTTTTGCGGAACTCCATCACAATCAGAAGTACCCATACAAAGAAAACCGATCAAACCAACCAACAAAACACTCATCATTTTTCGATACATTGTAATTTCCTCCTTTTTTGACGATTATTAAGATTTTATATCTGAAATTACGCTAATATTCTTTGCTATATAAAGAGGCATCGCCTCGTGTTTGTTAAAGTTCAATACGAAATACTAGCACAAAACCAACAATAAGTCAATATTTTACGACGATCGCAACATTCAAACCTTTACGCTCATATTTTAATAAAAAATAAAAAAGCTGGGATAAAAAAAATAACCTTCGATATTATCCTCAAAATTAAAAACTCTAGCAAAAAATTATTCGTTAGGTTTTTCTGATGATTTTTACAGATACGATATTTTAACCGTATTAGCAACATATCAAAAAAGTAAACGAGGCGCACAATATATATTCTATCTTGATGATTAAGACAATTTGTCTCTTTTTTTAAAGTCTTTTTCGACAAGATTCAAGAGTTTTTCTTTACCCTCCACGCCCCTAAGTTTACCCGTCAAAAATCCTAGTCGATAATTAACTCCGTCACTCATAAGCCTCCAGTTAGTTTCTTTTAAAGTATTCCTAATTAATTTTTGAAGATCATGAACACTATCCCATTCAGATCGACCGGATTTGGAATCTTGGAGACTGAAGCCTAGAGTCACATCTTTTTGAATTTCTGGTTTTTCGAATTCTAGTTTAACATAGCCTGCCTTTTCACAAATTGGCGAAAGAATATTTTGAAGTTCAAAAACTGTTAACTTTTTGATTTTAGCGATAGCATCATACAGCTCCTTATTATCTTCTTCCTCTTTCCACTTCTTGCCAAGATCCGCCATCTGCTCAAGGTTTATTTTTTCAGAAGAATATTTCCTACCTTCTTCTTCCGAGAGACAATATTTCTTACGCTTCATTTCAAAATCAGGATCAACGACCTCTTCTTTTTTACTAAAATCCATGGAGTCGGTTTCCTTGTGTCCACATTTTTGGCAAGAATAAGTAGTTTCCACACCGTTGTCCTTTTTTATATGAGCTGAGTCCATTTCACTTTGGCACTTAGAACATAAGTATAGTTTTGATTGCCATTCGATACCATTTTCCCAATAAGCCCGACGCTTATTGCATTTGTCACATTGAAACATAAATAAAACTTCTTCCTTGTCATAAGAATCAGTCATGAGATCTCTTGAAATACAATTCATATTTGGCGAACTGCATTGGAGACAACGAATACCTTTTGGCTCAATAGCGTTTTCTAATTTTTCATCCTTTGCTCGATCTCGATCCATCCATTGTTTTATCATTTCTTCCTTCTTAAGATATCTTTCACCTTTTTCAAGCCATAGACTTAACTCCACAGCCACATTAGTAAATATAATCCTACTTTGCCTCTCAGCTTCTTCTTTTGTTTTTGGATTTTCGATGTGTATATCTTTTTGATTTTCCCAATACTCGCAATCATTAATAGTGAGCTTGTCGTAGAGTTCACTGTAATAAATATGATCATTAAGATGTTTATAATTTCCCATTTTTTAATTTTTTACGATTTGGCCAAATCAATTTTGATAATTCTACTTTTATTTTTTCCATATCCCCGACTGATAACCTCACCTTAGCTTCAGTAATCATTTCCAGAAGAAAACCTTTTTTAATTACATAAACATTTTTAATTGGTTTCATGCCAAATTTTACATCTGCCTTACTACTTGAAAAAACAAGTACTGGAATAACGAAATGATCAGCACCTGTTTGATTTAAAATATATGCGTTTAATTGAAGCGCTTCTTGCATAGCTTGCTTTAGTGGATTACCATTTTCAAAAATCCTTCCATCCCGCATCAGTTCAGCACCATTAAATCCAACTAACCCAGCATGACTCTTAACTTCAATTGTGAATATTCCCGTTGGCCCCACAACAACAAAATCAACATTATAATCTTTTTTTGGAAATTTAACATCCTGAAATACAAGATATTCATCTGGTAGTTTTAATAATTCATAATAAATAGCACCTTCGCCTTTCCCCCTTGCTTATAATTATTTCCGTCTTTTTGATATCTTTTTCTTTCTCTTAGCACCCAATAGACCTCTTGCGAAATAAACTACATTCTTTCAAAATTATAAATTCCAGCAATTAAATTAAATCTCAGATTGTATCTTTTTCTGCGATTGCGATATCTTTCTGCTAAAATTCTGAATATCTTAATTT
>Ga0209416_1001769_pt1 | contig 13622 bp, 13 predicted proteins | sample RifGroF1_FD_184001 | JGI IMG/M metagenome (GOLD analysis project Ga0209416, IMG submission 184001) | Groundwater microbial communities from Rifle, Colorado, USA - Groundwater F1 (SPAdes) (version 2) | ecosystem: Environmental > Aquatic > Deep subsurface > Groundwater | place: Rifle, Colorado...
AGGTTTTGACAGATTTTTAAAGGCACTTAATAAGGGTTTGGTTAAAGGCATTTATTTTTTGCTAAAAGGTTTTGACAGATTTTTAAAGGCACTTAATAAGGGTTTGGTTAAAGGCATTTATTTTTTGCTAAAAGGTTTTGACAGATTTTTAAAGGCACTTAATAAGGGTTTGGTTAAAGGCATTTATTTTTTGCTAAAAGGTTTTGACAGATTTTTAAAGGCACTTAATAAGGGTTTGGTTAAAGGCATTTATTTTTTGCTAAAAGGTTTTGACAGATTTTTAAAGGCACTTAATAAGGGTTTGGTTAAAGGCATTTATTTTTTGCTAAAAGGTTTTGACAGATTTTTAAAGGCACTTAATAAGGGTTTGGTTAAAGGCATTTATTTTTTGCTAAAAGGTTTTGACAGATTTTTAAAGGCACTTATATATTCAAACAAAGCCAATTTTTATTAAGACACAAAACCTTTAAGCGTTAAGCATTTAAAAAAAAAATCCTTTGAGCGGATGACCGATTGTCCCCTCACTTTTTTTTGTGAGCGTTTAGAGCATGAAATGCTATTATAAACTTAAAGATTTCGGGATTAACTGCGCCGCGAGCCCACGCAGGGGCTCATTTAAAATTAGCAAAAATTAGCAAAAAATTTGAAAATAAATATTTTTTTTTATTTAATAAAAAATTGAAAAATTCTCAAACAAAAAAAAAATGGTTCATCTAATTACATTCTCTAAACTTTCAAAAAAAGGAAATTATTTATCTTATCATTATTTTAAATCAATATCTTATTCAAAGGCTTTTACTCTTTCTGGGCTTCCAAGAGGAAGCCTTTATTCAAAATTAAGAGACACTGGCGAGCACATTAAATTTAAAGGATTACCAAATGAATTTAAAATTAATTATCGAGAAATACCTTTAGAAGATTATAAAACTTTTATAATGGAAGTTAGGGAAAAAAATATTCGATTTGAAGAAAAAAAATTACTTAAACAACAAGAAAAAAAATTACTTAAACAACAAGAAAAAAGATTTCGGGTTCTGCGTCGCGAGCCCGCGCAAGGGTTCAGGTCCTTTTCAAAAGAAGAAATGATTGAATATTATAATTCAATAAATGAACAAATAACTGAGGATAATTTAAAATATATCTCAAAATTTGACTTTGATTTATCTTTTCCTGATGAACCAAAATTTTTTTCAAACGAACAAGCAATTAAAATATATAATAATTTATATGAAGCAAAAAAATACATCATCGGTGATTCTAAAAAAAAAATTTCATTAATATATTCAGCACCAGGTAAAGATTTTAATTTAAATGATGGAAAAGATTTTATTAATGGTGGTGTTTTTTCTTCGTCGTTGGAAACTCAAATAGAGTTTCTAAGAAGATTTGCGTCGACTCAAAAAAAAGTTTTGTTTTATGTTATATTATTATCAAAAGATTACGTTTATGATGACTTAACAGAAACAAAAACCATTCGGTGGTTTTACTCATCGAAATATTTTACTTTTGACGGTTCAATAGAAGATAATTTTAATGCCGATTTAATTAAATCAGGAGATGAAGAACTTGGGAAAGAAAACACTTATATTATTCGCTTAGATTTATTACATCTAGTTCAGCCAGAAAAATTAAAGCCAACCAGCGGTGGGTTTTTTCCATTTGAGAATACATCAATTATAGATTTATCCCGGTATCAAATTTCTAAAATTAATGAGCCTCTAATTGATGAAAATGAAAATTGTTTAATTTATAGTATGAAACAAACTAAATTTTTTTCAGAAGATATTTTAAAAGATATGAGATTATTTATTAAACAACGTTTTATTACAATAACAAAACTAAAAAATTTTGCTAAAGAATTTAATTTAAAAATTTATCTTAGATATAAGCGTAAAGATGGTATATTAAATAGATATAAAATTTATAATGAAAAAGGCTTAACAAATATTAACTTATGTGTTGTTAAAGAGCATTATTTCCTTGATGAAGAAATAAATTTCACTAGATTTGCTTTAAAAAATTATAATGAATTAAAAGACAAATCAAAATTTAATGAAATTTCAAGAATTGATTATGTTAATGGAGTAAAATATTATCGAAGAGGCGAGGCAAAAAAAATTTCAAGTTATGATATGATTAATATTTTGTTTAAAAATAATTTATTTACTCCAATGTGTTTAGAAAAATTAGCTTTGATTGGGAGAATGACAAAATCGTATGAAATAACCGATATTGATTTAGAAAATTTAAAAGAAAAAGATTTTGAGGAATGTGTTTATAAAGAAAAAACATTTCATAATGATTTTAAAGTGTATTTTGCCGATACAGAAACATATTTAAATTATAAAAACCAACATATTGTTTATTTAATTTGCGTTTCAGATGAAAAAGGCAAAAAATCTAGTTTCTATGGCGAAAAATGCATTAATAATTTTTTAAATTCCTTTGCGCCAAAAAGTAAAAATATTATTTACTTTCATAATCTTGGATATGATTTTTCATTTATTTTCGAAAAATTGACAGATATTAAATCAATGATTAAAACCGGGACGCATATTAAAAGTGTCGATAGTTATTTTTACGGACGACATTTATATTTTAAAGATAGTTTATCATTAATCCCAGCGGCATTAAGAGATTTTCCAAATCTTTTTAATTTCCAAAAGCAACGAAAAGAATTATTTCCTTATGAATATTATAATAATGAAGAAAATTTAAAAAATGAAAATAATAACCGTCATACTTGTGAATATTTAACTAAATATTTTTCATCAGAAGAAGATAAAAAAGAGTTTTTATTGAATTGTGATTTAATTTTTTCGAAGACGCAAGGGCTCAATCAATTGTGTCGCGAACCCGCGCAAGGGCTCAATCAATTGTGTCGCGAGCCCACGCAAGGGCTCATGTTTGACACAAAAAAATATGCGATTTTTTATTGTAATCAAGATGTTAATATTTTGAGACAAGGAATGAATATTATGAAAAAAGAGACTTTACAAATGTTTGGTTTGAATGTAAATAATTATATTTCAATTCCTCAAATTGCGAACGATTTGATGCTCAAAAATAAAGTATATGAAAATGTTTTTAAAATAAGTGGCTCCGCGAGAGAATTTATCCAAAAAACAATTTTAGGAGGTCGGTGTATGTCATCAAATAATGAAATGTTTCATATAAAAAATAAAAAAATTCAAGATTTTGATGCGGTTTCTCTTTATCCAAGCGCGATGGATCTTTTTGAAAATGTACCAAATGGAAAGCCAAAAATTTTATCTGTAAATGATAAAAAATTAATTAAAGATCACAATAAAACTGAATTAAATAAAATATTTTCTTGTTATTTTGTTGAAATTAAAATAACTGAAGTAAATTCAATAAAAGATTTTCCTTTATTATTTAATCGAGATGATAAAAATGGAGTTTTAGAATATATAAATGAAATTCCGGCAAATAATTTATTTCTAAATAATGTTTATTTAGACGATTTGATAAAACATCATAATATTAAATATGAAGTTATCAGAGGTCTTTATTTTAATGAAGGATTTAATAATCAACTTCAAAAAGAAATAGAATTTTTATTTGAAGAACGATTGAGATATAAAATACAACAAAATCCAAGACAATTAATTATAAAATTATTAATGAATAGTATTTATGGAAAAACCATTATGAAACCTATTAAATCAGATTTAAAAGTTATTAATAGTGATAAATTTAATGATTTTGTTTATAATAATTACAATGATATTTCTAAAATTGAAGAATCAGAAAATAAACTTAAATTTATAGTTAAACTTAAAAAACAAACAAATAAACATTTTTCAATGCCTCATGTAGGTTCTTTAGTTTTAGCAAATTCAAAAAAAATAATGAATCAATTATTTTATCTTGCTTATAAGAATAATTTAAAGATATTTTATCAAGACACAGATTCAATACATATTTTAGAAGAAAATATAAAACCTTTATCTGATTTATATTTAGAAAAATATAATAAAATTTTGATTGGAAAAAATATGGGTCAATTTCATAGTGATTTTGATCTTTCCGGGGCAATTAAAAATATTCATTCTAAAGAATTGATTATTTTAGGTAAAAAGTCTTATTTGGATATTTTAGAAGGGCAAAATGATAAAAATGAAACATTAAATTCATTTCATATTAGATTAAAGGGAATTCCGAAATGTTCAGTTAAGGAACCTTATAATGTATTTTTAGAATTATTTAATGGAGAAAAAAAAGAATTTTCAATGAATTCATCAATCGGGGCGCAATTCATTCACAAACCAAATCTTAGTATATTTTCAGAAACAAAAAACATTCGAGAAATATTATTCAATAAGGAAGTTAAAAAAAATATTATTGACTAATGAAAAATATTTTTTGTGAGTTTTTTAAAGGCACTTAATAAGGGTTTGGTTAAAGGTGTTTATTTGGGCTCAACTGCGTCGCGAAGAGCCCCGAGGGCTCGCGTCAAATAAAGACCCCGCGCAAGGGCTCTAGTATTTAATGAACATAGCACGCATTAATAGAGTTCCACAATACATTGTATAAGTTGCCGCCGTGACGCCAGCAATACTATTTAAAATTAGGTGAGGATCAGATGTATCAAGGCGAGAAACCCCACATTGATCAATTTCAAATACGGAACCAACACCATTAAATTGAAGATAAGTATAAGCATTATAAGGAAATAAATCTCTGGAATTCATATCAAGTTCAACGTCGAAAGAACTTATAATTGGGTTAATGACACGATTTGTGCTGTCGTAAATTCCAGATTGAGTTGTAAAATAACCAACTCCAGTCGTCAAATTTAGATTAGATGTTAAAACAAAAGAATAAATAAATCCAGCAATTGCTTCATTTACAATGGAGTTTGATAATTGAAGATCTTGTTGTGTGTCAGTTGTCGATGTGAAAGTAACACTTTTTTTATTTGTTATAGCACTAAGAAAATTATAAGGATTTACTTTATAAAATTCATAAATAGCATTTTCATCTTCTTTATTATCAAATATAATATATTCTCCAGTTAATACCGGAGCACTCGCCGGAAGAGCCGCCGGCGTGGTTCCACCAGTAAATGTATAAATTGCAGCCGCTGAAGTTTTATAGTAAATTCTATATTTAAAAGTATTATTAGTTTTAATCGGAAGGATTCGTTCGAAAAAGCTATTATCACGATTATTATTTCCTAGGTTCGAACCGAACGGCAGACATGTTCTAAATGTGAATCCGGTTGTTGAGGTTGAACAAATCCCTTGTCTTGTGCCTTTAAGTTGATCATCATAACTACACATATTAAATAAAATTTGACTTAAAGTATATTCATCAATATCTTGAATGACCTTGTTTCCTTCATCAAGAAGTTGAATACCTGAAATAATTGTTAATGGGGCCCAAACCGCTCCAGTTGGTGAGCCGGTTATCGTAAATGGCACCGAAAATTTGATAGAACTTAAAATTCCTTTTGGTAGTTTGTAATCCATATATTGAGTTGTCCAATTTGTCAAATTAAAGGTTGATGCATCATCAACCACAAGTTTTTTTGTTTCTGTTCGACCGGAATTTACTTTAAATCGTTCGAATGATATATAAGGATTGACAGTTTTACTATTATAAATTTTAATTAAATCGTCTCGTTTTATTAAATCGGTCATTATTTTTGGTGATAAAAAATTAAATTTTTTTTTGTTAGATTAAATTTACTTTTCTATAAGCAAAAAAAAAATTCAAATAAAAAATCTTTTAATAAAAAATTATTTTTAGAGACTTTAAAAAAAAGGCTCTTTTTTTTGAGCCTTTGCGCAGGCTCGCGTCGCAAATCTTCTTGGGGCTCTAAGTTATCTTCATTAACATTTCTGATATAAGTAATTTATCTGTTGTAAAATCAACTCCTTCATCTATAAGAAATTCAACAAAATTTATTGGTTTTTCCATATATTTAGAAAGTGAAATATAAATTCCATAATCCATTAATACTTGGAAGATAATATTTTTCTGAATAAGATTTATTGTTTTATTAAGTGTGTTTTTAACAAATAATACTGGTATTTTGTCAATAAGACCATTTTGTAATCCATAATCAATAATAAGAGGAATTAAAATATTTTTTGTTGAATTGAAAATAACTTCAAATTTTAAATCGATTATTTCTTTTTTCATGAGAAATTTATCAGCAAAATATTTTGCAGAAACATCAACCGCGACATCAAAAATATTTTTTATTGGAAGAGAACTCATTTTATTAAATGTTTTTTTATGTTGTTAAATTTAATTTTTTTTTTGTAAGATTAAAAAATTTACTTTTTCTTTAAAGCAAAAAAAAATTAGAATTTTTTAATTCACGTCGCGAGCCCGCGCAAAGGCTCTTCATCGGGGCGCTTTTAAAGGTTCTTAAATTTGAAACTAATGAATATTTTATTATTACTAAAATCTATCAATGAAATTTCACCATCCATTCTTAATAATTTAACGATAATTTTTATTTCTGATGAGAAATTTTCAGAAATTATTTTTTTTGGGTAGTAAATTAAATTTTTTTTATCTACTTCAATTGATCTATAATCATAATATCCACTATTGATTGATGGTATAAAAAATGAATAATTATTTCCCGTTTCTGAAATAATTTTAGTTTTTAAATTAGGGGAATAAACATAATAACCTAAAAATGGAAAATAATTTATTGGGGAAGTCGCGGTATAAGTAATTGTAGTTCCGTCAATATCTCCGGATTCAAAACCCAAGAAATTTTGAAGGAAAAAACAATCTGTCATCGAAAAATTTACTGTGTTTGTTATTGTTAAAAGATTTGTGTAATCGGAAATTGAAACAGTAAAATTAGGATCTGACAATTGAAGTTGAGTTTCTAAAAATATTTGTAAATCGACATTTCTATAAATAAACGAGTCAGGTAAAGTAATTAATGTTAATCCTGCTCCATTATTATATGAAAAACTTGAATCAAAATTTGATTGAATGTTATTAAAAGCAGGTAATACTATTTGATGAAATGAAATATTTTTATAACCTAAAACTCCAATTGAACTTTGAATATCTTTTTTAACATTATTTTCTAGTAAAAACGAAGCAAACATTTTTTATTTTTTTTATTGAATTATTTTATAGATTTATGAAACACAAAAAAAATTTCATTAAAAATTATGTAATAAAATTTTTGCTGTCCCACTTTCAATTAAATCAAAGGATAATTGAGTCGCAAGTCTTAATTCAACTGAAATTCTTTGTGAAATATTATATTTTTTTGATATCTCATTTAATGATTGTTCATAAAATTTTTTATTACGTTTAAAACATTGTTCAAGGGTTGTGTTATTTTCAATATCATTTAATCTAGCAATTCCCGTCATAATTTGGTAAGAAAATTGAGAAATTGGATAATCAACGGAGATATCATCATCAACTACATTATCATTATTCTCAAACTCTATTTTTTCTGGAGTTAAATTACTTTCGTAAATTGTTTTTATAACATTTATTACTTTTTGTTTTACAGTTGCATCAATTTTAAAAATTTCAAATAAATTATAATTTATATCATTTTCTCGGGGCTCTTCTTTAGACGCGAGCCCTCGGGGCTCTTCTTTAGACGCGAGCCCTCGGGGCTCTTCTTTAGACGCGAGCCCTCGGGGCTCTTCATTTGGCTGCTGTAGTTTTTCAAACCCTTTTAAACGACATTTTTGAACATGTAATTCGAATGAATCTCTCCTCCTATATTCCTTATTACAATAAGGACAAATATAAATTGTTGAATTTTTTGCTCTAACTTTTTTCATTTTTTTATTAACTTTCTAAATAGAAAAAATTTATTAAAATAAAAAATAATTCTTTGTAAAATCTTAAATGATTAAAGAAATATTTATATATATCTTTTGCGTCTATTTACCTTCTCTAACTGAAATTATATTAACTCATTCAAAAGAACTTAACGATTTTTTAAACAACCAAAAAATTGTTAGTAAAGATGATAAATATTTTTTTGACTTAACTAAATTAAAATTATATTTTATTAAACTTAAAAAATGGATTCTATTATTAAAACTGATAATGATTCTAATATTGATGAATCAAATTATGATGTTTCTTTTGAACCTAAAAAAATTGATAATTTAGTTGAATTGTTAAATTCTGATTTGTACAAGAATTTCTCAATGTTATTATGGGGTCCCCGAAGGTCTGGAAAAACAACTTTTCTTTTTACATTATTAGAAAAATTATTAAAAATAATTAATATAGATAAATCAATTATTATAAAATATAAAAATACATCTGAAAAAGATAAAGATAATGATGGAATTTTGAATTTTGAATTATCGGATTCGTCTTTGTGGATTTTAAACTCTATTATCGTAGAACAAAAAAAAATATTTCAAGATGAAGAACTATCTAAAAAATCTTTACATTATTTTATTATTTTTGACGACATACAATCAACGGAATCATTTTTAAAAGAAAAATTTAATTTGATAATAAATACACTTTTAGTTGAAGGGCGACATATAAATATATCAATAATCATAACAATTCAACAGAAAAATTTTTTACAAAAACAACAAAGGGATAATTTTGATTTCTTTGCGTGTATCTTGCCATTTTCGGCTTTATATGGTGATGAAATTAAAAAAATATATTTTGATAAAATAAATTTAGATAAAACAAAAGAATTTGATGTTGCGGTTTATTGTAAATCGGAACAATTTATTATTAGAGCCCCGTAAGAGTCCTCGCGCGGGCCCCGAAGGCTTGCGTTTAAAATAAACTTTTAATAATTGCTACAAATGGTGAATTCCATAAAACACTTATTAAGATAATAAATAATATTCCAACAACCGCATAACCCCAAAACTTTAATTGATTCATAAAAGTGCTCGGGTTTAAATTTTTAATTGATTCTTTCATTTGATTAATTAAATTCTTTAATTCAAAAATTAAATTTTCGGTTATTTCTTTCATAGTAAAATATGCTTTTAAAGATTCAGACTTTATTTTTTCACTTGCTGTAATTGTTTCTTTTTTTACATCCTCAATAATTTTTTCCGATAAACTATCAAGTTTTTCTGTCATCTCAGAAAGTTCAATAAGTAATGGTGAAGAAATTTCATCAAAATTTTCTTTAAATTTACCGAATTTACCTATAAGATCGGTTTGATTTTTTTTTGCTTCAGCATTTAATTTATAAATATCGTCTTTTAATGAATCAACCTGACTTTTTATTTCCTTTTTAACTGAAGATGTAATTTCGCCTTGTAATGATTTTACCCTATTTTTCAAAGTATTTATGTCTTCAGAAACAGAATTAATTTTAGATTTAACTTCATCTAGCAACCCCATTAAATAATAAATTATAAAGATTATTTTTTTCTTTTCTATAAATAAAAATTTTATTATTTTTTTAAAAAAAAAAGGTTAGCAAAACTTAAAAAAATATTTTAATGAAAGGTTTAATAAGTAAATTTGAAACTGATTTATCGAATATTAATCAAGATGTTGTAATAAATAATCCCCATAATTTAAGTGTTGGAAATGATACAACCATAAACGGAGACCTTCAAGTAGATTCAACAACAACAATACTTGGTCAAACCGAATTACAAAATGATTTAAATATTGTTGGAAGCACAAAAAAAATTGTTTTAAATGGAAATAATGAATATTACGGAGGAAAAGAAGTTAAAAAATATGTTTCTTCGGGTGGGTCTTATCAATTAAATGAAGAAAATGATTATTACGAAAACACAACTTTAAATCTAAAAGAATGTCAATTAATGAATGCTTTCTTGGCAAATTCAATTTTTAAGTCATTTATTTTTCAAACTGCGGCATCTTATAATGGATTAATTATTCGATCAAATCTCGATGGAACGATGGTTTGGTGCCAAACCGCAACTGAAGGAAAACATTGCTGGTTTCTTTATGGGTATGTTCCGAATTTATTAGATTTAAATAATTCAAGATATTTTTATGATGATTTTGTGGCAAATTCTTCTTCGGATGATGTTTATATGAAAATATATCAAACTAATAATGGGCTCTCTTATAAATTTATTGATTATTATTCCCAAAATAAAACAACTGGGGGAAATGTTCTTCGACAAATCCGAGGAGGAAAAATTTTATTTTCAAATGATTTTACTAATAATACAAACCCAATAACTGGGGATATACGAAATCCTGCTTTTGAATTTAACACTTCTAATATCGCCGGCAGTCCTCAAAGTGATTCTGGTGGATGTATTATAATGTTGCGCGATTCTTCAAATTCTAATTCCTCAACTGTTGGTATCGCGTTTAAAAACAAATTAACAAATATAAGAGAATGGAGATTACTTGAAACGGCTAATTATTTTAATCTTGAACTTTTAACGGCCGGCTTTCAGAGAAATATTTTAACTTTTGACACAATTAATGATACTTCAACAACAAATACACGATCCCGAATGTATTTATTTGGGAATAATGATTATACAGGAATAAGTGTTTTCACAACCCCCTCATCTGTATTTAACACTGGGTTTGTTCTTACAAATGGAGCCAATTATTTTATGAATAATAATTTAACAGGAACCGATATACATTATATAGGTTTTGATTCTGAAGTAAGTGCTTCTGGAGTTATTCAAAATAATAAGACCGGACTTTATGGCGGTGGTTTAATTTATGACCCAGTTAATGGAGTTTTAAAATTTGTAATCGGAGCAAATACAACAGTTGGTGATGGTTTAACGTCTTATTTTGAAATTCTTAATAATGGAACGATTTATGCTTATGCTTTACCGCAAGATTCAAGCGGAAGTTATAATACTTTAGTTTATGATTCCGCGACCGGAATAATTTACGAAAATACTTCTTCACAAAGATATAAAATAATAAAAGAATCTCCTAAAGAAAAATATTATAAAAAATTATTGTTTAAAAGTAAAAATTTAGTAGATAATGTTAATTTTGTAAAATATAAAGATAAAAAAAATAAAGATAAAGCCGGACATACTTTGGGAGTGATTGCTGAAGAAATTGAACAAATCTCACCTTATTTTTGCACATATAAAAATACTCTTGTAAATGGTATTTCCGAACAACATTTATCTTATGGATTACTTGCGGAATTAAAACATGAACGAAAAAAAAATAAGAAATTAAAAAATAAAATAAATTTATTAACAGAAAATTTCACAACGCTTAATGATAATTTCAAAATTTTACAAGATGATCTTAAAAGCGCTTTGAATGTTCTTTTAAATTGATTCCGCCCTTTTTTCATTAAAATAATATATAAATTTTTCTTCGTCGTTAGTGATTTCTAAAACCCCATAAGAAATACTTTTTATATTAAAATTTGAGGTTAAATTAATTAATCTTGGGTGTTTAAATTTTTTTTCGTTAATTTGTTCAACTGATATATAAAATACTGGTTTTTCTTCTATGTCGTCATTTTTTCCTATATTTTGGTAAAACTTAAATATATTTGACGTTACTTGAGTAAGATTTTGTTTATTTAATTTTTTTATTTCTTCTTTTTTTAATGTATTAGAAAGAGATAAAGCAATTAAATTATGATCTTTTGTTTTGTTTATAAATTCTTTATTTTCAATAATATCATCAACTCTCAATTGGATTTCATCAATAAAAACACTCTTTAATTCTTCAAGTTTTTTATTTTTAGATTTAAACATTTTTGATTTTTTTATAAAGAAAAAAAATTATTAAACTGGGTTATATGAAATTAATTTAAATTTATAGTTTAATTCCTTTTATTGAACGTTTTTGCCCTTCAACTTTCGGCACTTTCGCCCATAACTGTTTCATTCTTTCACTTCGAGCAGTTGAAACAGATTTTTTAATTTTTGGTTTAGGACCATATGCCACATAAGCCTTTAAAAGTCTGTTAATACCTTTTGTTTTTTTATCATAAAGCCTATACACTGAAGTTGATTTTTGAGAACCATCATCCACACCTTTTAAATCATATTTATAAGGTTCTTTTTCCCATTTTTTATAGTTATCCTTTGACCGCAGCAAAATAATACCATCTTTATTTTTTACATCTTTATCCATTCTACCAAGTCGTCGTTCAACAGTTTTTAAATTTCGCCCCCCTCCTAATTCTTTACTTATTAATTTTACTGTCTCCGCCCTATTTAATTTAGGAAGCGGTTTTCTTCCTCTTTTTTTTTTAATAATGATCGGTTCTGTCATATTATTATTTTTAATTTGAGATACTTTTTATTTAGAAAAATTAATATTTTATATAAACAAAAAAATAATTATTTTTTTAAACTTATAAATTTTTTATTTAAATTTGTTTTGCTTGTTCATTCCGCATTTTCTAAAACCGAATCAATATAAATTTTAGAAATCTTCTCAAATGAATAATCATTAAATAATCTAATTATATTTTCATCATTTTGATCAAGATATGTTAAATAATCTTTCATGTCAGAAATAATTTCAGGAATTAATAAATTTGTTATATTATTATCTCGTCTATATTGACTTAAAAAATATTTTCCGTACTCTTTGATTAAATCATCATAATCCATTTTTAGATTTTTTATTAAGTAAAAAAAATATTATTTAAATTAATCATCTAATAGGCTTTTATAGTCTTTAAATTCCTCGTTATTTTCTTTATCTTCTTCAAGATAATTATAATATTTACTAATAAATGTTTTTGAACAATTAATACGTCCTAAAGAAACAATAAGATTATTATTTTTATCATTATTATTAGATGCGTCATAATAAGTATTAAATCCTTTTATAATATACCTAAAATTATTATCATCTCTACATAAATTATAATTACGTAAATTTTCATATTCTTTTTTTGCCAATAAAATAAAATCTTCCTTATTAATTTCTTCTTTAAATTTATAATCGGGATTAAAAAATACATTTTTATCTTTTAGTGTATCTTTTTTAATAATAAATTCTCTTTCTTGTAAATCAACTTTTAAATTATTGTAATTATTACCACCGCTACGAAGATAATAATTATTATTTACCTTTTTTGCGATATTATAATAAAATATTTTATCAAAAACTTTATTTATTTTTTCTTCTTTATAATCATTACTCATTTTTTATTTTTGATTTTTTATTTTTGATTTTTTATTAAATAAAAAATTAAATAAAAAAATTTAATTTTTGCGAAATTCATTTAACTATTATTTTTATATTTTAATTAATTTCCATTAAAATTATTAGTTAAAAGTAAAAATCGACCTTAAAACTCATCCTAAAAATTTTAATGAAGACTTTAATTTTTAATCCATTACAAATTAACTTTCGTTGATTTTAAACGCCTTTAACCAAACCCTTATTAAGTGCCTTTAAAAACCTGACAACAAAAAATAAACGCCTTTAACCAAACCCTTATTAAGTGCCTTTAAAAACCTGACAACAAAAAATAAATGCCTTTAACCAAACCCTTATTAAGTGCCTTTAAAAATCTGTCAAAACCTTTTAGCAAAAAATAAATGCCTTTAACCAAACCCTTATTAAGTGCCTTTAAAAATCTGTCAAAACCTTTTAGCAAAAAATAAATGCCTTTAACCAAACCCTTATTAAGTGCCTTTAAAAATCTGTCAAAACCT
>Ga0209416_1001774_pt1 | contig 13573 bp, 10 predicted proteins | sample RifGroF1_FD_184001 | JGI IMG/M metagenome (GOLD analysis project Ga0209416, IMG submission 184001) | Groundwater microbial communities from Rifle, Colorado, USA - Groundwater F1 (SPAdes) (version 2) | ecosystem: Environmental > Aquatic > Deep subsurface > Groundwater | place: Rifle, Colorado...
AGAACATATTTGGAACAGGGAATCAGGGTATTAAAAAAAGGCGGAAAGTTTGTAATTTTCACGTGCAATTATCAGCTGATGTACGAGTTCCATTACGGACTGTTTCTACCGTTGTTCAGCAAAGTATTCACTAAATTTATTCTGAGAGTATTGGGAAGAAACCCGGAGTTTATTGACGGGATAAATATGGTTACTCCGGATAAGTTTTTAAAGGATATCGGTAAGGTGCATGAGTTTGGTATAGCTGTCGCCAATATCGGAATAAGGGAATATATTCCGAATCTTACTAATAAGGAGCAACACGGGGATTTATTTATTAGAGTTGCCTCCGTTTTGCAAAAGCTCGGGTTGCTGAGTTTTTTAGCCAAACTGGGATTTTATAATCCGCTGATTTACGTTATTACGAAAAACTAGGGTTACCTCTGTATCACTTCTATTCCCTGATCGGTCCAGATTATGAAGGGATTGTTAAGAACTCCCATTTTAATGAGCTCGTTTATAGATATGCAACCTCGTCACTACAACTATTTTGTAATAGTTGGGCTATAATCTCGCTACTACACCAAATTACCGTACATGCTATATTTAACTAAGTTTATATCGTGAATAGGCTTATGCAGACGTCAACAGAAAAATATATTTTTTTTATAGGTACTGTAGCAGAATTTATTAAACTATTTCCCGTAATTAATGCTTTCAAGGAGAAGAGAATAGACTTTGAGATCTTTGCTTCTGGCCAAAACGATATAGAAAAATCAGAGATATTCTCATACCTCAATTTAAAAAAACCGGAATTAACTCTATCTACTGGACCTAAGAACAAAACCGTTTTTTCAACATTTGTCTGGTTTCTAAAAACTTTTCTGCTTTCCCTGATTAAGATACACAGGTATGTTAAGCACAGACAGTATAAAAATGTTACTGTCATCGTGCACGGGGACACACTATCAACTTTAATGGGAGCATATGTGTCTAAACTGTTAGGATTTCGCATAGTTCACGTAGAAGCCGGGTTGCGATCGTTCAATGTTCTCCACCCTTTCCCCGAGGAAATTAGTAGAGTTTTAGTGTCATATGTAGTTGATTTGCATTTTTGCCCTAACGAATGGGCACTTGCCAATATTAAGACCAGGAAAGGCCGCAAGACTAACACATACAGTAATACCTTGCTAGAAAGTTTAAAACTTGCGAAAAAAGTTAAACCGAAAAATGACACTCTAAATCTCGCGAATAAAAGGCCGTTCTTTATTTTTATAATTCACCGCCAAGAAAATTTATACAACTCTAATAGGCTACAATATTTTCTAAACTGCGCCGAACAACTCACACATACGATACACTGCGTACTCATATTGCACGACCCTACAAAAGTTGTATTAGAACGCAGGGGCTTGCTAGCAGCAATTATAAATAACCCCAACATCACAGCGATACCTCGACAAAGCTATTTCGATTTTATGAGAATGCTCGAACTCAGCGAATATATTATAACGGACGGAGGGAGCAACCAAGAAGAGTCTTTTTATCTGGGAAAACCGTGTTTGATTCTTAGAAATCATACAGAAAGAATGGAAGGGCTGGGACAGAATGTCGTGCTCTGGAATAACGGTAGAACAAGTATTATAAATTTTGCCAAAAACTATAAGAAATATTCAAGAGAACCAGTCGAGTACCTAAAAGCGCCCAGTGAAATAATTTGCGACGAACTACTAAATGGAAAATGATATTTATTTTAGTGTAATAATGCCAACTCTTAACAGCGAAAAAACGTTAGAGATGGCTTTGTTGTCGATTAGAAACCAAGTTTTCGACCAAAATAGAGTAGAGATTCTTGTACTTGACGGGGGTTCTGAGGACACTACTACTAAAATTGCGCTTAAATACGATTGTAAAATTATAAGCAATTCTAAAGTACAGCAGGAATATGGAAAACACCTAGGAATACTGAACTCACGAGGTGCTGTTTGTCTGTTTCTAGACTCGGACGAAATATTAGAAGACGTGTACTCTTTCCAGAAACGGGAAGACATTTTTAAAACGTTCTACGACGTGAAGGTACTCCTTTTTGGGGGGTATAAAAAACCTGAAGGATCCTCATATGTTAACGACTATATTAACTATTTTTCGGATCCATTTACTTTTTTTGTTTCCGGAGTCCCGACAGAGTTTAGTATCATGCACGATGCGTGGAAAAGAAGGTACCAAAATTTCGAGGATAGATTAAACCACGTATTATTCAAAATAGATGTTTCCACTCATTTACCACAGGTAGATATGTGTGCGGGGAATTGTTTTATTCGAGAATACTACGTAGCTCTTGTTCAAAAGCGATTGGATAATCCAATGATAATACCATCTATATTCTACGAAATTACCCACTCAACACACACTTTTGGCATGCTTACCGGATCACCCACCTTGCACTATTCAGCTGACAGCCTAAGCAAATACGTTAAAAAACTTGCGTGGCGAGTGAAAGTAAATCTTCATTTTAAGGACATTCCTGGAACAGGATATTCGAATAGAGAGAGTTTCCAGCCTACTTTATCCAAATATAAAAAATACCTCTTCATTCCCTTTGCGTTTAGTATTGTTGGCCCACTAATGAGTAGCATCAGAATGTCCATAAAATACAAAAAGGTTGTTTTTATGTTAAATCTGCCCCTAACTTTATTTGTTGCGTCCTGCATTGTATATTACTATGTTTTGTTACTGTTGAAGATAAGACCACGCCTTAAATCATATGGCAAAGGGGAGGTCGAACTGAAATTATGATTAACAATACAGGTTTTGAAAATATACTTATATTCTCTCATTCTCAGGAAGACACGGTCGGCGTTGATGATGAGTTGCTTGAATACATTACACACAAGGTAAAAACTTCGTGTTTATTCAAATTTCCATTTTTATACTCATCTGACGGGTCAATAAAGGTAACGCTCTCTGACAGCTTTGGTACAAAACAAAATTACAGCTCTTTGCTACGATTTTATAAACCCGACATCGTGTCTTACGTAAAGGATTTTATTTATGCATTTTTCTACTGTGCAAAATACATAAAAAGAAACTCGCTTGTTGTGTGCACAGACAACATACTCACCGTCGCGACTTCCATCCCCTTATATTTTGCACGAATATTCGGTGTCAAGGTAACTAACGTATACTATTTAATCGACTACACGCCGCGTAGATTTACTTCATCTATTATTAACTTGGTGTATGAGTTCGTGGATAAACTAGCTTTTTACTGCACCGACTACGTCTGGGTATTAAATAAAAAAATGGTAACCGGGAGGGTCGTTGACAAAGGGTATCCTACTAGGACGGATAACATTATTGTTGTACCTCACGGTAACAATTCCCACAAATATAATGACTTAGATTATAAAAAGTTCGATTTATTTAACATTGCATATCTCGGCGGCATATTTAAGAGTAAAGGTGCCGAGCTTTTTACCCAAATTATCAAAGAATTGGTTGAAACCGGCCACAAATCCGCTACTCTACATGTTATCGGTAGTGGTGATTTGGATTACCTAAGCGATTGTGTTAAATCAGATAAAATAGAAAATAACGTAGTTTTATACGGCAGAGTGTCGGATCAGAAAGATGTAGAGCAAATATTATTACGGTGTGCTGTAGCTATTGCCCCATACAACCCACACGATAAAAATAGCTTTTCTTACTATGCAGACCCTGGTAAAGTAAAAATCTATCTAGGATGCGGTCTGCCCGTTGTCATAACCGAAGTCCCAGAAATATATAAAACGATACGGAAGCAAAACGCCGGTCTAGTCGCTGACTACAGTGCAAAAGATTTTTCTAAAAAAATTGTAGTACTATTAAACGATATTTCTACTTATAGGCGAAATGCACAAAAATTAGGAGAACAATACTCTTGGCTGAAAATATTTGATAAAACTTTTTTTGTAATGAAAAGAAAAATTCAAAGCCAAAAAACTTACAATGCGAAACTATAAATTCAACCTTTACGATAAAGCATTATTTTACTTGTCATACATATATTACAGGTTCTTCCTAGCTTTTTTTGAGATTAAAAAAGAAGTGTTTAAATATCTTCTTAAATCTTTAATCCTATTTATACAACAGGCTTTCCACCTACCCAATCGTAATTTTTTTAAAAAAGATATGAAAATTGTCTGCTCGAAGTACGGTACTTTTCACGTTCGCCCAGGCACCCTAGACTTTTTCTTTATCTCACCAGCTTTTGAAAGACCAGATGTTAATTATACGAGAAAACTTATAGCTAGCTTGCTAGAAAAAAATGCCAAAGTACTTTTTATAGATATTGGTGCGGACATAGGCACGTACTCAGTTCAGATAGGTAATTCGTCCAAATCTAAGATAGATATTGTAAGCATAGAGCCTTCGAACAGTAGCTTCACCTACCTAACTAGAAACCTCGAACAGAACAACCTTACTGCAACTACTTTTAACTGCGCACTTTCAAATTATTGCGGGTATGGTTATTTAGATTTTGATGCTATTGTCCCCGGCAACAGCAACCTTGTGGAGTCAAATGTAGGTAAAAAGACAGAAAAAATTCAAGTTTGTACACTTGATTCATTACTCAACCCAGGGTATTACATTAATTTTGATACCGTTGTAGTGAAAATGGATATTGAGGGGGGCGAAATTAACTGTCTGGCGGGGGCTCTAAACCTAATTAACAACAGCAATGAGTTGTACTTATTGGTAGAAGACTTTTTTGATTCAAAAATAATAAACCACCTTAAAGAAATCGGGTTTACTTTTCTTATTAAAAAAACACCCTATAATAGCTGGTGGTACATAAAAAACAAAAGAAGATGAAAACTTTTATTTTATAAACATGCATGGCTAATAAACACTATGATTGCGATATTTTAATAGTTGGTGCGGGCATATCAGGATGCACACTAGCCGAGCGGTTTTCAAACGTCCTAAATAAAAAAGTCGTCGTGTTAGAGCAAAGGAATTACGTTGGCGGTAATTGCGCTGACTACATAGACAGCAATAATATATTAGTGCCGAGTTACGGTCCCCACTACTTTCACACAAATAACGAGGCTGTGTGGGCGTATGTAAATAATTTTTCTGATTGGGAGCCTTATGAACACAGGGTTCTATCTTTCGTTGATGGGCTATTCGTTCCGATCCCAGTCAACATTACAACAATAAACACATTGTTTGATCTAAAGATAAAAAATACTGAGGAAATGCATGCGTGGCTGGAAAAAGAAAGAATTATTTTTAACAACCCTAAAAATAGTGAGGAAGTATCTTTATCAACGGTTGGACGTAGACTTTACGAAAAACTTTTTAAGAACTATACAATAAAACAATGGGGACTTCTGCCTACGCAACTAGATTCCTCCGTAATGCGTAGAATTCCTGTACGGGAAAATTTTGATGATAGATACTTTACCGATAAATTCCAAGCGATGCCTAAACATGGGTACACGAAGCTTTTTGAAAGCATTCTGAATAATAAAAACGTCGACATCGTGTTGGGTGAAGAATTTAACCCAGAAAAAACCACATTTAGTTTTAGGGAGGCTATGTTTTACTCAGGACCTGTAGACAAATTTTTCGACTACGCATACGGTAAACTTGAATATAGATCGTTATCTTTTGAGTATGAGACGCATGATAAAGAGTTTTTCCAGCCAGCAGCTCAAGTTAATTACCCCAACAGCGAACTCTTTACACGAATTACTGAGCCTAAGCACGCCACAAGGCAAAAAGCTCCAATTACTACGATTATAAAGGAGTTCCCGACAAATACAGGCGAGCCTTACTACCCAATCCTGAACGAAAGAAATCTAAACATTTATTCTAAATACCAAGAAATCGTTAAGAGTTTAGAAGCAAAAAGAATATTCTTTATGGGTAGATCAGCTTTGTACAAATATATAAATATGGACGAAGCCTTTAGAGATGCTTTAGAGCTTTTCGAAAATTATGCAAGAAAATAACTATAACCTAGTAGATAAGATTGAGATCAATAAAAGTAGTACGATTCTTGTCGTTATCCCAACATATAACTCTTATGAAATTACGAGATCAACAGTAAGTAAACTGTACAATCAAACTGGAGTTAATATTGATATTTTAGTAGTTGATAACGGATCTTCCGACTACAGTAAGCTCTCCAACGATTTTTCAAATCTTTCGTACATAAGTCTCAAAAAAAATACGGGCAGTTCTGGGGCTCAGTGGTTTGGAATAAATACCGCTGTCAGATATAAGTATGATTATGTGGTACTAACGGACAACGATGCTGTATTAATTGGGACTGATGCGTTAGGAAAGCTATACAAAGTAATAGAATCGAACAGAAGTTTGGGGTGTGTTGTACCTTCTCACATAGAATTACCGATCAAGAAAAACAAATATCACACTAGACAGCTTCCCCTGCACTACCTGTTTGTAAGGACTTCTATATTTAACAGTTTCGACATTCATAACTTTTATCTTTTCCTTTTAACTGACGATGTTTCTCTAGTATCAAAAATAGTTACAAATTCCAAGTTACTCGTTGTTTCGAACGTTAGTTACTACCACGACATTTTTAAGCCGAGAATATTACAGAACATTTCAAATTACTTTTATATTAGAGGGTTCCTTATAATACTGTTAAAAGAAAACGGAATATCTGTTAGGTTGAAGCTTATACATTTTGGGCATCTTTTATATAAAATTTTTGTTTGCTTCGTTCATTCGATTGTGTTGTTAGACTACTCGTACATTATTACGGTGTACTTAGCCTTTAGGAACTATTTTACATGCTATAAGGAAGTATGGTCCGATAGAGTGCCGCAAAACAAATACGTGTATGTCGAAAGGGACTTTAATACTGGTAAGGCGCACAAACTTACTGCACTGAACACGATTTTTCCAAAAAAGTGCTACTACTTAGACTTGGTGTATTTTAATAAGAGAATTTATTTTGTGAGGACTAGAAATACGGACAAGTAAGAGGATGAGATACTCAAGTTTAATAAATAAACTTTTTTCAAGTTCTTGGCTCTATATTGTCGTTCTAGCGATACTTTCTTACGCCCCGGTTGTAAAATTTTTGGCTTGCGATAATTGTTACCTTGGCACTACTGGCGATTTTGTGTCAATTCCCAACATTAAGGAATTTTTTGCAAACACTTTTACAAGTCTCGACATGAGTTATTATGGTGGCGCCGGGAGGAGTTACAGATTACCCCAATATCTTCCATACTACCTAACAATTCGCGCTTTAAATACACTGGGGTTAGATGCCTCGATATCGGATGCGTTGTTTTTCTTTTCAACTGTATTTTTTAACACAGTATCGGTTTTCATATATATAAAACATGTCCTCTCAACTAGAAACGCAGCAAGCGGTGAAAAAAACACTAATTATTATCTCGCGTTCATAGGTGCCCTACTATTCACTGTCGCACCTTTTTTCACGAATTTTATTAGAGCAGGACACTTTTTGCTTTTCCCTATGTTCGGTAGTTTTGCTTTAGTTCTTTATTTTTTTGAAAAAGCACAAACTCTTAGTCTTGAAAGGAAAAAATCCTGGAAAATTTACGTTAACATATTTTTATTGTTTTTTATCATTCCGTTGCCTTTTGCTAACATAGGCTATATCGTTTCGTTTTTTCTATGTTTCGGTTTATATACCATTTCCTACGCAATAGTTTTTAGCAAACGCGTGTTGGAAAGTATAAAAATATATATCACTTTTCTATTGCTGTTTATATTAAGTAATATCTGGTGGTTATTACCAGTATCTCTTACCATTGGGGATCTCTCATATCACGAGGAGCTGTCAAGAAACACTTTGGGGCAGTACATAGACGTTGCGACAGAATACTCAACCCCTACCAATATTTTTTTTGGACAGCCGGAGGGACCGATTTCGCTAGACAAGCTAATCACATCTGATCTTACTCAAAGTATTGTGTACCTTGGGTATTCACTGCTATTTTTGAGTGCAGTCTATGTTATAACTTTCGGGAGTAAGCAAAAAAACAATAGAGTTTACGTATTTCTTACTTCCATCTTATTAATCACGGTGCTTATAAAAGGTCCTAGAAGCCCTTTCCCATTTCTTTTTAACTATTTTTACGAAAATGTGGGCCTTATGCAAATATTTAGGCGACCATCTAGTAAAGTCTATTTTTTTAGTCTGCTTATGACAACAACTCTGTCCCTATATATCCTGTCCGGCACCTACTCAAAACTAAGTAAGAGTTATAGGTACGGCATAAACTTCTCGTTGTTAATTCTAGTGCTGATTTTCTACAATATATTTTTACTGAGGCTAGAATATTTAAGAGAATTTAGTATTCCTAATGAATACTACGAAATTAGAAAATACCTTGGAAATCAGGATACTAAAAAAATTCTTATTTTACCTGATATCGGGGAGAATCCAGTGCTTTATGATAAAAGCTTAAATAATATTTCAGGAGTTGACTTCTTAAATTATTTTTTTCCATACCCAATATTATCTCCAAATCACGACTTACTAAGTAATAACGAGTTTTACGCCAAGCTTAGTGCAATAGAACACAGTGCAGACTACGCAGAGTTTTGCGACGCTACGATGAAATTCCGAGTTAGTCACATACTTGTCAAGAAAAACATTAAAAATAGAAATTACGGGCTTTCGTATGAACAACTAACAAAAAGGTTTGAATCTTACAAAAATCTCGAAAATGTTAAAGGTTTCGGGGTTTACACGGATGTTTACAGGGTAGAAGACAAGTGTACAGATAGCATAGTCAAGGTTAATACTTCTAGTTCTGCTGTTCCAGTGGCCAAGCTATCTGAAACTTTTTTCATGTCTAAAGATAACTTAGCGATAAACGATAACGTGTCCGTGACTCTAGCTTACCATAAGGACACCAACTGGAAGCTTCTGCTGGTTCCAGATGGAAATTGTGGGATATCGTGCCTAACCAAAAACTTACGCTGGGGCATTAACGATAGTAATGATGTTTCTTACAATAGTTGGCAAGTAACAAAAGGTTCACAAAATCTGCCGTACAGGGTTGTCATTATTTTTTTACCAGATTTGTTCTTATACTTTTGTTTTGCTCTCACGTCGGTCCTATCTACTGCAGTTTTATTCATTACTCTTCACTCTTACAGAAAGTTCTCAAAAATATCTAGCTAATATTCTTCCCACTAAAATCTAGAAAAACGTAACTCTTGACTACGCAGATGGGTAATATAACATCGTAATTAGATGCGCACGTACCGCTGGATTGTAACCAATTTTACTGATTTGGTATCATGATAAGTTTATTTCAGAACGTAATAGCATATAAGTACAATGACATGAGTCATTTGTTTTATGATTACAGGTTCTTTGAGTTTATAAAGAACAATATTTGGTCACCAGATGGTTTATCTAGTTACTTAGTTCGTTTATTTGTGGGACAAGCCGGGCTTATCCCAGGACTCAACCTTCTCGCAGGCGTGCACATATCTTTAAATTTACTTTGTAGTTATCTTTTGTTCAATAAAGTTGCTTCGAATAGAATTTTTGCAAGTATATTTTCAGTTCTTTACTCCTTCTCTATTTATTTCCTTTTTAGAATAATTTCTCTTACACCCAATCTTTACCCTATATTTATTTTTCCACTAACTTTTTATCTTTTGCTAAAAAAGACAAAACCAATTTATTTGGGTGTCTTTAATTTCTTTTTTATGTACCTGAGTAGCTACTATGTTTATTTCAACTGCATTTTAATAGCGCTTTGGTACCTTCTCGATAGAGAATACTCCAACCTTGTTAAATTTTTTGCTCCAATATTTATAGGCACAGTCTTTCTTTTTTTGCCATATTTAACAACAAACACATACTTTGGGAAATACAGTGAAACTTCCCCAACAACGGTGTATAGGCCCATAGAAGATTGGTACAATTTCAGTTTCAGACCTTGGTACTTCATAACGCCGCCAGGCTCATCCATTTTCTTCAGCAAGCTACATAACAATATTTACAGCAGGCTGCAAAAAACAGGCAACTACCTGTTAGTAAACTATTCTGAGGATGAGATGGCCGGCAGCTATATGGGCTGGCATTTTGTTATAGGATCTATGTTAGTTTTTTTTAACATTTTTCTGAACAAAAAAGACACCTCGGAAAGTAACAATAAATTGCTTAAAAAGTGTTTTCTTATGTTACTTGGGATATCTTTAATATCAGGGCCCCCCTCGATTACTATTTTTGGTTTTCAAATTTACACGCCTTCTTACTTGTTATACTATGTGGTCCCTGTTTTCAGAACGCTGTCTCGGTGGGCGTCTGTAATTTATCTATTAGTTCTAGTAATTAACTATACTTTAATTTTGAAGATATACGCCGGGGCTCGCACTAGATTTTTAAAAACAGCATTTATCCTATCATTTGTATTGCTTAACTACGTGGTATTCGCTATAAGGATACCGTTTATTAATATTCGCGATGTGCCTGAAGAAGTAACACGTTTTTCAAAGCTGGAAGGAAAATCTTTGGTTTTCTACCCAGAAGCTGATTATTATATCTTGTTCTGGTCACAGATATTTAATAAGGAAATCATTAACCCTAAGGATACACTTGTTGAAGGCTTACAAACTAAGGACTTCTCTGCTAAGTTATTGACGGGCGACAATACAGGATTGTTCGACAAGTCAGATACTAGATACTTAATATATAATAAAAATTCGGACGACTCTGCAGAAAAAAGGCTAAACGAGCTTTTTGGGCCTCCCGAAAACGCCGGCAATGGTTTCTACATATACTCCTTAAGTCAATACCAATAGACTGTTGGGCAGTTGTATGAGAATTCTTGTGATAAGATAGGCTTATGTCAGTCACCAACACAATAATATCGACATTATTTTTACTATCCTTCTTATCCTTATTCATCTCTATCGAAAGAGCCTCTGTAAAACTGTTAGGTATGGTCATTTCACGCCCTGGGCTTTCTATAGGAATAATTACCGTAGCAATGTTTTTAGTCCTTTACATAACTACGCTCTCTGGGTTTGTTTATATGATTTTAAGTGTCATTTGCTTGTGGAGTTTAATGCTTGGATTCGTATCTGATAGGAAGTACGTATTTTCATTAGCAATGATTTTTCTTTTTTGCAGCATAATTTCGTGGGAACTTGGGTTGGAGCGATTTACTGAGTATGCAGCCACACTAGCATATATTTGCTTGGTTGTGGGTGTTTTAAAGGATATTTTCTATGAAAAAATTAGTATTCAATAAAAAGGCAGTATTTTTTCTCGCATCAATCGTTTTGTTAACTGCCGGTAGTGCAAAAAATATCTTTGCTCAAACTCCCCTAGAGTATTACAAGTCCTTATTTATTTCATGGGGTATTAAGGTTGACACAATAACTGAAACAGTTACAACAGACACTGAGACTAAAAACAAAGAAGCAGCGTTGGGTACGCAGGAAACTCTAGCCTTCTCCGATACACTCAGCAGCGATAAAAATTCATTTAATAGCAATTATTTATTAGTACTCTCATCTCAAAGTGGGGTTGTAACTTCGCGGTATAACAATGTTATATACATCTGTGATACCGATACTACTGAAGTTAAGGTCTTCGATTGTTCATCAAACACATTGAATGGAATTAATTTGTTAGATACAAAAACACTTGAGTCTTCACAATCGTTTTCAATTATTGAAATAATCGAGCCAATAGTGTTAAACAACACGACTTACTATGTAATTCCTAGAGTGCTAATAACTTCGCCACAATACCAAGAAATTGTAGCCGGCTATTTTGAAGCTATTTCAAGAGCAAATTTAATTTTACAAAAAGACAATCGGGTTGAGGAAAATAGTTTTCTAGAAGCAGTTGTAAATATTAGAGGCTCTTCACTTTTTGAAGGCACCATTTATGTTTTTGTAATTTTAGTAATAATACTCTTATTAAAAAATCTGTTAATAACTATCGCGGCCGATCCTAAAAAATTATTGGAGAAAAGCTACTATAAAATATTGCTAAAACATCCTCTTGCCTTTTTGAGGAAATATAGAGATATATTTGCTTTTATTTTTTTAATTCTTTTCATTTTTTATCTACTAATCATTTACTCACTAACCATAAAAGGACAACTTTTAGGGGATCCTTTATATTTGACAAATTATTTTATAAGCAGCTTCGACGCAGCTAATTTTCCTGTTTTTATTCTTTCAAAAAATATTTTTAGGCTTAGTTTTTTGATTTATAATTTCCTCCTTTTTATTTTTGCAGCATGTCTGCTATTACCTAGCTTGCTAGCTTTACTTAATTCCTCGCTTACAAAATTTAAGGCGGTAAAGATTAGACTTAGTTTTGTTAAGTGGTCTATACCGGCTCTTTTGTTTGTAGCTTCGGTGATTTTATCGTTTTTTAATCTCACGGAGGTAATTAGTTTACTTTCTCTACTTATAGTAGCGGTGCTGACTGCGCTATATTATATTAAAAACCGGAATATTAAGTACTCCGACCTCTTTAGTAAGACAGAGCTCGTGTTGACTATCATTTTCTTAACCATACCCATATTAATTGGCGTAGTATATCCATCATACAAGGGTAGACTACCAGTTAATTACTCTTTCGAACCTTTGATTGGGGTACAAGACAGGGTCGTAGTTTTCCCTTACAGTAAAAAATGGGGGGAAAACACCTTGTTCAGGCCTCAATACTACACGGGGAATAGCAGGGTCTACGCCGACGATTATTTAGTTTATGCCCCTAATGTAAAAAAGATTGTAAACAAACCACTGAGCGAATTTAAGAACGTTGGGAACTACATCATAGAAGTATCAGAACTAGACAAATATCTCTCTACGCTCCTTAACTACCCTGAACTAAAAACCCTCGCGACTAAAGAGTCTTTCTCCACTATATTTTTAATCAATAACTCAGACAAAAGCATAGACAGTTACGCTGGCCTGCGTACAACAGTTACTTTTAACTGCTCGGGGGATGCTGAGCCAGGTACACTTGAGTTCGCCTTTTCAAGTCTGGGGGATTCTCTTTCTATTGAAAAAACCAAATCTGATATACTTAACTTTCCTGGCTGTAGCGGAAATAATACCTTAGAAAAAATTGAAGTTCCAATCGATTTGCGCGGCCTGCCCCAAAAAGAGATTTTAGTAACCTTGCAAGGCATAGATATGGAATCAATAGCAAATTTGGAAATATTAACACCAGTTGGAAAAATCCCAATAACTTTTATAAATAACACGTTCTTAAGTGCCGGTAGCAATGTTCTCCTTTACTCACAAAATCAGCGGGCAGATTTAATAACCTTGTACTCAAACAGAATAGAGAAAAACCTTGTAATAGATATAGTAACGACTGAAAAAGGTTTTGATTTGAGCAACCCTATAAACGAATTAATAAAATCCAAAGCATTAAAAAACCCGTTTGTAATATGGTCAGAGAAACCCAATGAGGTAATTAAAGTTAGAGATTAGGAAAAATATTCTTAATCAGTAAATACATAAGGTTAGCCTACTGCCCCCATCCCTCTCTACTCAACTCCTCCGCATTAAAAAATCCTCCAACGCGCGCCCATCCGTACAC
>Ga0209416_1001775_pt1 | contig 13560 bp, 25 predicted proteins | sample RifGroF1_FD_184001 | JGI IMG/M metagenome (GOLD analysis project Ga0209416, IMG submission 184001) | Groundwater microbial communities from Rifle, Colorado, USA - Groundwater F1 (SPAdes) (version 2) | ecosystem: Environmental > Aquatic > Deep subsurface > Groundwater | place: Rifle, Colorado...
GGTTCATTCGTCTGCATTTCTGCGAGCACGGATGCGCGCGCCTGAGACAGCAAAACTTCCTTTTGCTCAGGTGTTGCTTTTTCTAAATCAAACTCCATATCAACCTCCGTTGTGGAATTGTCGCCAGCACCACTAAAGATGCCGGATAATACACGTTTGAATTGTTCTAATGATGCTTCTATCCATGTCCGCTTTACTTCAATCCATAAAGCCATTGGGTCAAACGAAATGGATCCGTCCTCGTTTTCGACATAGCCAACCTTGAAAGCTTTATCCTCGTGTCTGCATACCAGGTATCCTTCAAACACTTCGATCGGATAATTCACCCACATGCCCTGGGGATTGCTGTTGAATTGATTAATGAACGCGTCCCGGATTATCTGTAATTGTTCGTCAAGTGAAACGCCCTCAAGGGAGAATAATTCCATTGACAGCGCAACGGGTTTCAATAGCATCTCGTGTTTCTTAGTCCTGGTTGCGGGGTAATTAGTGAGACTTCCGCCAGTGATCACTTTTGCTTGCATGTCGATTGATGGAGAGAAGTAGCGTAAGATTTTTTCTCTGATCGACTTCTTGCCCATTTCGTTCCATTCAACCTCAAAGCGTACAACATCACCTTTTTCTCCAAGTGACACACTCTTAATCCATCCGGCTGCTTCACCGTGTTCGTGACCGATAGCGTCAATAGGGAATCCGACAATCGCGCCGTTTTCGTCTTTGGTTGTTTCGAGTGCCGCCAGTGTGTTTTCTACAAAAGTCTGGAAGTCCTCTTTTTTAATCTCAACATTCTTGCCGCGCATATCGACAAACTTACCCGGAGCCATGCCGTCTATCAGCACGGTTCCTTCAGCATTCTCGCTTCCATCAACCAGGTTGAAAAGTAAATTTTTCATGTGTCTCCGTGTAATAAAAATAGCCGTAATCTGAATCGACTACGGCCAGCTTTCGCAAGGTTCGTTGTTTGTCAGTTTATTCTTACATACTCCATCAGGTATGTAAACTACGCAAATCTAGCAACTTTCTGCCAACTCTTCGCAACCGCCTCATGCTCCTGGCAGTAGTGTAACTCGTCAACCCTATCCATCCCGCGCGTGTCCACATCCTTGACAGTTCCCACCGCGCGCCTGTCACAGAATGAGCACACGTCACCGATCCGTTGTGATAACGGTGGCAACGCTACTTTTTGCATGGGGATGAAGTCGGTCATAGTTCCCTCCATGAAATGACTATTTTATAGCCTTCCAATTGCCACTCCGCCTTCACCAGCGGTCAATAAGGCGCTTCCAACGGGTAGAATAAATCCGCCGTATTCTTCACTGGCAAAGTTGGGATTGATTTCTACACTGTGTAAATCTTGTCCTGTTGCGGCTTGCCACTCAGCTAAGGTGTCGTATTCAACACCGTTGTAATTGCCGATGTGAGTATTGCCATAAAAGCAGTTGTAATCACTTGTGAAGGCTGTAGTTGATTCGACCAAGATTCCGGTATGGTTGTTCATAATGATATTGTTCTTAATAGTCCATCCCGTAGAATATGGGGGAACGCCAGCGTTATCGTTTAGCGAAATTCCGAAAGCGCATCCATCAGCAACACAGTGTTGTATAATTCCGTCTAATCCTGCTTTTGAATAGAATCCGTAAGTCTGGCAAGACTTCACTACACAGTTATGATATTGAACTCTAGAACTGGTTTTGGCAATAAAACCATGAGTTGCATTAACCGCCCCCATTGCCCAGCAATCAGTATAAATACTGTCGTCTGCATTTAGTTCGTTCTCAAAGCAATATTCAGAAACTCCCTCTTCTGAATCGTGAACATAAACACGATTGATAGTTAGTCCATGAGAATCAAAGAAATAACACCCACGTAGCGCCCACGTGGCGAGAACCTCAACGTCTTCAATTATTGCCCCATCTGAGCGGGTAATGTTGACACCAAAACTTTTGATATTTCTTGCAGAGCATCCGCTGTGGTATCCAGATTCAACATGATAGAAATTGACTATTCCATCGGCAAGAGCAGTAAGCGAGAATCCATTGAAGTGTACGTTTGAAAATGCCGCATACAATCCTTTGTCAATGGACACAATTCCAATTCCGTTATAAGTTATGTCAGTATGAGGGGCGGAAATCTTAGCCACTTCGCTATAAGTTCCTGCGTTTACTCTAACATCGTTCCATTGTCCGTCCCCAGCCATAACCGTTGATGTTTTGGTAATTGTCAGGTAAGGCAATTCAACCGTCCCATTTCCGGTTGTGTCATTACCAGTCGGGTCTACGACCAGCGATTGGTCACTAAAAGACTGTCCGTACTCTCTGGCTTCAAAGTAGCCGAATGAATTTTCTGGGTGTGTTGACACTAAACCAAAAATTGTATTGGTAGAGTAGTCTGCCAGTGTGTCTGTGCGAATAACCGCGTTGTTATAAGTAACGACAACGGTGCTTCCGTTCGCATCAACTTGTAAAACTGCCCCTGCCACGTAGGTTGCGGCTGCATTTGTTCCAACCTTCGCCCACAGCCCATTAGTTAGTTTTTCAACAACAATCTGTGTGCCATTATGATAAGCAACGTAACCAGATTGCGGGTTGGTCAAGCTACTCATACGAAATGCTACGCCGACATATTCATAGTTTTTGTAAAGCTCTAGCCCAAAGAGTGTCGCCCGCAGGCTGAAATTAGCCTTTCCGTTGCGTAAGGCATATAAGTCTGCCATTGTTACAAGATTGATACTGGCGTCATCCGCATAGATAGTTCCAGCTCCGTTGGCAGCAAATAAAGCGGTTATGGCATCGGTTGTTTCAACGCGCAGTGTGCCGTGAATATTCAACTGTGAACCATAAGCAAGTGAGGCTGTTAGAAATGCACGGGATTCAAGCGCATTTGTGTCAATCCTAAGTAATTTTGCTCTTACGTCGGTACAGTAAAACCACACGCCAACTCTTGCCAGTCTTCCAACAGACGAGGCAGCTAACGCTTTTTTTACTCCGTCCGAACTCGCCCCAGCGAGAATCTTTTGAGCGGCACTTCCACCGTGTTTTATTGTCCCCTCTTCGGTCAGTGTAGGCGTACCGGCCTTAGTCCAGTTAGCAGCTAATCCATCAGTATAAGTCCCCTCAAATCCTGGATTAGCCAGTAACTCACCGCCATCACCGGGAGTAGCAACAACCTTCCCGCTGGCGATAGTCCACTTCCCTGCGGTGTAATTCCATCCACCAGCCAAGTCGCCGTCTGTGCGCTCGAAGTCATCCGAGATGTTTAATTTCGAACCCCCCGCAATTATTGGTATAAAAAATCTAGCTATGTCCATACGCCCTCACATAAAATTCTAATTTCATGGTCTCACTCCGTTGTCTACGTGGGGAACGGTCATGGTTTGCACCGTCCTCACTGCATCAATCGCTATCTGCCAACTCTCGTGTTTACTCGTTGGTTTGATCAGGCTTATCGAGTATTCACCCGGCGGCAGTCGATCAATCGCCCTGGCTACGCTCACCACTTTAGGCGACAGATCGGTAACTGGTTTCAACACGGGTTCAATGTCTGTCATTAATGCCCCGCCCAAATTTCGCCCTTGTCGTCAAACAGGTAATGTTTGCAGTTGTAGCCCCGACAAGCGAACGACTGATTACCAGGTTGCCCCGGTATCAAACTGCGCTTTACCCAAAATGACACGCTGTGTCTCTTACCCTTCCACTTTCGGCATGTCGAGCAACTTTCCTGACCATCATCCCCACCAAACGTTAGCATGATATTTTTTGCCCCGCGCAGTTTACCCTCTGCGTAAACGCCGTCAAGGGTATTGGCATAACCCTCGGAGCGGTCCTCAACCTCGCTTGTGTTATCCTCGTCAGGCTCTTCTTTTTTCAACTCCTTCAACCGCTCAAACAGTTGGTCGATGAACCCAAGTTCTGTTTGCTGCTTACTCGCAATCCATGACTGGTCGCTGGAGTTCATCTCATTCACATCGCCGCCGCCGTCTACGTACCCGGAATCGAAGGCGTTACCAAATGCTTCTACCATCGCCTGCTTCATTTGGTTTTTAGGACCAGCCACAGATCCGCTATCACTTATGAGATATTCAAGGATAGAGTTCTTAATCTCATACTTATACTTTGACCGGATGGAGTAATAATCACCCGCTTCAAATGAATGTGTAAATGCGTCCACCAGCCTCTTGAAAAGGTTCATTATTTCGCCTTTGCTAACTTTTTGTACAATTCCGGGTCGGTCAACTCGACAAACTTTTTCCAATTCGGGATGCTGGCGGCAATGATTTTCTTTTCTTCCGGCGCCCGTTCTGTTTCGTCCTTTTCCGGTATTGTCTCAGTTAGCACTCCTGATTTTCTACGGATCGCTTTCAGGTCGTCCTCTGATAATTCCATCCATTGAATCGCGCCCAGGAACGTGGCTAACTCTGACAAACTGACCTGCTTCTCAATCGGTGTACATACCAGTTTCGGGCGCTTCGTCATGCCGGGGAACGCACCCTCATTCAGCGCGAATATCCTTTTACCTAACTGTGCATCAACCTGCGAGATCAACCCTTCCATCATTGCGTTGAACACGGTTATAAACATCTGCGAACTATCGGTCATGGCTGCGAATGAGCCTGTACCTGTCACTGAAGACAATGCCGCCCACTGCATGTTGTAGACCATCAATTTGAGAATGCCGAAATACTTTATCGCTTCAAGGATTGAGGGGGCAGCGGAGAAATTCACATCCTTCAGTTCACCCACAACGCCTTTAGGCCATGCGGCATAATTGCCCTCTTGTGCTGTCATTATGTTTTTAGCGGCGCGTTTCAGATTTACTTCGTCACCAGGTGTCAGTGATTCGTTTACCGTCACGTCAAGGTATCCAGCGGCGTGTTCAAAACCCACGCCCTGAACAACTTCCAAGCCGTACTTAATTCTTTCCAACCGCCATACAGCCTCTAATGGCGACAACCCTTCCGGGTTCTGTAAGTCACCAAACGCAATGTGAAGCGATCGGTTTAGCGGTATGGTTATCTGCGGGTTCGGGTTATCCTGTTGGATGAATCCCCTTACCTTGCCAGTCCGCTCATTCATGTCCCACTTGTAGAAACTGGAGTGATCACGCCATGCTAACCTGCGCACACCAATAAGATTGTCGTTGTACTCTGACTTCCATTCGTCACCATCAGGCGCGTTCCAACTCTGCGAGCGCACGCCTAATACAACTTCCCACCATCCGAACCCCATGAAGGGGACTTGTGAAATCAATGTCGAGAGGAATCCATCAGGACCGCCCTCAATGTCCTGCAGCATCTGTTCGCCAAACTCCTGAGCGCGTTTGTCGTCGTCGCTCGCATCATCTGGTAATTCCCACTCAAGTTTCACCGCCCGCGCTAATGCCTGGTAGACGTTGCGGACTATCGACATTTCAGGATCGGAGCGGCGCATACGTGAGTAAAGCGGCTGCACCCCCGGCCAGTGTAACTCGCGGTGATAGGCTTCTTCCACATACCCCATGTATGCCTGTAATCCAGCGGTGCCTATCTCAGTCCATTTTCTCTCGTTGTCGCTCATTGGTATGTCGCTCAATGTGTCCTCACTTCCATCTGCTTACGAAATCATCTGTATTGCCCAAATCCTGAAGGTCGTCCCACGTAGACCCGGATTGAGTTATCAGGTTTGCTAAAAGTAAACTCTCACCTTTATCCGGTGAACGTCCTAACCGCTTCTTGATCTCGCTCTTTTCTTCAACCAATACACCTGACACAGTTACCCGGTATTTCGCGGAGCACAGGTCAGCTACAACCTCATTCCCTGAGGGTAGCGATAAATTGTCGCCGCCGTTCGGGTCAAGCGCGTCCCTCATTCTCCAGTAGTATTCAGCCCTCATGTTTCTCATTTTCAACTTACCGCTTTTGTCCCGGTACTCACTCGCATTTGAGGCGTTTATCGCTGTAATGCCGGGGTACTTATCCTTCAAGCTGTCATAAACGGATGAACCAATGCCCGCAATATCCACGTTCATAATTTCGGGATCTTCGCCGTTCAAATCCTGTCTTACTAATTCAGCAGCTTTGGGTCCATCAGAAACAACCGCGCCAGGCCAGAACGCTAACTTGTCAAACCAGTTATCGTACCTTTTTGCCATGCTCATATTGTCGCGTCCACCACGCGCCGGGTCGATGCCAACCGCTGTAAGGCGCTCTGGTTTCTCTGTTTCCAACCAGCGCCGCTGTGCTGCCAGTACCCATTCAGTCGGGATGATTTGCCAGGGGTCAGGCGATGACGCGGCGTGAAAATCACCATAAAGCATTTGTGAGCGCAACGGTTCGGGTAATGACTGAAGCACCGAGCGGTAGCGGTTATCATCTGCAAGGAACGGATTATCCTCAAGCCTTGCGGGGATAAACGTCCTTGAAAGTGGGTAAATCGTTTCGCTGCCATTTTGTATCGGGTCGCCATTAGTGAACTCGCGTTCTTCTCCGTCTATCGTTGCGTACCATCTCAACTCACCAGGCTTTGCAGGATTAGGGTGTTTATCATCCAGCCACGCAGCCCAACGCTTTATTACCCAGTTTCCTTTTTCATCAATCGGCGGGTTGCCAGTACATACAACCCTTACCCGTTGCCCTCTGTCAGTTGTTCGGTTCCATCCACAAATAAAGACATAAATGCTTTCTTCAAATTCAGGTATTTCATCAAACAGCTTATGGTCGTGAGGTCTACCTTGCCAGTCCGTTTTATCCTGGTCGTATTGCACCGCTCCAAACTCTATGGTCCTGCCGTCCTCAAACTCCCATGTTTTATCTGACTTGTTTTCTCTTGCTGTGTCTCCCAAAACTTCTCGGGTGTGTCGCATTAGCTCTTTTAGGTTCGGGTACACTCTCCTGAATATTGCGCTGTGCTTGCCTAGTTCTGTTGCCAGTCCAACCAGTAAGGATGATTTACCACCGCCCGCTGCTCCGCCGTAAAACAATTCGTCTGCACGTGAAAGAAGCGCTAACCATTGCGGTTTACTCTGTGGTATCCATTTCGCTGTCCTGTTCTGCACCCTTTCCAGGTACAATTTCTCTGAGGGCATCAGCGAGTTTAGATATTGCTCTATTGTGTCCTTCATCCGTTGTCTTTATCGCCTCTCCATCCTTGCCTGTTAGTTCGTGTCGATCAACAAATAACTTATGGTATTTTCCTAGCGTGGTCATAGCCTCTAGTGCGCTGTAAAGCTCTAACTCTGTTTCGACAATTTCCTTGTCGTCGTCATTTTCTTTTTTTCCAATAATGGTTGTTACTTTTTGTTTTATTTTCTTGATAAGTTTTGTTTGTGGTTTGATTACTTTATTACCGCTTTCGTCCTCTGTCATTAGCTCAATAGAGAATCCGCTTGTGGTAACATCCATCAAGTCAGTAATGTTTCCTCTGGCAATATCTGTCAGTCGGATTAAATCTTCTTCTGCTGATATTGCTTCATTGCGCAAAGCCTCTATAATCTCAGGCTTTTTCAGGTTTTCTGAACCGATCGAGTAAGCAGTTTTTGGAGAGTACCCGGAACGTAAAGCAGCCTGCGTTGCATTCAAATCACGCAGGTACTCTTGCACAAACTTCTCTTGTTTACCTGTTAATCCCACTTTACCAGAATCGCTCCTTCACTACCAGCGGCGCATTCCGCCAGAATTCCATCATGCTGTCCTTGCCATATCTCATGCATTGCCTTTCCCAAAACGCACACTTCAGATTGTACCCGTTTATCACCGCCTTTTCGACATGGCAGTATGCACAGACAAGCATCAGGTTGCGTTCATCGTCAAAATAGGGTTCTCCCTTTTTCGTGCCAAAAAACACATGGTGCCGTTGTGTCCCCTGCCTATGGTTACAATGTTCGCAGTAGTCACCCCGCTTTAGCCGTAACTCGGGGACACTGATCAAAACGGTATATCCTCATCGACCACATTCACGGGTTCGCCCCACATAACATCTGCTTCCTGGTCAGCCCATAAATGTCCATAGTGCCTACCGTCATGCCCGTGTGTCAATTCGCAAAGAATGACCATGCCGGGGATAGTGAGTACCTTGTCACAGCGGACGGTTACCATCATCAGGTCTAATACTTTGTAGTCGGGGGTAGTTTCCATGTCACTCCATCCCTCTAATCCGGCAGCCACGTACAGGTGGGAGATAAGTTTGGTGGCAAGGCACGCGGGAGGAGACCGCGTACTCTGTGCGGATACCGATAATAAGTGTTTGCCTGGTAGCCGCCGGACTGGAGGGGAGGATTACTTCGTCTGACTCTCTAGTGTGTTTGCGGCTTCTGTGCTGGAGAGACTACCCTTTAGGGCGCTGTCTTCCATTGCCACACCAATGATGTAAGATACAATCACGGGTTGCCACAATCCAACGAGAATCAATACCTGATTCAACTTTTCAGGGATGAAGAACCATCCGAGAACGATTGCCAGAGTTGCAAATCCGGCGTCACAAATCATGGTGCGAAATTTTCTTGATTGCCACATATTCACTCCTATTAAACTAAAAAGGCTTCACCTATTTAGAGTAAAGCCTTTAGTCTCGGATGTAAACTACGCATTTCAAGCAACTTTTTAGATAGGTAGCCTCATTTGTTGTTGTGCATCCTTGATTCTCTTTTCAGCGATTGCAAAATATGTCGGGTCAATCTCAATCCCGATGAAGTTTCTACCTGTCTGTACACATGCCACACCCGTTGTACCGCTACCCATGAAGGGGTCTAGGATGGTGTCTCCTTCGTTAGTGTTATTCAAGAGTACCCATCTCATAAGTGATGCTGGTTTTTGAGTAGGATGAAGAGCGCCGTCGGTCATTATTGCCACCCGATTTAATGTGTATATTCTTAGCGCTCCAGAAAAAGACGTCCACGCTAATTCACCATCAGATTGATTTATTCTTTGCCCTTTATCCCAAACTAGCCATTTTGAAGTTGCAGGTAAGTAGTCGGCAAAGTAATTACCACCCCATATAACTTGATTTTTTGATACTCTTTGAATTTCATTAAATGCCTGCTTGTCTGGTCTAACACTATCCCATCCTTTAAACTCATATCCCTTGCGTCCTCCGTGACCACCTGAAGATTCTTTTTGTCCATCCTTGCCTATCCCGTACGGCGGGTCAGTAATCACCGCGTCTACTGACTTATCAGGCGTTGACCGCATTACTTCGAGGCAGTCGCCAAGTATCAACTCAACCGTCATTCCTTCTCCTCTTCCAACAATCCTAATGACGTTACAAGGTACATCGCCGCCTCAATCGACGGGCAGCCGCATTTCCGCCGTACCTTCTCGCGGTACGTGGTCACCGTCCTCGGGGATATGTGCAGCATTAACGCTATCTGCTCATTGTTCATCCCCTTCGCCAGCCCACGCATCACCCTTTTTTCCTGTGGTGACAACTTTATTTCATCCGGGCAGTCAATGTCGGTCAACTCGAATATGCAGTTATTGGTGGTATCAATCATCCTCGCCCCTTCTTTCCGTGCCTTGCGTACCGTCGATAATACATTCTTGTCGGACGGTCTGAGAATGATGAAACAAGTATCTTTCCAATTCTCTTTTTAAACTTGTCGAACGCTCGGCTAAGCGTATTTATAGCGGACTCATATTCAGTCATACATCACCCCTTCTCGTTGTACAATCGCCAATTATCCTGATTTTTCACGTTGCGCCTCTTCCCAATCCAGAACAGCCTATCGCGCATTTCAGCGTCAACATCCACCCCTGCTAACTTCAGGTACAACTCCGCGCCGTCATCCGCTCGTAGGAATTGACGCGCCTCGATGTCACCATTCCTGCCGTCGATGATTGCCTGCCGGATTACAGCGGTCACGAGGTCCACGCCGGGGATGCCGATTATTGGTATCTCCTCGCGGTCAACCTTGACATACGGCTCACCTTTTCGCTTGTGCTCAGCCGTACAAGTAGGGCATCTACGCGTCCGCCAGGCTGTGAGTTTCGGCGCCTCGAATTGATCACTGCAATCTATGCATTCCTTTTCGACCATATCCGGCTCCGCTTCAAACCAGCGCATCATTACAGATAGCGGAGCGTCCATCATTTGGAAGCCTCTGGTTTATTGAATATGCAATCGGGTTCGGAGCAAGGTGTTAGCACCTTTGTAACTCGCGGAAAGCCGCAACCGATGTAAGTCAAAACGTGGAATCTCGCACCATCACAATGAACGTGTTTTATCCACTTCTCGTCAGGATTCACCAACACTCTCGGAATGTCAGGGTAGAGACCACCTGGAATCTTATCAAGGAATATCGTATTTTCGCTACTGTATAACATCATTCCCCCTCTGGTGGTGTGGGTAACTCGGGATACTTCCAACATTCATAATGCTCTGGGTGCGCAGCAAGATAAACTGTGTTGCTGGTTGAATAAATCGAGCCACAATCAGGCTGATATTCCTTTTTGTATTTCACGAATACGGTATTAACTTCCCCGTCTTTCTCAACGACATCTGGAAGTTTCTCTTAGACAGGTATCCACCGCTCCGCTTCATGCAGACGGTCTATTTCATCTAGTAAGGCGGATAATGTCGATGTACTCATTGCACAACTGCCACCAATGGCGGTTGCTTCGCGAGCCATTTTGTACAACTCTTTTGTGTATGTGTATTTCATCTCTCACTCCATTCTAAAAACGCCAAGCAGATAGCCATTTGTGGGGTGTCGGCATGATACATAATCAATTTTGCGGTATCCGTTGGATATTTACGCACATACACAGCATAACCGGTGTGGTCTGCCTGAACATTTATTACAGACGATTTGTGACCAATCTCTTCCAATAGTTCTCCTGCCAGTCGCCAGTCGGTTGTGTATTGGGGCAACTCCTCTGGATACGCACGATATTGACCATAAGGACTAATCGCTTCAAGAAGTGGTGTACTTCCTATTCCCATATCTTGTATCTTCCACCCCTTCTTGATTGCGATTCTCTCGTTTATTTCATTGTGTGTCATCCCTCGCTCCTCTCCAAATACTGCTCAATCTCGGATAGTGCGCTGCCGTCCTCGATTTCCTTACGGGTGTATTGCAGGTAGGTGAATCCTAGAAGTTGCGCGGCATTCCCCTTCTCATAATCTCGGCTTATGCCCCTTCCAGAATTGTGACCTGATTTAATCATCCAGGTCCCGCCATTAACTTCGATAATCAACTTTTTTTCAGGTATGGCAAAGTCTGCCATCCAACGGCGTGTCGGGTGAAACTTATACTCGCGGATAGCCTCGATCCCCACGGCGCGGAGTTGCCACTCTAATGTGTCGGCAAGGTCAGGGGTCATGCGTCGCCGTCCGGTGAAGCCAAGTTTTTCCAGTGAGTAATTGTTTCCATATATAAATACCACCGTCCATCTTGAATGGAATTTATCATCCACTCTCCGTTACCATAAACAAGAACCTTTTTCTGTTCTTCGGGTAAAGCGTCTTTTACTGATGTCCACTGACTTACTGTTTTTAGGCGCTCAATTTCTTCTAATAACGCACCAATCTCTCCGGCGTTTTCTGGGTATTCTCCATAATTAGTCCACTTGCTTATAAGGTGTTTCCATTCTGCGTGCATGTGCGGAGTATAGACTATTTTCATTTTTCGTTCTCCTAATTGCTTTTATATAGGGTAATAGACATAAAGTGTCTATTTGCCTTCACAAAGTCCGATCAAGTTTTCCAGTTCCTTTTTCGAGGACGTATCAACAAGGTTAAGTAGCAACCCGCGCCACCCCTCTTTGCGCTCATGCCCTTCAATGTCGCCATACTCAATCACCATGTCATTGACGAGCACCTGGTACTTGTAATTTCCAACCTTTACATCCCCAGACCCATCATTTTGTATCTTGATTATCAGCATCCCTCCCTCTCTTTCAACTTCCTCAACTGCTCAATGGGGCAGTCGGGAGAGTGGAACTGTTTCCATGTGTTTCCTGTTCCATCCCAAACCTGTTCCTCGTGACAATGTATGCAATGACACCCTAGTAAATTGACTGTCCAGTGTTCAGCGAATAACTCTGCCAACCTCTTCCATGCGTCACGGGATTCTTTGAGTTCCTGTGCTAGTAAAGCGTACTCGTAGTAATTCCGTTTTGTACTCTCGTAGTTGCTCAACAATTCTACGTAATCCATTTCGTGCCACTCACCTTTAGGGTCACCGCGCCAACACAATATTCCGTTGATTACCTTTTCCTCATAGTACATGGGTCGCTCCAATCTTTGCCAGTATCCATCTCAACAGTGTGACGCGACCTGTGCCCGCCCCTTTACACTTCGGGCAAGTTATCATTTGTCACCTTTTAGTTGTTCCTGCTCCAATGCCTTCATCCACCCAGAGTAATCTAGTTCGCCTACTTTATGAAGGCTCAAATGTTGGTCGTTGTTAAAATAAACTGTTTCTCCGCCTATTGCAAGACAGTGAACCAATCTGCCAACAATCCTGATATAAACCAGTACCTTGTTGGGGTTCATACTTCCAGCCCATTCATTGACGACAATATCCCCAAATTTCATTTCTTCTCCTCTTCTAATTTAGCCAACTCCGCCATAACCTCATCACGGTGCAGTCGCCACCATGCGCTATCATGCCGGAGTATCATGTTGCGCCGGATAACTGCAATCTCATTCGCAGTCGTGCCATTCTTGACCGCTACCGAGTAGTCTCTACGCTGCGCAGGGGTGAGGTGGGTCATGGCAAGTCCCTGAATTTCCAGCCACATTTTTGGCAATCTTCCGCAAAAGCACCCTGATAGGTATGCAACATATTTTCACATTTCGGGCAGGGTGCACCATCCCACGGGTCGGGTTCTGGTTCATTCTGTGCGCTCCAATATCCACCACCCCAACGCGCCTCAATCGGTTCACCATTTTCGAGACAACCCCTTGCGATATCGTCTTGTAAACTCACTTCTCCACCTCATTCAGCGCTTCGGCTATCCGATTCCAGGCGAGGATGGCGGACGGCTTGTCAGGACTAACTGGCATAATAATTGAAAATGCAGCCAAGTCTTCACCAAGATCATAAGATGCGTACCATCCATCAACAGAGTCGTGCATCTCCGGCAATTTCCCCCACAACGGCAGGGGTGACACAGGGGCGGTCAGGTCAGCGTAGCAGATGAACATATCATCGAAAACAAGTCTATAAATCAATGGGCTAGTAATATGACAATTGCCCTCCCCAATTCTATTGTCCGACTTCTGTCTCCATATAAACTTTACTTCCTTCCCCTTCACCTCTGGGAATGTCGGCTTCACGGTTGACCAATTCAGTTTCGATTCAGTTGTCATTTTTGCTCCTATAATCTAGTTAATGCTTTGTTGTAGGCTTTATCTGATAGCCTAAACAGTAATTTACTTAGGTTGAGTCGTTCGATAAACTTACCTAGCCACTTATAGGCATCTGATATTTTCAATAGAGTTTTTCTATTTAGTTTCATTCCCCCTCCTCTGGTGCAGCGGGCGTATTTGGAACTGACCGATACCACAACACATTCTTGTCAGTCGACCATCCGTGTACGAATCCGTAAAATGCGTGACCTTCCCACTCGTTACCGTCAACACCATA
>Ga0209416_1001782_pt1 | contig 13546 bp, 10 predicted proteins | sample RifGroF1_FD_184001 | JGI IMG/M metagenome (GOLD analysis project Ga0209416, IMG submission 184001) | Groundwater microbial communities from Rifle, Colorado, USA - Groundwater F1 (SPAdes) (version 2) | ecosystem: Environmental > Aquatic > Deep subsurface > Groundwater | place: Rifle, Colorado...
GGTTGTGGACGTGGTCTTTGGCTCGGTTGAGCAATGCTCAGGCTGCGGCGCTGAGGATGACGGCACAAAGCGGATTTACGCCGTCACCAAATCCAGCGGCGGCTCGCCTGGTTTGCCGTCCGAGATTGTCTACTCGCTCGATGGCGGGTTGACCTGGTCTCAGGCCAATATCGACGGCATGACCGTTGCGGAAGATGCCCTGGCAATCGAAGTCGCCGGGCAGTATGTGATTGTGATCGGCGCGGGCGCGGTCTACTACTCCGAGTTGAACGCAGAAACCGGCGTCCCCGGAACGTTCACCAAAGTCACTACCGGGATCGTTGATGCCGGCACCCCCCGCGACCTGTATGTCGCTTCTCCGCGTGAAATCTGGATGTGCGGCGACGGCGGCTATGTCTACAAGTCAACCGACGTCACTGCCGGATTTACTGCCGTTCTGGACGGTGGCGTCTACACCGACGATCTGAAACGGATCAGCGGCGACGATGACGGCACGATTGTTGCTGTGGGCGCAAACGGGCAAATCCTGTACTCGACCAATCGCGGCGCGACCTGGACGAGTTCGGCGACCACCCCGACTGCTGCCACCCTGCAAGCGATCAACGCCAAGTCCGACCGCCTGTGGTGGATCGGCACCGCCACCGGGCTGGTCTACTACACGCAAAATGGCGGCGCTTCCTGGTCGCAACTGACTTTCAGCGGATCGGGCACCGGTCAAATCTATGACATTGTGTCAGCCACCGAAGAAGTCATGTACATCGCCAAAGACGACGCCACCCCCACCGCTTCGATCCTGGCGAGTTGGAACGGCGGGCAGGACTGGACAACCAGCAGCCCCCGGATCGTAGGCTTACCGGTCTTTGACTCGCCCACCCGGCTGGCCGTTCCCGACGCCGAGCCCGGTACCGCCGCCAACACCCTGGCCGTGGGCGGGATCGCAGGCGACGCCACTGACGGCATTCTGCTGATCGCCGTCGCTGCCTCTCTGTAACGAATAAGCGGGTGCCACCCTGTAAGTGACGCCCGTCAATTGTAAAACTTGTTTTGAGGACTGAGAAATGACCAAAGAAAACGAATTGACCCCGTTCCTGTTCAAAGATACCGGCAAGCTGGTACATATCCGCAAAGTGTCGCCCATGCTGGCGATGCAACTGCGGCGTGACTTCCCGCCTCCCCAACCCCCGCTGGTGCAGGTCTCGATTGGCGAGGATGACAAGCCCGTCTTAGAGTCCAACCCCGCCGACCCTGACTTCGCCCGCCAGTTGCAAGAGTACGACCTGGACTTCAACCAGAAGAGTCAATCGCTGATGATTAAGCGCGGCGTGTCAGTGACCATGACCGCCGAAATCAAAGCCGAAATTGACGAATTGCGTGAGTTCTACCGCGCTGAGTACGCCAAAGAAATCTCCGTTGACGACCACACCCTGTATGTGACCATGATCTGTGTCGGTACCGGTGACGATCTGCAAGAGTTGATACAGGCGATTATGTCGCGCTCTCAACCCACGGAGGAGGCGGTTGCTCTGGCAACTGCCACATTTCCAGGTAAGGTTTAGGGGTCGCGATGTTTTCTCGATATCCACTGCCAGGAGCGGGGTCAGTTACGCTCCGATCCTGGAGTGGGTACTGGCGGCACGCTGGGCCGGTTATACCTATGAGCAGTTTGAGAAAATGGACGGTGACAGGCAGTCGTTCTATGTCGCCGCCAGACGCGCTGAGTTGCAAATAGAGGCCGTAATGACCAAAGAAGCGAACAAGAAGGCGAAACAGAAATGAGCGGAATGCCTCTTGCCGGCGTTCAACTGGTGGCGCAAGACTACGCGCCGTTTATGGCTGCAATGCAAAATGCAACCAAAGCGGTCGAAGCGTTTGGCGCGGCGACCACCAACAGCGGCAAGACCGCTATGCCTGCGCTTGCCGACGGTGCGAAAAGCGCCGCCAGTGGTCTGGACGGGCTGAACGTCCAGAGTCTGATCGGCGCGAACGTGGTCGGAAATTTATTGACCGGGGCTATTACAACCGCCTGGGATAAACTAACCGGATTTATCACGGCTGCGGCGAGTGGAACAGAGGCTCTCCAGGACTTGACCATTAATCTGGAAACGCTGGCGGCTCGCGAAATCCTCTATTCCGGTGCAACCGACAACATGAGCGAAGCCCTCGAAATGGGGGCAAGCAACGCTGCCGGGATGTTCGAGGAACTGGAAAAACTCTCAATTGCCAGCCCGTTCCCCTACCAGTCGGTTGTCAGCGTCTTTCAAATGGGGATGCAGTTCGGCCAAACGTCTGAAATGGCGATGAAACTGACCGGGGCAATTACCGACCTGGCCGCGGTCAATAAGGGCATTCCCGGTATCATGCAGCGTCTGAGTTACAACTTTTCGCAAATGAGCATGACCGGAAAAATCATGGGCCGCGATATTCGCGACTTGGCAATGGCCGGCCTCGACCTCAACAAAGTACTTAAGTTGCAATTGGGCCAGACGGTCAAAGAGGTCAATGCCGACCTATCCTCTGGCAAAATAATCTTTGAGGATGTTGCACAGGCACTGGTAGATTACACGGATAAATACATTGGCCCGGCGGCCAAGCGCGCCAGCCGGACGCTCGGCGGTTTGAAGTCCACTTTTATGGACGTTTCGTTCTTTGCTGGTAAAAACCTGTTTCTCCCGGCTGCAAACGCTTTGTCTGAGGCGCTGGGAACGATGCTTGACAAAGCCCTGATGGTGACAAATTCAAAAGCGTTTACCAACATTGGACTCGCTCTCGAATATGCCACAAAGGCAATGCTGGGGCTGAACAACGTCCACCAGAAAGTATTCGCGGCGGGAGATAAAATCTGGCAGGAGTACGGCAGTGCGGCGGAAGCGGCTGCGGACGGAATTTATGCCACAGAAATAGAGATGAACGCCGCTCAACAAAAATCCATTGACGATATGCTGAGCGGCTGGTTAGAGGGCGCGGCTAATGCGCTTGAGTGGGGCGTAAAAACAATGGTTCAGTTTGCAGACGGGCTGATTGAAGGCGCCGGGACCGCAATCAACGACGCGCTGGACTGGATCAACGGGCTTTTAGAGTGGTGGTTGGCTCCTGGTTCTCCCCCGCGGGTTGCCCCAGACATTGACTCTTGGGGCGCTTCAACGATCAACGAATGGCTCAAGGGCTTTACTGAGGCCGACTTTGACTTAGTGGACGCTATCTCGAAGCCGCTCAAAGCGGCGCTCTCTCTCGCCGCCGACATGGGCGCGATTGGCGAGGGCGATATCAATGCAATCCTCTCTGACATTATCAAGAGTGCCATTGCCGCCGCCTCTGGAGTTGGTGGCATAGAAGAAGTTTTAGCAAAAATCCGCGCCACCGCCGGCCCGTTTGCCAACGAAGTTGCCGACCTGGCCGAAAAGCAGTTTTATCTTGCCGAAGCATCGAAAGAAGTTACTTACTGGCAGAACGAGTTGAACGCTGCCCAACAGCGGGCATTTACCGCCGGAAAAGCGGTCTCGAAGGGCGTGCAGGAGTACAACGACCTGCTGCGCAACGGAGCAAGCAAAGAGGTACTCAAGGCGAAACTGGCAGAAATCAACGCCAACCGCGAGGCCCAAAAAATCGCTGTCGGCGAGGCTCGAACGGCAGAGGAAAACGCCAGGGTTGCCGGCGAGGGTATCGACACAATCAAAGAGCAAATCAGCCTGCAAAGTCAACTGATTGAGCAAATGACGGAACTGGCGCGCCTGCAAATTCTACCCGCCGAAACAGGAAAAGGCGGGGGGGGTGAAGGCGGGGCTGCGGGGGCGGGCGGCGGCGGGGCCAGCGGCGGTAGCACCGTCAACGAAATGCTGGAGAAAATGCGGTTGCAAGTCGAGGAAAAAGCCGCTGCAATCTGGAAGCCCATCAAAGATAAGTGGGACGAATCTTGGGGGCCGATCTACACGAGTGTTGCAGAGAAACTAGGCACTTTATGGGATAACCTTGTCTTAATCGCCGGCGAGTTGTGGAACTTTGCGGGTCTGGTTGTTACCGCAATTCAGACCGGCGATTGGCTCCCGGTTCAAACAGCCGTCACCACGAAACTAACCGAAGTCTGGGCCGCAATGAAGATCGCCATGCTGCACTCCGACAATCCGGTAGTGAGCGGCCTCGCCCAATCTATCCTGACCGGGAACTGGGAGTTTTTTAGAGCAAATCTATTGAGCGCGATCAACAAAACGATAGGCGAAACCAAAGACCAATTAGTGACATTCCTGACTGCTACAGGAAATCCTATTGCAGTTGCGCTTGGGGCGGGCATTGCGACGGCAGACTGGAAGCCGTTCCAGGATGCGGTATCGGAAGAAGTGAATACCGCCGTTGAGGCCGCAGGGGAATCGGCAGTTGAGGTTCTTTGGAGCAATTTGACAAATGCCGAAACCTGGGGAAAAACAATCGGAACGGGTACCGAAACATTCCTGGCTGTCGGCGCTGATATTGCGGCGGGCATTATCAACGGGTTATATGACGCGGTTATGAATCCGGAAAATCCAACCTGGCTAAAAGCCACGTCTGATTGGCTTGGCGCCATCAAGACCGCTCTATTCGCCAATATGGTAACTTTTGTGGCGGCGTTTGCGGGAGAATTGACCAACAAGTCTGCCGTCGAAATTCTCAAGTCATGGTCTGCGATATGGACAAACGCTGTAAACCTGGCGAAGTTTTTCACCTACTTCATTGGGCCGATTGGGTTATTCTTTGACGAAAACTTCAAAGCCGCTGCACAGGGGATTGTTGACACAATCGTAGCGAAATTCAATGAGTTGATATACTCGAAAGACTCTCCGTTTGACGATATTGGACAAGGTATCGTCAAGGGAATTATCGCCGGGATTACAGCCACCGCCACCACCCTAGCCGAAGCGGCAATATCAGCGGCGAAAGGAGCGGTAGACGCAGTGCTGGAATATCTCGGTATTAAGTCGCCCTCGAAACTGTTTATGGATATCGGCGCGAACGTCTCACTCGGCATGGGCAAAGGCATTGAACAGGCCGCCAACGAACCGGCGCAATCGGCCAATCAAATGGCTGCCGGAACCGTCAAAGCCGTGCGCCCCCCGTCTACCAGTCGCGTCCAGCCACCCGCGACCCGCGCCGGAGTCAGCGTCCAGATTGGTGACGTGTATATCTCGGACGCGCAAGAGGGACAAATGTTCGAGGCCAGAGTTGAGCGGGCCGTGATGAAAGCACTAGGAGCAGTCTAATGGGACAGTACACGCTTGCAGAACTGGTTATCACAGACGGCTCGAACCTGGTCGATTTGCTCTATCACTTCAAATTGGCCGGCTGGCAACCCGCCACCGCCACCTACAAAGACGGCGGTGTGTTTCAAGATTCGCCAATCGCGGACGGCAGGCGGCTGGTGCAGCGGTACTACCAGAACCTGACCGAAACCTTCCAGTTGGCAATCAAAGCGGGTAAGATCAACTCCGCTATCAGCGACTTGAACCGGCTGCGCTCGATGCTCGAATCGGCGGCTGATTATTGGGCCTCGGACTGGAATGACACGAAAGTCTGGATCGAAGCGCGCGGAGTTGGAGAGACCAACCGGCGCTATGCCCTGGTAGTTGCAGGCCAGGCTCCCAACGATCCTAACCCGTATGCCTCACCGTTTGCCGGGCCGTTTGGGAATGTGGGGTTGGTTGAGGTGATGATCGAACACCTGATCTGGCTGGACGTCAAGCCGACCAGTTGGAACGAAACGCCGGTCTCTGCTATGCGCAACCTGGGCGGCGGGTTTGCGGTTGGAAACGTAGACGAAAACGGAGCGCGGGCAACCGAAACAGACGGCACGGTCTTTTTCTCCAACTCGGACGCCAATTACAACGACTTGGATACGGTCAATTTTGATCTTGGCGGCTATATTACCCATGTCGCCAGCGACACGTTCGCTGCGCCTGCAAATTTGGTCAACGAATCGGTATCATTGGCCACCACGCTGATTGACACCACCGGGATCGCAGTTGACAAGGCAATCTATTTCGGTAGTACAGTGGCGGCGTTTAGTAACCTGATCTTGAACCTGTCTGTGGCAAGAGTCAATTTCACTATCGGCACGTGGGAATATTGGAGTTCGGCGGCGGGCGGATCGTGGGTTGCGCTCTCGAACGTGATTGACAAAACCAGCGGTCTTTCCTTGACCGGCGTCAAAGAGGTCAACTGGACATTCCCATCGACGTGGGTGCAAACAGCGGTCACGGTAGACGGCGGGGCGGTCAATGGCTGGTGGGTTCGGGTGCGCATTACTGTCGCTCCCGTTGCCGCCTACACCGCTCCCGTGCAGGCGGCGCAAGTGATTTACACCGCCAATTGGCCGTTCGTGGAAGTGCAAGAGGAAGATGTGTCCGGGACGCTGCCTGCGTTACTGAGGGCGATTATGCAGCGCTACAACACGAATACGGACATTGACCGGATTTTAGTTGGTCTGCGCTCAATGGATCGCGGGATTGATTTTAGTCACATGATTGACCTGGGTGTGAGCGCCAGCGGCGGCGGCGGCACACTTACACAAGCCGATCAAATTAGTTTCAGCGCCGGGATCGTCTCGGAGGCGTATGTCGGGCCGTCCGGCTACCGGTTGAAATACGCACCCGTCGCGGCAGGCAGTGAAACAATCACTATCGACTGGAGTAGCACGGATCGTAACATCCAGTGGTTGGGTCGCTTCCGGGTGCTAATACGCTACACCACCACCGATAATGTTGCGGGTTATTTCGCGGCAGAGGTGGTGACTTTGCGCGGATCGGCTACCAGCGCCACCACCGGCTCTGCGTTCCTGAATAACACTACCGACGATTATGCCGTTGCCGGGATCGGGACGCTCGACACGAAAGGCGCTACCGCTATCAGCGAATCAAGTACATTCCAAGTTCAAATCACGTTGACTGCTACACAGGGAGCGGTAGACGACGGGGCGATTTTGTACCTGTATGACCTGATCTTGCTGCCGATTGACGAATATTCAGCCGACATCAAGATTGATGACGCCACCGCCGCTTTGTCGCGGTTGGCAATCGTTCTGGACAGCTTGCAGGGTCGCTGGCAATCGCGCTCTTACGCCAACAGCGGCTCAACATTCAACACGCAAATTGAAATTATCGGGCAGTCTATTTCTCCAGGGCCGGCAATCCTACAGAAACAGGCGCGCCAACGGTTGCACTTTGTCCTGATTGACACCAGTTCCAGCCACCCAACCGCGCCGCCTCACCTGATGATGGCGGTCAAGTTGCAGCACCAGTCCCGTTACCACGGCATGAGAGGTGATGAATGACACGTATTTTCGACAGCGGCGCAGAATGGGGTGATACCCTGGATTTTGACACAGTCGCCGGGACGGCAGTCGCCAGCGCGGCCCAAAAGTACACCGGCAGTTACAGCTACCTGCTGCCCGGAAACGGCGCCAACCTGGGCAAGAATTTCAGCGCATTGAGTGAGTTGTACTTCCGGGCGCGGGTGCTGATTACCGCCATTTCAACAGAGCGGGACATTATTATTATCCGCAACAGCACCACCACCCTGGCGAAAGTGGCCTACGATCCGTCTGTCTCTCTGCTGAAATTGTATATCAGCACCAACTTGGTCGCTACCGCCGGCGAATCCTGGCCGGTCAGCACCTGGGGGCGGCTGGAGTTGCGCTATAAGATCGACAACACCGTGGGAGTCTTTACCCTACTGCATGACGGGGCAGAAGTGGTGACCTTCACCGGTGACACCCAACCGGGAGCGGCTACCACCGCCGATAATATTTTGCTCCAGGGCGCGACTTCGATGTCGATCTACTATGACGATATCGCCCTCAACGACACCGCTGGACTGGCAGACAATTCTTACCCCGGCAATGGACGCTGCCTGCTGATCGTGGGCGACGCGGACGGCGACAGTTCGCAGTGGACAAACTCAGCCGGGACAAGTGTCAACAACTACGACTATACGAACAATATTCCGCCCAACCCGGCTGTTTACGTGCAAGACTCAGTTGTTGGACACCAAGACCTGTACAACCTGGCGGCGTCTGGCTTGCTAAACGCTACGATCCGGCGGACGCGCGTCTCAGGGCGGGGGCTAGATACCGTGGGCGGCAACTCGATCATACTCAACCTGAAAGCGACCACGCTGCACGCTTCGGGCGCGCTCCCGCTTACTACCAGTCTCGCCCGCGTGGCTGGGCCGGACTACACCACCAATCCCGATACCGGGCTGGCCTGGACTATCAGTGACTTAGACGCGGTGCAAGTTGGGCCGGAGGTTGCATAGTTGGCTCGACAGGTTAACGCCGCCGGGTTGGAGATCGAAACCAGCGATATTATCGCTTATCGCCGCGCGGCTGCGATTGGCCTGGAGGTCGAGACATTCGACGGGCGGGCGGTCAATGCGGTCGGGCTGGAGATTGAATACACCGACGATTACGTCCGGCCCGAACCGGTAGTAGAGTGCGCACCGGAGGTCGATTCATCGCACAGCCCGGTCGCTGTAGCCGACAACGCCGGGGCAATGCTTTTCGCGCTCCCCGAAACGGACACTGTTTCGGCAAGCGACAACGCCGGGGCAATGATTGCTGCCAACGACTCCACGAGTGAGGTTGACGCGGCGGACAATTACGGCCCGACGATCTGGGGAGCGGCTCCACTGTCTACGGCGGACGCCACCCCCAACAGCGGCGCAACCGTCAGTGGCGAGTTCACACCCCCACTTGCCGCGGCCAGTGATAACAGCGGCCCGCTTCTGCTGGCGGGTATTCCGCTTTCTGAGGTAGACGCCACAGATAACACCGGGGCAATGGTGACGGGCGAAATCACGACCCTGGAAGTGGACGCTACCCCCAACGCAGGGGCAATGGTCAGCGGAGAGGCGCAAATAGCGGAAACCGCCACAAGCCCCAACACGGGGCCTTTTGTGTCGGGGGGTATCCAGGTACCTGTTTTGCCAGTAACGCCCAATGTAGGCCCGCTGGTGGGCATACAGGGCATGTCTACAGAGGCTTCCACAACCGATAATTCGGGCCCGCTCGTTTTGGGTGAAATCGCACCCTCAGAGGCCGCGACAAGTGATAATTCCGGCCCAACCGTGGCGGCAGGCACACCCGAAACAGCGGCGGCGAGTTCGGATAATTCGGGGCCGACTCTTTTCTCAATTCTTGCAAACGCAATCGCAACCGTTTACGGCAATTTAGGGCCAACCGTGAAGTCGCCAGAAGTCGGGGCCGAAGCGGACGCCTCGGACAACAGCGGCCCGCTTGTGTTCGCGCTGCCTGAGACCGGAGAGGTTGACGCGATTGATAATTCGGGGCCGGAGCTTTGCGGCGATCCGGGTGACAGCGCGCATATTCCGGCAGTAGTCACGCCACAAACTCAGACACCGGTCAAGACTTATGACCCGTCTCACTACAGTTCGCAAGGCATGACGATAGCGGTTTATCGCCCGTCGATTGCGGCGGGCAGTTACAGCCCGGAGGCGTTATTCCTGTTCAACTTGGAAAGCATATCAAGCGGCTGGACGCATTCAATCAGCATTGACGGCGGCTACACCACGGCGCAACTGACGCTCAACGTCTCGGACGTGGATTTGAGCGACTGGTTAGAAAGCGGAATGGGCCGGCACATTGTCGCCTTCGGGGACGCCAACGACAGGCTCTGGGAGGGGTTTGTCAATCAAGTCGAGGTGCGGATTGGGGCGCTGGTATTCACGCGCGGCCCGCTGATGGACGTGGCAAACCGGGTCTTAGTCAACTACAGCCCATTGGACACGTCAATCTACCCGCCGGTCACAGGATCGACTACCGAAACGGAGCTTGCAGAGGACACCGCCTCTCAGGCGCTCTTTGGTATCCTGGAAGCGGTTCTATCGGGCGGCACGGTGCAGCAGGCGGACGCCGAACAGTACCGCGACACCTACCTGGCGGAAAACGGCTATCCTCAGCAGTCGAAAGACATTTCGATTGGCGGCGGTTCTCAGGCCAGCGTCACGCTCTCGCTGCTGGGCTACGGCGCTTTTCTTGACCGGTTTGTCTACACCAATTCCAGCGTCAATTTCCAGACGATCACCAACAAGATCAAGGCCGTGCTTGCCGCAGACCCCAACGGCTTTTGGTTCGACGTCACCGGAGTGGGCGAGAACGCCTACTTGACCCTGGAAGGCGTGGAAGATCGGCAGACAATGGGCGGCTCGATTATCCAGGGGCTGAAAGAGTTGGGTGACGTGAACGATTTGCCCTGGACGTTTGGGATTTACGCCAATCGCCGGCCCGTTTATGCCGCGCAAGAAACCGATTACAGCTATTATCAGCGGTTAGGCGACCCGTCACAGCGAGTTCGAGACGCCAACGGCAATTGGATTCGGCCCTGGAACGTGGTGCCGGGAAAGTGGTTGTTTATCGAGGATTTGATGGTCGGCTACCCTAGAGCGGGCAACCCACGTCAGGAACCGCGGGCGCTTTACATCGAGGAAGTCACTTACACCGCGCCCTGGGGCTTGCAATTGCGCGGGTCGGGCGGTGGCGGACGGCTGAAACAGTATCTCGCCAAACTCTCGCTCTCAGGGAAAGGCGGCTAGACCATGCCAGTTCAGAAATACAACGATCAAAATAGCGACCTCAACGCCACCGTCTTTCAGCGGCGCTGGGAGGCGAATTTTCACATGGCGCAGGCGATCTCGTTGATACAGTCGCTCCCGGCATTGCGCGGGCTTTGGCCGTTCTCGGCAACCGAAGCGGAGACGATTTATGACCTGTCCGGCGAGGGGAGAATGTTGTATCTGTCCGGGCAGACGCTCGCCAATTTCGGGCTTGTCCAGTACGGCGACTTTGACGGCGTAAGCGATTATGCCACCCGACCCGACGAAACGGGGCTGAGTGTGACGGGGGCGCTCAGCCTGGGCGGTTGGTTTTACTTTGACGCCAACGGTGCAGAACAGGGGCTAATCAGCAAGTGGTACAGCACCGGGAACCAGTTGGGCTATGCCCTGGTGCGGAGTGCGGCGAACGCAATTGTGGCCGAAATAACCACAGACGGGGCCACCGGCGTCTTTGCTACATCGGCGGCAGTGGCAAGCGGCGGCTGGCATTTTTGCGGCTTTCGCTTTGAACCGTCTGTCTCGCTCTCTGTTTGCGTGGACAGAACCTGGGTTGACAACGTGACCGCGATCCCGGCCAGTATTTTCGCCAGCACCGAAAACCTGGACATTGGCAGAGTCAACCGCGGCAGTTATTTCAACGGGCGGGCCTGTCTGTTATGGTTGGCGGCAGACGATCTACCCAAAGCGGAGTTCGCGGTCATTTACGAGGCGACAAGGGCGCTATTTGGCGTATGACAAACACAGTTTTCGGCAGGCTCCAATACTACGGCACGGCGGCGGAAAAAGCGGCTTTCACTCCGTTATTCACCTGGACACAGTGGCTGGAAACAGACACGAATACGATCTATGCCTGGAACGGCGCAGCCTGGATCACAATGGCGGCATCGGGCGGGTCGGTTGGCGGGTCGGGCACCCCTGGCCGAATCGCAGAATGGACGGCAGCAACGACACTCGGAGACAGCACGCTCGCCAAGACCGGGGCGGGGCTACTCACGCTCACGGCAGCGGCTCCGGCGTCTCTGGCAGTAACCGGGGCGAGTTCGATTGCCGGCTCGATGACCGGCGGGGGAGTGATTGCCACGGGTGGATTTACCGGGACGCTGCCGGCAGATGGAACATTTGCGCTGCTAGGCACGGCCAATGACTTCACGAACGACAATACGCTATCATCGGGGAAAGCCTGGATACTAGAGGACTCAACGGCGACGGCATCAAGAACGATAAAATTATACAATTCCTCTGTACTTAATAGTTTCACGCTTTTGAGCCTCTACCCGTATGCCGCCGGGAATTTAGGGGCGTCCATCCTGGTTATCCCAAAGGGCACCGGTTATGCGGCTACTCTAAAATCTCAAATAAGTGTTCTAAATACGGACTATGTTGCAGATACAACAAATTACGAATTAGCTACGCTTCGGGCGGCTGGGGCGAGATTTGTTTTATCCAGTGGCAAGGCCGGCACAGGAACACTGAGGCCGCTTACGTTATCGGCTGGTTTTGTTGGCGACCCGTCCATAAACGACAATCAGTTTGTATTAGCTATAAATGGCAATGTTGGTGTAAATAATGCCAGCCCGGCAGCCCGTGTACATGCCTTGTCTACCACAGAGCAACTGAGGTTAGGTTATGACGTAAGCAACTACGCCAGTTTTACAGTGGCAGCGGCGGGCGGATTGACCATTGCCACAGTCGGGGATATGACTCTGACTCCGGCGGCAACCCTGACTCTGACAGACGGCAAAAACCTGGCGTTTGGCACAACGACGGGCAGCAAAATTGGGACGGCGACGACACAGAAACTTGGCTTTTGGAATGCTACGCCGGTGGTGCAGCAAGTGCTGTCAGCGTACACCCCGGATGACGAAAGCGCCGCCTACACAGGAATCGACAACGCCCAGGCCGGCAGCGTGTACGCTCAGGTGAGTGACCTGAACGCACTGCGGGTGGCCTATGAAACCTTGCGGGCAGCGTATGACGACATGCGCACAAAACTACAAACACCAGGCATGTTAGGTTAGGAGGAATTATGGCAACAATCAGCATAACCATACCAGACGCAGCCATGCCGCGGATCATCGCGGCGTATTGTGCGCTGTTTGGCTACCAGGCGGTATTGGAGGATGGGACGCCCAACCCAGAGACAAAAGCGGCTTTCACCAAGCGGATGGTAATCAGACACGTGCGGGGGATTGTGACCAGCTACGAGGGGGACACAGCAGTGGCAGCAGTGAGAGTAACCACCGCAGCGGACGTAGACAGCATAACGATTACATAGGCGGCGAAACTGACCGCAGAAGCAGAAGTCACCGCGACAGTCGCGGGTTATGAGTTTGGATAGAGTAAAATAGACTTTGGCGTGATTCCAAACAACTACAGGAGATTATTGACATGGGAAACGAACCGAAAATACTAACTCTGATTGGCCGCAGTCTGGACGCCTACGGGCACCCGCAGTGGCACGACGCGATTGTCTTGCAGGCGGCGCTAGAAAGTATCAGCAAAGGCAAGCCGCTCTCCGAGATCGGGCGCTGGATGCGGATCGCCGGACGGCTCCAGCGGCAGACTGAAAAAGCGGAAGTTGGCAAGGCGCTGAAAGTCACCCAACCGACTAACCGAGATATTCCAGACCTCTCGCAACCCGTGACGCTTGAACTTCACGGAACCGAGGGCGACTTACTCTGGGACGAGTTGAAGAAACTGACGCCGGAGAAATTCAACCACGATCAACCCATTCCGGGCGGGCCATTGGCGTGCATGATCGAGGATATTGCCACCGCCCTGGAAAAGCAATTGCCCGACTGATTTTCGCATAGATTAATGTTTTTGTGACATTCTCCTTAAATACAATATGTATTAAGTAAAGTGCATTAAAAGAATTATAGCTATGCGCAGAAATAGAGCAAAAAGTGATAGCTACACGCAAACGGACAAGTTCTATGCCAGAAGAAAAACA
>Ga0209416_1001784_pt1 | contig 13531 bp, 14 predicted proteins | sample RifGroF1_FD_184001 | JGI IMG/M metagenome (GOLD analysis project Ga0209416, IMG submission 184001) | Groundwater microbial communities from Rifle, Colorado, USA - Groundwater F1 (SPAdes) (version 2) | ecosystem: Environmental > Aquatic > Deep subsurface > Groundwater | place: Rifle, Colorado...
CTGATAGTAAAATAGAGCCAGAAATAAGGGCTGGATTTTTACAATCTTATGTGCAAATTAATTTATTAGTTAATGAATGTATTAATTTGGAAATGGCTATTATCGGAGGAAATATTAAATTAGAAACTGCAACATCTACTGCTAGGAAAGACCGATATAGTAGTTTAGCCTATGGTAACTTTTTCGCCAGTTTATTAGATCAGGATTTACTGCAAGAACAAGATACTGGAAGTGATTGGGAAGCTATTTTAGGCGTAACAATAATTGGTTAACCTTCCGCGAAAGGAGGTATAGAATTTGGCTAAAAAGAAAACAGAACAGGAAATCCCAGCAGAAGATGTTTGGGATGTTTTACAATTTGCAAATGCACTGAGTTCCTTGTATCCATCAGCTTATAGTCCGCAACTGCTTAATAGTCGCCTAAAAGATCTTACGACTATCAGCGTAGGTGAAGTAACGGAGAAAAAGGTTGAGCAAGCTCTTTTGCATCCCAAAGATTCTGAGCGCGAACTTCTTGGGATTTCTGAAACCCTAGAATATTCAAGCACGAGTTATAAGCGCATCATTGATTATATTTCAAATTTGCCTGCCTGGGATTTAACATATTATTGTAAAAATGTGAAAAAACCAGCCGATTATAAATCAAAAGAATATCACAAATCTTTAGATATTATGAAGGACTTTTTTTATAAATTTGATTATAAGCGAGAATTCGCTACGGCGGTAAAGCAACTTTTTCGTGAAGAAACATTTTTTACAGTATTAAGAGACGAAGGAGAAAAATTTACGCTCCAACAGCTTCCGAGCGATTACTGCTTAATTACTGGAAGATGGGATTATGGATTGCTATTTAGTTTTAACTACATGTTTTTCCAGCAATCGGGCATAGATATTGATATGTTTCCAGAGATATTTGCTAAAACATATGTCAAACTATTTAAAGACACGAGGGGTAATTCGTATAATCCATCTATTTCCGTAGACGAAAGGGCAAACAGCACCTGGGTATTGTGGGGGGATTGTAGCCCAGCAGATAATTTTTGGGGATGGAAACTTCAGCCGCAAAATGCGCTTCGTGTTCCTTACTTTGCTGGTCTTTTTCCTGATTTTGCAATGCAAAATCTTATAAGGGGGCTACAGAAGAATTCATACATAGCTAGCGCGGCAAAAATAATTTTTGGGCAAGTTGGAATGAATAAAGACACCAAAGCAAATGTCAGAGATTCTATTAATATTTCACCAAAATTATTGGGCGAGTTTCTTCAACTAGTAAAAGCGGGGATTAATAACGATGCGATTAAAGTGGCGTCCGCTCCTCTGGAAGATATTAAGCCAGTAGAATTTAAAAACGATAACGAGATTTATTCCAGTTGGTTGCATACCACGTTGGGTGCGGCAGGAATTAATGCGTCGCTCTTGTTTTCTGGAGATGTTAAACAGAATTCAATTGAGAGTATGCTGAGTTCGAATATCGATGAGATGGTGGCGACAACGATATATCCGTATTTTAATAATTTTATGGATTATCATGTTAATAAATTGCTGAAAGATTCAAAATCCGAATTTAGATTTGGATTCAATTTTGAGGGAACCAATTTTTATCTAGATAGACAGCGAAGACTTGAAGTTCAAACAACGCTTATAGGAAATGGAATTGTCTTGCCTCAAAAGATAGCGGCTGCAACAGGGCAAGATCCCTTTGCTTTCCAATCACAGTTGGATGAGGCTCGTATTAATGGATGGGCAGACAATCTTACCCCTATTGTGCCTGCTTCTCAGCAAGGTGGAGGCGGCAAAGAATCTGGACGACCATCTGAATCCGACGATGAACTTTCTGAAAGCGGAGAAACGACCAGAAGCGCAGGCAGTAATATCGCCAAAGGTGGTAAAAAATAATAATCATGCACATAACGGGATAAGATCCTGGCTCCGTGTGCAAATATCATATCAATAAAAATAATGGAGGAATATAAAATATGGCTACAATTACATCAGCAAGTGCAAATATTTTAAATCGTATGAATCGTGCCGCACAAAAAGTTTTAATGGGCACAGAGATTCGCAGGTTGGGACAGGCGGCTGACATCGCAATTTCTGCTTCTTCAACTCAGCGAGCAATTGTGGGTGCCAGTGGAAGTGCCACCGTGACAAGCGCACAAGCGAGTGCAAATCGTGTGGTTCTTTCAACGGGCTTGACCGCAATTAAGGGATTTGTAACAGGCGCTCTGCGCTCAGGAAGTCCAGTTATTCAACCCAACGTTATTTCAGGCAGTAATGCGGGTACGCTTGTCTTTATGACCGCCACCACGGGATGCGCTACGGCATTAGCCGCTGACGACTCCCTGTGGTATATGGCATGGTAGAAGGATAACCCGCCATGGCGACATTAACCGCAGGAAGCGCAACAATTTTAAATCGCATGAATCGTGCGGCACAAAAAGTGACTATGGGTACTGAAATTCGTCGTCTGGGATTAGACGATGCAATTTTAGTAACCGCTAAATCCGCACAAACAATAATTGCCGGAGCTAGTGGAAGTGCAACTGTTAGTGCTACTCAAGCAAGTGCAAGTCGCGTTATTTTTACCACAGGACTTGCTTATGTCAAAGGATTTATTGGGCAAGACCGACGTTCTGGTAGCGCGGTTATGAATGCCCAATGGACTTCTGCTTCTGCTGGCGCAACAGCGGGAACCATCGTGGTGAAATCCGCGGTGTCGGCTTCCGCCAAGCCCTTAGCAGAAAACGACAGCCTATATTATATCGCTTGGTAACATCAGATTATCATAGGAAAGGAGGGTAATGCGTGAAATTATCCGAAAACCTTAACGAAGTACTAAACGAACAAGCAGGTAAAGAATTATTCAACCAACGCAAGTATATGTTGTTATATAGTTATTTCGACGCCTTGCGCCTAACTAATATCGCCAAAATGTTTTTATCTCAAGCAGATGAAGAATATGGTCATTACAAAAAAATAATCGAATATCTCAACACCCGCTTAGGTGGCAGGCATTATCCGGTTGAAATTGAAATTCCAAATATTCAAATAAATTCACCAAAGGAATGTGGACAAATTTTTCTCGATGCAGAATTGGAAACCACTCAATCCCTGGAAGAAATAGCCGATATGATATATGATAGTAAATCATATATTGACGTGCCGTTTATTCAGGAAATGCTGGGCTACCAATTAATTGAGGAAGATGAAGCCGAAGAATTTATGCTGAAAATCAATGGGGTCTCCGACATGGTGCTATTTGACGCCACCTGGGAATAATTATGTATATAGTTAACCCAGAGAAAATCGGCAATAAAATTGCTTATAAAGGCTTAGTAGCTAAATATATTAGGGATCATAATATTCCGGTGTTATCTCAGCAGGGTGATATCTATTATTTCAGTAATAGCGACATATTAAAAGAATGTCTATTCTATGCACCTGGCTGGATAAAGATATTGATAAAATTGGGATTATAAAATAACCATTTTATGTTGTAAAAAAGGATATTGAAAATGGATCATAAATTATTTTATTGCTACTCTAAAAGACTCAAAGGATTTATTGAATCAAACGGTATTTCCTTTGAGTCCAAAGGGATTCATCCGAAGAGTAAGCGTCCATATTATTTGTATATTGTAACTGATAATTTGGACAAGGTATTAAAAAGATGGGATGAGTATAAAATGCAATTTGAAAGAATATAGTCGTTATTATTGAAAATGGAGGAACTGCGAAATGAGAAAAAAAATGATTCATCAAGAGTATTTAGACAAAGTGTTTAATCTGGTTGGAGAAGAATATGCCGTTTTGGAAGAATATGTAAAATCCAATGTGAAATTACTGACAAGGCACAATGTTTGTAATAGGGAATGGCGTATCAATCCCAATAAATTTTTGATGGGACGAAGATGTCCTTATTGCAGGTATGAAAACGCCGGAGATAAAACAAGAAAGCCCATAGGCACCCTTATAAATCAGGTTTCTAACATAAACAGCGGCGAGTTCGAATTGGTGGGTGGGATATATGAAAATAATACAAGTATTATGGAATTTTCTCATACTGTATGCGGCAGAACCTTTTCAATGTCGAGCGCAAATTTTTTAATGGGAAAGAAATGTCCCCTATGCGTTAAAGACACACAAAGAAAAAATAAATCAAAAACGCAGGAACGGTTTGAAGAAGAAATACAAGAAAAGTATGGAGAAGAATACAGCGTTTTAGGTGAATATATAAATTCCGGTATTCATATTCTTATGAAACATTGCTGCGGACACGAATGGCTTGTCACTCCTTCCAATATTCTGAGAGGATATGGCTGCCCTATATGTGGGGCAAAAAAGAGCGTTGAAGCGTCGAAAAAATCTCCAGAAGTTTTTGCTCTCGAAGTTTTGGGTTTGGGTCGTGGAGAATATGAGGTTGTTGGAGATTATCTTGGAAATAGGGTTAAAATAAAATTATATCATAAAATATGTGGCAATTCGTATGATGTTATTCCCAGTAACTTTTTGAAGGGGAGAGGATGCCCCTATTGCCGTTCTTCATCTAATGGAGAACGAGTTATTAGGGATTTTCTAAAAGACAACAATATTTCTTTTGTGAAAAATTTTAGTTTTTCCGATTGCCGATATAAAAATCCATTGACATTTGATGCGGAAATAACCAACAGCAAGGGTGTGCCGATTCTTATAGAATTTCAAGGATCACAGCACTACTCGCCCAGAGATTTTTTTGGTGGCGAAAAAATATTTCAAATTCAACTAAAAAAAGATAAAATTAAATACGATTATTGCGTTACTCATCACTATAATCTCATAATTATTCCGTATTGGAATTTCAAGAAAATAAGGCAAATATTAGAGGGCGAATTGCTTCCTCTCTTAGAAAGGAGGTAAATAAGTTTGAATGATTTAAAAAATAAATTTATTAATTTTGAAGTAGAATCTGCCGAACTCATTGATGAAAATCCCGATTCTAGATTTATGACCGCGAAGATACAAGCATTTAGTTCGGGACGCAATCGCCACGATCTTATTTGCACAGAAACAGTATTGGAAAAAACGGCTTCCAGCATATACAACGTTCCAGTTATTTATAATATTGTAAAAAGCGTCAACGATTTTGGATCGCATACAGACCCTGACAAATCCCTTATTGCTGGATTCGTAGTTCCTAATAGTGCTCAATTTCAAAAACTAGAAGATGGTAGAACAGCTCTTTTTGTTTTATCTAAGATTTCAAAAAGATATGCTCCCAAAGTAATTGAAATATTGAAAAGGGAAGAGGGACAATCCAGAGTTAGCGTAGAAATGGAGTTGACTGAAGCCGAAGAAGATGAAAACGGCAAAGTGGAGATGCTTGGGTTTATATATCTTGCTATATGTTTGTTAGGAGCGGGTATTCGAGAAGCTTCTCCTGGGGCGCATATTGAAGTTCTTTCTTTCGCGGAAGAAAATAAAAAATACCAAGAAGACTATATGCTGGAATTTTCCAATAAATATGCAGGTATTGACCTAACCATTCCCAAGGAAGTACGCAGTAATGCCAATAAGGGATTGGAATTATATCGGTCATTGGGCATTGGTGGAACATCTGTGTCTCTTGCCGTTGCCAGGCATCTTAGTAAAAACGAAGTTGTAGCAATGGATAAAATTAAAGCAATTCATAAATTCTTAAACTCTCGTAAGGGCGTACCTAAAAATAAAAATCAGCCCGATGCAGAGTATATCTCTTTTCTTTTGCATGGTGGTTTTCAGGCATTAGAATGGAGTAAGAATATTGTAAATGCTATAAACGAAATAGATAGTAAACAACTATCCTATTTTGAAAAAAAGGAGGACGATATTGTGAATGAAAAAGAAAAAGATGTAGAAAAGAAAGAAGAAGAAATGGCAGTAGAGACGCTAGAAGTTGAAGAGCCCAAGAAAGAAGAAATGGCTGAAGAGAAGCCCGAAGAAGAGAAAAAAGAAGAATCTCCCGCTGAGGAAAAGAAGGAAGAAGAGAAGGAAGACGAACCCGAAGCAGAGAAAAAAGAAATGTCTCTTGACGCCAACTTGGATGTAGCAGCTTTTCTGGCAATGCTTGCCGATGAAACCGAGGCTTATCAGGCTTTGGTTGCTCGACATCAAGCCGGTGAAGAACTGGATCATGTCGCGGTTTATAGTCTCGCATATGCTAAATTGCAAAAAGCGAAAGAAGATAATGACGCCTATATGTCTGCCAATGAAGAACTGAAAAAGTTCAAAGCAGATGTAGAATCTAAACAATTTGCTTTTGAGGTTGAATCTACTATTGCAGAGGTCGCTGAAACCATGCCTAAAGATGAAATTGAAAAGGCAAGGGAAAACAGTAAGAACTTCACTTTAGAAACAGTCAGTGCGTGGAAAAATGAAATAAAAGCTATGGCATTTTCACTTACTAAAGATAAAAAGGTTAATGATGGTATTAACCGTGTAGCCAATTCCTGGGTTGATAAAGACAGGAATAAGGCTGATTTGAGTAAAGGATGGGTAAAATAGTATTATTGCCCATCGACATTATTATAACAACAAAAGGAGAAAAATTAAGATATGACTAATCATGCAGTGCTCGTGCCAAATAAAGTTATGGCTAAAAACGTTGATGCCTATATTCGTCCCGCAATCAGTGCTTCTGCTCTTGATAACGGCTTTATTTTTGTAACAGCCCAAAAGACAGGTGTTTCTGGCGAGGGAGAAGTTTGGTTGGCTACAGCGCCTTCAAGTGCAAGTTTAACGGCTATTTGGATGGTCGGAGAACCCGAACTTCCGTTTGCCACTGCTGGCGACAACGTTTATCGTGGTCTCGGTAGCATTCAGGACTTTTACACTTCTGCTTGTACTGTTTTCACTGGGTTTAAAGTTGCTCCAAATGCAGATATTATTACTCTAACCGCCGAGGCGCTCGACAGCTCCACTACCGCTGCTTATGCTATCCCCGATGATAGCGGCAACTACAAGTGGAAATGGGCAGCCGCCGCATCTTCAGGTGTGTGCTTGAGATATATTGCAACCACGTATATTCCTTCGGCTAATGGTTCGGCAATCGGCTCTGGTCGTATTACCGCCTATCAGTTCGAGGCGTATCAAGCTTAATTGTAGTCATGTTTTGACTTGACTAAAATCATTATCAAAAAAATTTTCTACGGAGGAAAAATAAAATATGACTATTAAATTACCTGCAAGTGTTGTCCAGTTTGCTGCTGGCGATACGACATTATTCGATAATTTTGTCGACTACTGGAATCATTATCGGTCTGAAAACGGGACTAAACAATTCCCATATATTAAATCCGATAAGGATGGCAAAGCTATTAGTTTTGCCGAAAAAGACGCGGCTTTGAATGCCATGCTTTTGCGTGAAGTTTCAAAGCGGTCTGGCGTGGATGCAACATCTATGACTCCAGAACAGATGGCAACGCACCCCTTAGTCTCATGGAGTGTCGGTAACATTGTTTCACAATTGATCGACGCCGTTCTTCCCGATACCATTATTCAGGGTACTTCCGCTTTTGCCGAAGTCCGCGTACTAGGTCTTGGCGAATCTGCAATTTTCGATATTCGCTCGCGCGATCTGTTCCCAGTGACCAAAGTTGGTCGTCTCGGACAGCGCGAAGCCGAAATGCACAAGGGCTTTGAGAAACAAGTTACAATGAATCCCGAAGGACACATGATCACCGTGGGTGTTTCTTTATTCCGTGTTTTGACTGGGCAGGAATCCCTGGCGAGTTTCACCTCGAAAGCCATACGCTCAATTGAAACAGAGATGACCAAAGACATCTATACCGCTTTTTATAACGGTATGTCTGGACTATCGACTGATGCAACCAGTGGGTTGCGCGTTACCGGATATACGCAAGCGGATTTGACCAAACTGGCAGCTCGTGTTTCAGCCTACAATAACGGAAGCAAAGCATTGGTTCTGGGCACAAAAGTTGCTCTTGCAAGTGTCCTTCCAGAAGACGCCAATTATCGTTATGAGATCGATAGCGAATTTGTGAAAATGGGATATGTTCGTAATATCGCCGGAATTGATACATTGGAAATTCCGCAGGTAGCTGATTGGGCTACTCCATTTTCTTTGCTGATTTCCGACAGCTATCTTTGGATTGTTGCTCCTGGCACAGATAAAATTGTGAAGTGCGTAATCGGTGGTTCAACCATTTCTAATATGAATGGCAACTATGATAGCGCCAATCTACAAATCAATGCCAGCTTTACCAAGTTCTGGAAAGCCGGCGTGGTTACATCAAGCGTAGCCGCAACCATAGGGCTGTAATTTTGCACCAAGGGTGGAGATGAAATATTCTCCACCCTTGACAAAATTGTAATACTGTGGTAATATTATCGTGATTGGGCAGATATGCAAGCCCCTAGAACTTGCCGACAAAAATGTTATTCCTTAAACATTTTCTGCCCAATATAATAACTTCGCTTAAGGAGGCGAATATGAGCAAAAAAATTGAATACGCCGAAGCCGTAGATTTATTGCGTAATAAGCATGGAAATTCTATTATTCTATTAGAATATGATGCGATGAAAAAACCAGCAAAATTTCAATGTGCTTTTGATGGAACAATCTGGACAGCATGTGCTGGGAATATAATAAATATTGGAACGGGGTGTCCGATTTGTAGTAGAAAAAGAGTTTGTAATAAACTAAGATTATCTGACGAACATGTAAGACAATATATCGAATCGAAAAACTGCCAATGGCTAGACGGTAATTATACGAATATTGAAAGTAAACTACTAATACTTTTTTCGTGTGGACATACTCAAGAAAAAACATTTGATTTATTTAAACTTAACAACAAGTGTAGTGCTTGTGGTCGGGAAATTGGTGTAGAAAAACAAAAAACTAGCGAGTCGGAGATTATTCTTTACGTAGAAAAAAGTGATTTTAAGTTTGTTGACTTTCCCAACGGATATAAAAATTTGAGATCCTTGATTTCATATAGATGCTTGGAGGATCATGTTACCACGAGGCGATGGGTTATATTCAAAAAAAATCCTCGTTGTAAAATGTGTGCAAACAATGATAGGGTGAAAAATTCCACCAATTCCGTCGCTAAAATACAATCCCTAATCTGGTCTAAACATGCCAAATGGTTGTCTGGGGAATATATTGATGACACCAGTATTTTAGAAATAGAATTTGAATGTGGACACGTAATGAATATTCCTTATTATGCTTTTAGAGATAGAAAATCAATTTTATGCTATGATTGCGCTCTGAAAATCAGAGGTGATTTATCTCGCAGACAGCCAGAAGACTTTATAAAATTAGTAGAAGAAAAAGGATTTGTATTTTGTAAATTTTTAGAAGACTATAAAGGCCAAAGCACAAAGTTTGAATACATATGTAATAAGTGTAACGCCATCAATATTAAAAGCGTGGCTTATTTTGTCAATAATCAATATTGCTCAATTTGCTATAAAGAAGTGGTTAGATTACAACATTTTGGTTCAAATAGTGTGTGCTGGAAAGGCGGGCATCGAAGACTTTCATTGTTTTTTAGAAATTTTATATCTGGTTGGTATTTAGAATCATTAAAAATAAACGATTATAAATGTGTAATATCGGGGAAACCCGCAAAAGCAGTTCATCATTCTTATTCTTTTCATCGGATTGTAGATAATTATTTGCTTGATAAAGGCATATCCAGTAAAATGGAATTGAATAATTTTTCCTCCGAGGAACTTAATAGAATGGCAGACGAATTTACTATTTATCATAACTCTTTTGGATTGGGTATTCCCTTAACAAAAAAGATACATCAATTATTCCACAAAATTTATTGGACGACTAATAACACCCCGTCTCAATTTGAAGAATTTAAACAACGATTGTCATCCGGTGATATTAAACTGCCGGAATAAAAATTATAAAAATGGTATTATAATACCACAAAAGGAGAAATATAAAATGGCACGTCCTAAGTCTTTAGACAGGGAAATCAAACCCTCGAATACGGGGGATGAAGTTTCTCAACTTCGAAAGCAAGTAGAAGAACTCACAAAGCTGGTGATGGCATCACAAAAAGTTGGTAGTGATAAATCAGAAGTTTCTGCTGAAAATCGTCTTTTTACAGATATTCCTCAAAACGAATATATCAAAGTAATGTCATTATGTAATAATAAATTAAATTTATCCACTGCGCAAGGCAGGCAGGGTAAACATTATAGTTTCATGAAATTTGGTGAAACCCGCAATATCGTATATGGCGATTTATTGGATATCAACGCCAATCACCCCAATTTTTTGGAAGCCGGATATTATCTGATTTTAGATGATCGTATAATCAAATCTCAGGGACTGGAAGAAACATACGCTCATATATTGACTAAAGCACAGATTGAGCAAGTTCTGAGTAATCATAAAGATGCTCTCGGTTTATTCCAAGTAGCTAATCCTAAACAGCAAAAAATTGTTGTCGATTTTATTATACAAAAAATGGTTGCTAATGAGGCTGTAGATTTTAATCTCATTAACAGCATATCTAAGGCTTCTGGGATTGATATTAATGCCAGGGTCAAAATCGTTCAGGAAATCAATGAAATTAAAAATGAATAGGATCTGCCTTTAGGTACGTACCTAATAAAAACAGTTTATAGCTACGGCAATCAATAGGTTGCCGTAGCACTATAATACAACGGGAAGGAGGTTTATGGGAACATTATCATCGGAAATCAATGATCTATTTCTCATGCGCGTAACCGATTACCGCTTGGATACAATTTACAACACCAGCGGATCGTTTGTGCTAAATGAATATCTGGAACCCTGGTTGATGGATGCCGTGGTAGAATTTAATGAATGCGACCAGGCGCTGACCTATACGCCTACGAGTGGTACAACAGAAGGTAGTTTTTCTGTTGCGTTAACTACAGAAAATAAAATAATCCTCAGTCAGATTATGGTAAAATATTGGATGGCTAAATCTATTAGCGACGTCCTACAGATGCAAAATTTTGTAACCGACAGGGATTTCAAAACTTTTTCTTCTGCTCAGAATCTTCAAAGCAAGAAGGAGTACTATATTATGAAAACTGAAGAAATTAGCCAGTTACTCAATAATTACGGATATCGTAAACTGGCATGGGTAGATTGGCAGAACCAAGACTTTGATCACAGAGCGGTTTAGGGAGGCATAATATATGGGATTAAAATACTATCAATTATCTCCTCCTGATGTAAGCGCTAGTGCCACAATGTTAGAAAATTTTACTGCGTTAATCAATGACCAATTTGCTGTAGCCACAGATGTTTTTACGATTCAAGAAGAAACGATTATAGGAAGTGGATCTCTGGTTGCTATAGATGTTAGAGTAAATACAGCTATTGAAAATGTCACTGGCGCTAAATTGTCAGATGATTTCAAAATTCTTCTTTTTAAGGATTTGAATCACAGCGTAGTTCTTGGTCAAAAATATTATTTTGATTCCAATTATTGGTTGTGTGTATATTCCGAACGTCTTAAATCGTTGTCTTCGAATTGTATGGTTAGACGCTGTAATGACTACCTTAGATGGGTAGATGAAAATGGACGATATTATAACCACCCATGTATTGTGGACTACAGTATATCCAGACCAAAGGATACCTTGGGAACTGAAAACCCAGTAGTTCCTGCCGGTTACATAAATGTGTATTCTCAACTTAATTCTGAAACCGAACTAATACGCGGCGATCAAAGATTCTTATTTGGTAGACCCAATAATAGAATATGTTGGAAGGTATTTGGCAACGCCGTTCAAAATACACAAAATCAATCCACAATAGATCCTACTTCCAGCACGTTGCTTACTCTTACAGTAGGCGGATATCAGAAGAATGAATCGCTGGATAACGAAGTTCTTGGAATAGCAGATTACTACAAATATGCTTATGCGCTGTCTCTAACACCTGCCGTAATAACAGGTAATGTTGGTGAAACCCGACAATTGGTTGCTACGGTAACACTCAATAGTAACCCCGTCACTAAATCAGTTGCATATGTTAGTAGCGCCGTATCTAAAGTCGGCGTATCAGCAACAGGTTCTTTGACGCTAAGTGCTTCTGGAGTTGCCGTTATCACCGCTACCATGGTAGATAATTCCACGGTTTCAGCCAGTTCCACGGTCACTGTAAGTACTTCTGGTGTTTCAACAGAAGAAGTACGGATAACACCATCAGATGATACATTCATATTAGAAGATGAGTCCAAAATATTTACTGCTTATGTATATACTAATGGCATACAACAAGCCAATGTATTCACATTCCCGCTTGCAGACGCCAATGTACCAGCAGTAAATTATACAATGACTGCCATAGGAGATAACGTCTTTACAATAAATAATGTCAATAAATACCTGGATCATCCCCTGCTTATCAATGCCACAAGCGGCAGCTTTGTAAAACAGGTATCGATTAACTTGAAGGGAGCCTGGTAGACTATGCCTAATATAGATCCTAATTTAGACGCCAGCCAATGGGCTTATAATAAATTCGGCCTACTCCCTCAAATGAGTTATAACATCTGTTCATATCTTATGGATAACGACGAATTTATATGGAGGCTACTCAAATATACAACTGCCGATGCTTGGAATTCCTCAGTACGTGCAGATCTCAGTAAAGCCGAAAAGGGTGCGCTGATATGGAATGGTGAGGGTAATCAGATTGATCACAGGGTGTTCTTTGATGCGGGGCAAGACCAGAGTTGGTTAGTTGCTGCTACGATATTGAGGATAAGTCCTGCTGAGGTGGTTCCTACCAATCATGTTTATGGTAATTCCGCCATTGCTTTCGAAGTTTATAGCCATTACAGTCTTTCCACTATGACAAATTATGCCACAAGGAATGTTAGCATTATACAACGTCTGATTGAAGTGCTGAACGGTGCCGACATCGAAGGCGTGGGACGGCTGTATTTTAACGCTAGGGCGTCTTCAAGATGTAGGGTTGCCATAATAGGGCAGACCCCCTACAAGGGCATGTCTGTGGTTATGTGCAGTAATGCCTTGGGATAGGAGCAGACTATGAATGAAGACCTGTCGAAATCATATATCGGCAGTAACGATATATTTGGTCTGCCTCAGACCTATAAGGGTTTGGAATTTTATCCCGTCAAAATAAAAGATATGAAATATTATACCGCTTTTTATAACTTGTTTACTTATCCTAAAAATTTTGTAGCGGATAAAGAAGTAATAAGAATGAGTTATCTCAGGTTTATTATCGCCATATCTGCGGATAAAGCCAGTAGAGATAAAACAATTAAGGATATTGAAAATTTCTTCAAATATGTAACCCGAAGGCAAAAGGTAAAAATAGAAACCCGCATAGCCGATAGCAACCGAGAATATTCTGTTGAAAATTCAATAGCCTATGTTGTAATTGATGACGTAGAAATCAGCGAATGGGAATTTGAAGAACTACGGGAAATCGTTTTGGAACAAAATGGTAGCAGTATTGAATATGTGAATCAGTACCATCCTGAATTGGAGCAGAAACTAATGCGTTCGC
>Ga0209416_1001785_pt1 | contig 13530 bp, 9 predicted proteins | sample RifGroF1_FD_184001 | JGI IMG/M metagenome (GOLD analysis project Ga0209416, IMG submission 184001) | Groundwater microbial communities from Rifle, Colorado, USA - Groundwater F1 (SPAdes) (version 2) | ecosystem: Environmental > Aquatic > Deep subsurface > Groundwater | place: Rifle, Colorado...
TAGTTTCAAAATATTGAAAGAAAAATGGCTCGGCAAATTTACTATCTAATATGTAATATTTAGTTGAATCACTTTTACCTGTTTGTTTTACAAAGAATTTAGATGTATATAAATATTTTCTGAATTTATATAATCTTAATTCAAATTCAATTTGATCTTTAGTAAGTAAATTTAATTCTTTTAATGTTTCTATATTGCTCATCTTTAATTCACTCAATGGATTTGATATTTTTTCAACAAATAATTTCATTATATCAATTCTGTCCATATTTAATAATTCATCAAATGAACCTGATTTTATTAAAGTAATTATAGCACTATCACCAAATTTATTTTCTTCTTCTGCATTTTTATATTTATTCATCTTATTTAGAAAATCATCTAAATTCTCATATGGTCTATTTTCAATTATTGCCTTTGCTATTGAATCTCCTATACCACATATTCCTTTTAATCCAAATATAATTTGATTATTTTCTACATCTGGTTTAAATCCAAAACTAGCAGTATTTATATTAGGAAGTGCTACTTTAATTCCTTTATATTGAATATCTCCTATTGCTTTGGCAATTTTCCCATAATTAGTAGTTTTATCGTGATCTTCATCATCTGCTCCTGCATTTACTGTAAGACATGCAGTATTCCAATATATAGGGGAATAATTTTGATATAAATATAACTCTTGCAATGCTATAAATGTGTATGCTATGCAATGCAAAATTGAGAATGCGTAACCTTTCTGTCTAGTTACTTGTACTTCCCATATATAATTTAAAGTATTAATATTAATATTATACTCTTTGCCTTTTTCATAAAACATCACTCTTGTTTCTTCAAATACAGTCTCACTTTTTTTCCCAATTGCTTTCCTTAATTTGTGACTGTCATTTACTGTAAAATTTGTTAATTCTGGTATTCTTACTAATGCCATAATTGCTTCTTGAGTATCTGCAACAAATTTAAAATCTCCTAATACTTTTTCAAGTATTTTCTGATCTTTTTTAGGTACTTTATATTCATCCATTTCTTTGTATGCTTCATTAATATCATTTTTAAATCTTGCATAAGTTTCAGTAGGTGATTCTATCGCTCCAGGCTGTTGTTGTAATCTCATTAATGAATTAGTCTGTGCTAATTCAATCATAGATTTAGGTTTAACTTTTGATAATGCATCAACAGATACATCAGTATCAAACTGAAATAAATCTATGATTTCATTATTACCCACTAATTCCCATGTTTTATTTGTATCATATTTCATAGTCATAGGATTTATATATTTATTATATGTATCTTTAAGTGTCTTTTCTGATTGTATGATATTATCATTAATAAGAAAATCTAATGTTTTTCTTATTTTAGTTAATGCTTTAGTTGTAAGAAGATCGTATTTAACTAAGTAAAATTCTTCTGAGTCATGTAAATCCCATTGGCTAGTTCTGACTAATTTCGCACTTCTCATAATAGCATTAAATTTATGAAAATCATCATTTACAATAAATACTCCAGCAGCATGAATACTTCTATTAATAATTAAATCCTCTACTAGCAATGCAGTTTCTAATAACTTTTCATATTTATCTACTTCATTTTTAAATTCTTTAACAGGTGGTCTGTTTTTATCTTCATTGCCATAATAGGTATCTTTTAATGACCATACAAATCCCCTTTCTATTGGAATCATTGAAGACATCATTTGTGCTGTATCAGTGTCTATTTTTAATCCTCTGCACGCAGTTTGTATTGCTGCTTTTGCTGAAAGTGTAGTATATGTACAACAATTTATTACATCTCCACCTATACTATTAAAATAATTCTTAACAGCGTTAAATATTTGCTCTCTTTTATCACTTTGGCTATCTATATCTATATCCGCAAGCTCACTCCTAAATTCAGTAATAAAACGATAAAATGGCATATCTACAGGCATCTTTAAAGGATTAATTTGTGATATTTCAAGGAGATAACTAATGATACTAGAAACTACGCTGCCTCTCCCGACACCAACAATGCTATCTCCTTCATTCCATATAATGTCTATTATTTTAGCAACAGTAATAAAATAACCATGTAATCTATCTTCTATTTTTTCTGATACCTTCCAAAATTGCTCTATCTCTTCTTCTAATCTATTAAATGTTTCTTCATAATCTTCTTTAGGAATTAATTTTTCTATTCCTTTTTGAATTAAATACATTAAATATCTATCATCTTCAAACTTTGAATAAATAGTTTTTTGAATACAATCTTTATCAGGGAATATTTTTTTATTAAATTTCTTCTCCCAATTTTCATCAAATTTAATTTTAGGAATGATTTGTTTTTTATTAAATGTAAACCTTTCTCCTCTATCTCCTATTTTACATGTATTTTCAATAGCAATAGCAATTTGTTTATCTGTCCAGAAAGGTTTAAAGTATTCGTATATTTCTTCTTCTTTCATTAGGTATGCAGTTGCATAAAATTTATCTACTTCTCTTTCTTTAGCATTATCATCGCTATTTAAAAAAGAAGCATGAAGAGATAATAATTCTTTAGATAGATAATGAGAATCAGTAGTGATAATATATGGAACATTATATTTTTCTGATAATTTTAATATATAATTGTTTACTGTCCACTGTTCTACATTATCAGAATATGCAGGTTGGCATTCTAAATAAAAATTATTATCTCCAAATGTACTAATTCCCCAATTAATAAATTTTTCTATTTGCTTATCTCTTTTTAGATTATTATTAATTTCTCTATCTAAAATCCAACGATTTAGAGATGAGCCAAGGCAAGCTGTCGATCCTATAACATGCCCTTTATTGTTACCTATAATTTTTTCTATATCTTCCATTAAAGTTACTGTTCTAATCATGCCTTTTTGCATATAAGCATTTTCCCAAGCAATTGTAGATAATTCTCTTATTTGATCATTGCCAATCATATCCAAACCAATTAAAAGAAAGTGAGGGTAATACATTGTTTCACTATTATATTCTTTTTTTAATTGTTCAGATTGAATTTGACTAACTAAGTATATTTCATTGCCTAGTAATACAGGAAAATCTAATTCTTTTTCTAATTTTTTTGCTTTAACAAATGAACCACAAATTTCATGGTCTGTGATGCAAACACCTTTTAAATTATATTCTTTAGCAGTTTTAATTAAATCTTTTAGTTTTATACTAGAGTCTGCAAAACCTCTACTACCATTTGAATATGATGTATGATTATGTAATGAATAAATATAAAAACCTCCTTTCTTTATTAATACTTTTATATTTTAACCTTTAAAATATATCATCAATATCTATATCAATTTTACTTTTTCTTTCTTCTACATGATAATATTTAATCTTAACTTGTGGATGTTTAACTCCACTCCATTCATTAAAAACAAAATTGCCTATTACAGTTAATCTTAGTAATTTTAAATTTTCTCCTAACATATTTCTATCTCTTAATGACATTTCTGCATATTCACCTTTACTACAATATTTCTTTATAAATTCAATATCTCTATATGTAAATTTTATAAATATATTATTATCTCCATATCCTACTATGTCTTTGCCTACTATATCTATATTGGTGATTGCAAATGTTGGTTCATTAACTTTGTTTCCCCATATTTGATATGCATTAGCAACTTCTAAAATATTTTTAGGTGAAAGTTTATCAGCAGATATTTCATAATCAACATCATGTTTGGTAATAATCTCTTCATTCTTAAGTAATTCATTACATTTATCTCTTACAATTTGAACTCTGTCTTGTTTTAATTCGATTCCAGCAGCGTTACTATGTCCGGCCACCTTTTCAAATAATTTTGTATCTTCTAGAAATTGTCTAAAATCCTTAATACTTCCCTTTTCATATCCTCTAATAGAACCACCAAAGATTTCACTATTCTTCTTTTGTCTTTTTAATATTACAATAGGGCGATTATATTTATAAACTAATTTGTTAGCAACTAATCCACTAACAGATTTCTTTTCTAATATATCTGTTCCGTCTAATATAATAACTTTATCATTCTCTAATTTTTGTTCAATAATTTGTTTATCAATTTCCTCCATAAATGTTCTGACTTGCTTATCTTGTCTTGCCTTAACATTCCCTGCTACTCTTGCCATAGTTTTTTGTAGTGAATGAATTTCTATTGGTGGTTTGAGATCATTTTTATTTTTTCTTCTTGGTTGGTATTCTCTATCTTCTACTTCACCTATTAATGCTCTAAATAAATCTTTTTGTTCATCATCTTTTCCATACCGACAAGTAGCGTTAATTTTTGGGGCAATCGACCAGCCAAATGATGTGATTGTATTTCCTAATTTCATTTCTTCTGCATATTTTTCTGTCATTTCTTTAATAAGTAAATTATGTTTATTCTCTTCTTTTAGTCCTTCTAAAGTATAATATCTAGTTTCTAATTCTCTCATATCCATCATATCAGCAACCATCCCTAATGCGACTAAATCTAGATATTTATTTGCTATTTTTTTATCTATATTATATGTATCACAATATGCTAAACAAAACTTATGTACTACTCCAACACCAGAAAGATTAGAATTGGGATATTGACCATCCATGCAATTTATTAAAGTTACATTTTCACAATTATAAATATCTTTATATATCTCATGATGATCCAAAATTAGGATGGGTACATTTATATTATTTTTAATTTCTTCATACTCTTTAATACTTTCTTCACTTGATCCAGCATCAGGAACAATTATTAAACTTAAATCTTCTATTCCTTCTACATCTTTATATATTAATCCATGCTCTTTCTTAAAATTAAATTTACATATAATTTCAGTTTCAGGTGAAATATCTTTTATAAATTGATATTTATATGCAGAAGATGTATGACCATCTGCATCACTATCTACTTTAATAACTATTTTTTTACCTAAGCTTCTATGTAATAATTCTAATCCTTCTTTCATGTTTCTAAATAGAAATGGATTATATGTATGGTTTATATTTACATTAAGGAAACTTTCAATATCTTTAATGCCTACGGCAGATAGAATTGTCTCTAAATAATCATATTCTTTGTTAAAATTTACTTTGTGAATTGTATTCCATAATAACTTTTTCAAATTATTCCTCCTTTAATTTATATCATTTGTCGTTATTTCAATTTTATTTTTCATTAAATATTCTAAAACTTCTTTTCCTTGGTCAAATGGAGAATCTTTTTTATTTAATAATTTACTATCAGTGTCCCATAATACATATGTAGTAAAAAATGATGTAAATTTTTGTGCTAATGAATTAATCCGATTTACATATCTAGTAAATTTCAAATACTCTGGATCATTTTCATCATACTCATCGAATTCCAAAATATTGAAATCCTTATCGAAGCCTAAAATAATTTCCTTAATTCCTAATTTTAACAATATATCTCTATGCCAATTTGATATATTAAATCCACACGTTGCAATAACAAAAGCATTGTCACCATAGAATTCTTGTGCTAACATACAACTTTTCTCACTCTCAACAATTACAACTTTTTTAAATTTTTTTATTGCTTCTAAATGCTCCCATAATCCATAGAAATTCATATTTAGAGAATGAGAATATATTTCTCCTTCTAATATTAATGGCATATATTTATTGTCTTTATCTTCTTCTAGTAAACTACTTCTTCTTCTAATTCCTATAATTTCACCATTAATATTCTTATGAGGTATTATTATTGATTTACCTGATTCGTACCAACTTATTCCAAATTTTTGCATTGTAGGAATAGAAATACCTTCATCTATCCACCCTTGATAAAATACATTATTTTCAAAATAATTTAAAATATTTGGATTGTTTATTTTAGGTAAATGAATTAATTCTTTATGTTTTTTTCTTCTAATAGATAGATATTTATTAATTGTACTAAATTCACTTCTTATTTCTTTATTATAAATTTGGTTATTAAATCCTTGCCTATTGTTTATACCCAATTCTTTAGCAATTATTTTTAATACATCTGTAAAACTAGCATGAATTATTTTCATTAAAAAAGAAAATATATTCATAAAACCACAATTAGTAAAACAATAAAAAGTTTTTGAATCTCTAAAATAACAAAGTTTATTACTCTCTCCACTATGACAAACAGTTTTAAACCATATTTCATTATTTTTTGTTGTATGTGGTGCAATATTAAAATCTGCTAATATATTTAATACATTCTCTTCTGTGATATTTTCAAGAAGGTAATCTTTATCAATCAATTGATCACCTTCCTTTTAAAAAATAGTGTTTATATTAGCAATTTGTGTTTCTTTCTTATCTACTATTTTAACAGTAGGAGTATTTGAAACCATTTCATCATCTTCAATATTTATGTATGTTTTTTTCAAACCTCTAACAGTTTCACTATCAATTTTATATTCATAATCTGTAACAAATAAATCATATGTTCTCATAGTGTCATAGTCAATATATAACCATATTTTTACCTTATTCCATTTACCACCTCTATTTTTATAGATAGAATAAACTAAATTAGGGGTAGGACAATTTATTAATGTTCTTAAAATAGGTTCTATTTTCTTTAATTCTTTTTCTGTTGGAGGCATTGCAATTACTGCTCCATCTGATTTCGTTTGCACCCTGCTTTTCAGCATACTTTAACACTTATTTAAAAGTGGGACTAGACTATATCTTCATCCTATTAAATATAGGAGGGTGGCACTTCCAAAGTAGAAATTTCATCTACAATGTACTTCCTTACGGAATAGTCGTTGCACCTTTAAGAATATTTCTATTCTAACTTGGCACAGGATTATCATATCATTTCTGACTTAGACTTCCCCTGTTAGCATGATTCTTAACTGTCATTTCCTACAGTTCCTAAACGTGAATCATACACCCTAGATTTCTAGGTTCACCACCTAATTATTTACAAAATTACTTTCGTAAACGACTAGAAAATATACTTCTTTCTTTTATAATTTCTTCACTATATATACTTTTTAATTTTAAATACCGATTATATTTTCTATCTAAATATATTTTACTATTTTCATATAAACGAGATAATATTTCCAACACATGAAGATTACCACCAAAATTTAAATATGGATGACCATTTCTTTTGTCAAAACCAATCTCATTATCAATTAGTAATTCTTTCTTCAATCCTTTTAAAAACAATTCTGTTCCAAGTATCCCTATACTCCATTGATTTTTACTTGAAATTATTATACTTCCATCTCCATCTAAATATCCTCTAATAAAATGATTAATTAAATATTTAGGAACTTGTTCTTCATTGGGATATTTTAATATTTGAGATTTTCTAGGGATGCATCCTAACTTAGTTAAGTCTCTTATCATTTCAATACTATTAATAGACACTCTACTATAATTAGTTATTGTTCCAAAAGAATTTTGAATGCCATCTTCAATTGTGTTGTTGCCTTCTATTGATTGTAAAAATTTCTCAAGATGATTCCTATCTCTTGAATTTAAATTTATTCTAACTTCTCTATCACTAACATTTCCATCTGCGTATAGGAATCCCAACCAATATGCTTTTTCTTCATTGTCTATTATTTTAAAAAATAGTTTATTATATTCATATTTTCTATATAATCGATCTGTTTCTATTGCTTTGCTTTCTCTTAAATATCTTAAAATTATACCTTCTGAATAATTTGGTTTTAATATTTTATGTATTATTCTATAACCAAAACCTTGTGAATATAAAATTAATATTCTATCTTTCTCTTCATCTGGAATAATTATTTTTTTCAATAATTCTCCTTTCTTATTTTTTATTTTATAAAAGTGAAGAAGTATATTTCTTTAATCAATTAATGCCTTTGAACCACGAACAATTGTTTCATCTCTATTTTTTTCATCTTTAGACTTATCATTTACTTGTGTTCCTGCATCTATAGAAACATCAAATTTTCGTGTATAATTTTTAAGTTTACTAGATAAATTTGCTAGTATCTGATCCTCTCTAACTACCATTTTTACTTTAGACTCAGCACCAAATTCAGCACTCAATTCAACAGTTGTATGTATATAATCAAACCATACATGAGAAATATTATGTTGTATTTTATGTTCTTCTATTACATCAGCAAGCATTTCAGAATCATAATTTGGAAGATATTCAAACCATATATTTGCATCTTCTTCTAAGATCCTAATTGCCTCATCAACTCTTTCTTCTTCATTGCCTTCATACATATTAAATTCAATATGTTCTTGTGGAACATCCGCTATATATGCCCATAAAATAGGGTCAATTTCTTCAAGTAATTCCATTTCTGTACCTATGTATAACGCCCCATTATTTATACCGTTAGGATTTTGAATCCATGCTTTTTTGTTTTTATCATAATAAGCAGGAGAACAAGAGTATCCTATATCTGCTATTGTTGTGCGAGTATTATGAGTTACTATAAAATCATTCATTAAAAATAAATGAGATTCATTATCTACTGTAAAACAAGTCATATCTTCATATTTGTCAAGTATTTCAATATTTTTTATTGAAATATAGTTTTTTAATTCTTTTCTTTTATTATTATTAAGATATGATTTAGCTATTTTAACTTTTCTTAATAATTTAAATAATTTTATTTTTTCTTTTGCTTTGCATTGAATACGAACTGTATAACATTCACCAATGGTATATTTTTCTTTTCTTTTATCAATTGAATAAGTAGCAATCATACCAAGACTTCTACATAACTCAATAACATTATCTCTTAATAAAGAAGAAGTTGTAGTATATTGAATTCTTCCTTTTTCCCCAATGCTTCCATCTGTATCCAATAAACCAGCAAGTAAATCATATCTTTGTTCTATAGAACCTTCTAAATAATTACGAGGAATAAATTTAGTTTCTGATTTAGATTGCCATAATTCAGGGTAATCTTTTAAAATTTCTGAAATCCACAAATTTTTCCCTTGTGTGCCAAAAGTATAAGTATAATTTTTTGCTTTATTTTTTTTATAATTATAATTTAATGATTTAGCAATAGCACTAGGAAGTTCTTCATTTATAGAAGAAAATGGTAGAGATTTATTAGTCTTATTATATCTAAAACTTCCATCTCCTAATAATAAACCTAATATATAAGGTTCTATTGAATATTGCTTTTCAGTATATTTAATAGGTTCATTAAGAGGTATTTTGTATTTATAACATCCTTTTTTGTTTTGATATGTTCCTTTACTTCTTTTAATAATATCTTCTATAGATTCTGTTCTATGTTTTTTTTCTCTATGTCCTTCGTATATATAAGTCCACAAATGATCCTTACAACATTCTGCGGTTCTTCCATCAGAAAATGTTATTTTATAAACTTGCTTTTTTTCTGACTGTGGATAAACCTCTAAAACTTTAGTTTTTTCTCCATTTTGACCAAATAGAAAATCTCCTTTTTGTATTTCTCCAACTGTTTTGTATCCATCAGGAGTAGGAATAATTGTATAATTAGGTATTGCTTTGCCCACACCTGTTCCAGCAGATTTAACAGTAAATCTTCTTTTTCTCAATCCATGAAAAACAGTAGTTAAATAAGCACTTGAATATCCAATTCCCCATGCAGTATCTTTTTTCCATCGTTCTTTTTGCTCTAATCCTCCTACTCCTGCTTTTTTAGTATCTCTACCTTCTCCTATACTAAATGGTGCAACAACTTCTAAATGTTTTCTTTTAAAATGATTAATTATATCTTGTATTGAACTACTATCTAATTTTTCTTGTTGACTTTCAATTGTCACAGGGTCTATTTCATTTGGATTAAAAAAATCTGATACATCAATACCATGCTCCATATATCTTCTTAATAATGAAAATTTCTTTAATTGTTCATAATAATATTTAATATTTGCTACACTTGACAATTCTTCAATATTATTAATAAACTCTATTCCCTGATTTTTTTCAAATATTTTATACTGTGTTTCATAATGAGAAAGATATTCATCTATTGCTACTGCATCAATATTCTCAATTCCATTTTTATATAGATTATTAATTGCTGCGAATATTAATTTATGAAAATCTTCAGGAAAATCAGATTTTGAAATTTTATACTCTCTTAATAATTTTGGAGTCTGAATTAGACAACCTAATACTTCTCTAATTGCTTGTTTATTTACATAGTTAGTTAGTTTCTTTTTTGACATGAAAAACCTCCATAATAGAAACTTTAAATTTCATTAATATTAATTATTGCAATATTTTTATAATTTTCTTTCTTTCTATCTGAGTTTTTAATAGATATAATATTAATATTATTAATAATATCTTGAATATTAACACCTTCTAAATTCTTTTTTATATCTCTTGTCTCTATAAAATACTTTTTCGCTTCTTCATAGATGTAAGGAATAATACCCAATCCCCTATCTACCTCTGGAGTATTATTTGTTTTTACATTATAAAAATAATCTATAGTTAATTCCATTCCTTTATATGTATAATTATATTGCTCTTTAAAATTTTTTATTTGTGTAAGCATAAAACCTGTAGGAGCATCAATTTCATAAAGTTCGCAAATATATTGAATTAAATTTTTATAATCATCAGATTCTTTTATTTTATTTTCATAACAAATTTTACAATAATATCTTTTTTGATAATATATAGTTTCTTCTTTATGATTATAAGATTCACATACTGGACATTTAACTTTCCTTTCATTTTTCATAATATCACCTAATTCATCAATAGTATAAAGTAGAGAGGATATGATTAGCCCTCTCTACAATTTACCTTTATATTTTTACTTTTGTAGTTCTAATACTTTTTCTTTTAATTCTTCTAATAATTCCTCTAATACTTCTTGATGTTTTCCAGTACAATCACTAACTTTCATACCTTCTCCTAATCTTTTTTCAACTGCTGTAGTATAAATAGTATATTCATCAGTTATTTCTTTAATTTGTTTTGCTGTCTCTTTTATCTCTTCTAATAATTCTTCAAAAGTCATTATTGTAGTAGAAGGAGTGGGTGCTTTTTTATCAACATAAAATTCACTACCGTCTTCTTCTTCGCCTTTAGCAATGGCATCTACAAGTGCTTTTTCTATCCCTTTCATGGTAAAAGGAGTAATAGAATTTTGTATATTAATCCATCTTGACCTTGCTTTAAAATATTTTCCGTCTTTTAGATAGATTGTAGATAATTCTTCTTCTCCCGTTTCTTCATTAAATCCATTTGGTTGACAGTAACCTATAATATCAACTGCATCACAAATAGCAGCAATAACTCTTTTATTTCCTCTAGGAACATTTCTAGTATATTTTCTTCCCTGTGCATCTTTCATTTGTTTTTCAGTATCATGTCCGATAATTATTACTGTATATCCTTCATCTGTTAAACTATCAATAAATTCATTAACATATTTAGTTACTGCTAAATATCCTGCACCATTCTCTGTTTCACTTAAATCGGTCACACCAAATGTACTACATATGTATTTTTCAAGCATATCACCCATTTTATCTGCTGTATCAATTAAAATTGTATCATATAATGCTTTTACTTCTGGTCTTTTAAACTGCTTACTAATTTTTTTAGTATCTGCCCATTTAGTAGGTTTGAAATATGGTAATCCTGCAATCGCATTTAATCCATTTTCAAAAGGAATAGCGAATGGTCTAGAAGATTTTACAGAATTGGCAGTTTTTCCCGTTCCATTTGGGCCGTAAATAAATATACTTTTACCTTTTAAAGATTTTTCTACTACTGTAATACTTGGTTGTGTAAAATCCATTTCCATAGTTGTTGTCATATAATAATTAATCTCCTTTTTATTTTATATTTTTTATATTGTTTCTCATAGGATAATTAACAATATTTTTATCCTATGAGAAATTATTTTTTAAATTTTCTTAATTTTGATGTTTAAAAAGGAATATCTCCATCTTCCTCAATAGGTTTTGGTTTACCATTCCCTAATCCTTTTCTATTATCTGATTTTCCACTATCGCCACTTTTACCGCCTTGATATCCTTTTGCTTTTAAATCATCTAACATTGCTTTTCTTTCTGATAATGCAATTCTAATAGCTTCTGAACTAATACCCATTACTTCATCATCTTCATCAAATGCAGGATCGGCACCAGTAAGTATCATTTCTACATATGATTTGCCTTGTGTTACTCTTTGTTTGCCAATTCCACCACTTTTAACAGGTTTACTTTCTGGTTGATTAACTACAAAATCAATAAATAATTTAGCAGTTTGACCTTCTTGATATCCTTCTTCAAATGCTTCTCTAAATTCTGCTGGTACAATGATGTTTTTAACAGGAATAATATTGCCAAAGAAATCTGTAGTGATAACAGTAACTCTCAATCTACCTGTTTCTTTTTCTTCTTCGCCTTTAACTTCTGGTATAATAGATTGAATATAACCTTCTATATCAGCGACGCCTTTAAATTCTTCTCCTACTTTGGGGTCATTAAAAAATTTAGCAATAATTTTTAATCCCTCAACAAGTTTATCTTTCTGATTTACATAATCATTTGTACCAAACTCTGCTTGAATAGATACCATTGTTGCTTCATCTTCTCCTACTTTAGCAACAGATTTAACAGTATTTGCGAATGCTAAAACTTTATCATATGTTTTACTTTCTTTTTTATCTTTATTAAATTCTGCTGCATATACTTCAAATTTTTTAGTATGAACTTTAGTATCTCCAAATTGAATTTCACCTTTAATTCTAACATCTGGTGATTTATTTGTATTTATTCCTTTTTTTACTTCTACTTCGGTTATTTTCCCTGATAATACTACAGAATTCACTAAACTTCTAATTTTGTCACTCATATAATAATTCCCTCCTATGTATTTATTATTTTATTTATTTTGTATTTCTATTATGTAACTAATTAAATAATTCTCGCTAAACCCTATTCATCATCCTCAATATCATTTTCTTTTTCATCTTCTCCATCTTCTTCTTCACTATCTTCATCCTCAACCAATCTCAAACTACTATCCATCATCTCAATCACTGACCACGTTTCCTTATGCTTTCCATCACTTGGAATAAATTCAATTTCTACTTTTTCAGGTTTTGTACCTTTAAAACCAGTTACAGTACCTTGTTTTAATACTCCATCCTCTGTAACAAATCTAATTTTGTTGCCACTTGAAATAGTCTGAATTCCTACCTCTGTCTCCACTTCAATACTTTTATACGGAACCTTTTCAACATTAACCATAAATAAATCATTTCTCCTTTTCTTTTTAAATTTTTGATTTAACTTTGTATTTCTTAACTCTTGCTTCCTACCTCTTACCCTCCCATAACTTAATCCTTCATTATTATATATTTATTTTTACATTCTGTCAAGGGAAAATTTTATTTATTTTTAATTTATTTTCCCTTGAACAAAATTTAATACCCTTAATTAATCATTCTAATAAACTCATCTTCTCCAATGACTTGTATTCCATCTTTAATCGCTTTCTCAGTTTTTGTGCTACCTTTGACACTACCAACAATTAAACAATCAAGTGACTTTGCATATCCT
>Ga0209416_1001789_pt1 | contig 13498 bp, 32 predicted proteins | sample RifGroF1_FD_184001 | JGI IMG/M metagenome (GOLD analysis project Ga0209416, IMG submission 184001) | Groundwater microbial communities from Rifle, Colorado, USA - Groundwater F1 (SPAdes) (version 2) | ecosystem: Environmental > Aquatic > Deep subsurface > Groundwater | place: Rifle, Colorado...
CGGTAGTCCCGGAAGTCGGGTTATTCCAAAACTCGACTTCCGGGTCTACCGGAGGCACAGCCGGTTGCGGCTGTTGGACCGGTGGACGCTGTTGCATTTGGGCCACAAACGCCCGCAATTGGTCGCGCTCGGCTTCGACCGTTTGACGCTTGCGCCTTTCATCCTCGGCGACGGACTGGAATGCCCTTACTTTTCTGGTCGGTTCGTCATCCACAACGGTCTCGGCCCCGGCGGCGGGAGAATCGCCCGGTTCAGCGGCGGCCTGTGCGCCCGGTTCGACCGTTTGGACCGTAGCCGTAGTTACCGGCTCAACCTGGCCCGTGAAGCGCCCTTGGGCGTCCCTGGCCGGTTCAGCGGCGGTTTCGGCGGCGGTTGGTTCCCCGGACGGCTCGACCTGGTTATCAGGCGATTCCTCCGGCGTGTGCGTCGATCCAAAAATCTCGTCTAGGTCGGCCATGTCTGTCTCCTCTACTGCGCCCGTGACGGCGGCGGCCCAAAATTTCGCCCGTTACCCGGCGGCGGTGTATTTTTCGCAATTAGCTGCAAGGGCAACATTTGCGTTTCAACCTGCGTTTTGATCGTATCGGCTTGGGTCTTTTTAGTCTGAGCCTGTTTGCCTGTAACATCAGCCTCTTTATCGGCCATTTCCAATTCGGCCGCGTGCTGGGCAACCTGCGCCTGTTGCGCCTGCTGTTCCTCGTTGCCCTTCATGCGTTCGAGTATTTTGTCTTTATTCCGTAGGCTGGAAGCCTCAATCAACAGAGCCGGAGGTATCAACCCGGGGCCGACGCCCGAGAATTTGACCAGAGCGTCAAATTGTTCCTGTTGCAACGTCACCACGTCTGGCGCCTCGTCGAGCACCAAGTCAATGTCGAGTTCCGATACGTTATTCTCGTAGCTGACGACCTGTTGAAGCCGTGGGTCCATCTGAATCATTTCGGGCGTAACCGTCAGTCCCTCTTTCGCGAGTTGTTCGCCCAAAGTCACCGGAATATTGAGGCCAACAAACCTGATTTTGTTGGTGTCATCAGTCACCCGAATCCACTTTTCCTCTTTCCAGAATTGCCGGACACGGTTCCAAATGGCCCGGTAAACCCGTTTCTGCCAGACCCTGAGCGATTTATACGGCGGCCCTATTTCGAGGGTCGAGTTTTGCGATAGCTGTTGCAACGCCCGACCGGACAGGTCTCTTGTCTCCGAACCGGTCAACGCGGCGTTCGCCCCCTGCGCGTCCATTTCGGCCTTGGCCTCTTGGAGCAAATTCAACTGCCCCGTGGCCATGTCGCCGGTTGGGAGTATCCCGAAATGTTTGCCGTATTCGAAATCGTTGCTATTTATTTCGAGGTGGCCGTCGGGTTTAGCCAATTCCGACCTGGCCCTCACTTTGTCCTCAACCGCCCCTTTGACGCCAAAAGTTTGACGCACTGAAATAAGGTGCAACGCCTTCGACCGGCGCTTGTTTATTTCGTCTTGTAGATCGAGCAATCTGGTAACGGGGCCGTATCGATTGCCTTCGCGGTCGATATAGGCGGATTGAAATATCAGGCTCGGTTCCGGTTCGCCCTCGTCGTTCAGGTAGGGCGAAACGCCCGGACCCTGAACCGGGCCGGACTGCGTAAACTGGCAGTAATGCCACACGCCTCGGTCGCGGTAGCACATATGGACAATACGGATTCGTTCGCGGGCGGAATCAAACCAAATCTGTTGGGGCTTGTCGTCGTAAGTCGTGCCCGCCGTCGAAATCGGCGCGGTTTCTTTGGTATCTACAAGCGCCTGCAGTCCCTCCGGGAACGCGGCCAGAGCGTCCTCGTAGTCCATCCACTGAACCACGCCCAAATACCGGGCGTCACTGAAATCCTTTTCCCGCGAATGGGGGTCCCAAAACAGCCGGTCCCAGAAAATCCGCTTGACCTGAATTTCCAGCTCGCCCTTTTTGTTCGGCCGGACATAGACCTCGACGCCGCCGGTTCCTTCAATCTCCATACAGGTAAAAACGTCCGAACGAGTCTCGTCGAAGCCCACGTTGTCGCAGACGTATCGCAAAGCGTCCGTGGCCGCATCCGCGCCTTCCTCGTGCGCCGGTGTGCGCGGGTAGGCCTTAGGATCGGTTTTACTGCGGTCCTCCATGGTAATGAGCGCATCGACTTTGGGAGCAATGCGGTTTAGCGTCAAGCAGGGCTGTTTCCGATCCTCCAAAACCTTGCGCTCCGCTGGCGTCCACTGTTTGTTGTCGTAGTAGTCCCGGCACAACTCGGACCTGGCCCGGCTGTCCTGGCTCACGTCCTCGGCCGATTCGAACCACTTGACCAGTCGGTCGTGAGTGACGGTCAGGCCGTTTTCCATGACGCCCCCTCGGTATCCGCAAAAGCCGAATCCCAAGCGCTTTTAGGCTTGGGGTGGTTGGGAAGTTCAATCGCAAGGCCCAGCTGCTGGAAGGCGTCGGCGGCATGACACGCCCAATCGTCGTTAGGCTCTTTTTTGTATTGCCCGGTTTCCTGGTCTTTTTCATACCGGTAATGCCGAAGCGCCTGTAGCCCGTCCGCGCATCGACCCTCATCGAACCAACAGAGCGAAAAAACCGCCCGCGCCGCCTGAATGCCCTGCTTTTTGTATTGGACGCGGGGAATGACCGTTACCCGACCGAGTTTGCCCGCCTCTACCTGCATCTTGATTGTGCGTCCGCCGGCCGACAGTTGCCGATGATGGGCGTCGTGGGGCAGGAAGTGTGTCCCGTAGAGATAACCGCGCTCTTGAAGGGTTTTGAGGTAATGCGGAATATCCTTGAACTGATTTTGATAGTAATCGATGATTCGAAACTCCATCCCGACCGGCTGCGCGAACCAAATAGTCGTCAGGTCGGCATGGCCCAAATCCCAAAACGTATTGACCGGCACGCCACGCTCAATCGGGACGCGAGTAATTCGACCTTCCGCGTCAGCCGCCCGCAGTTCGGAGGCGAATATAGCGCCCTCCAAAATTTGACGACAACGGCCTTCCCAGACGTTCAGGTAGGCGTCCGGGTCCTTCGTGGCCAAATACAACCGCTCCTGGTTCAGCACCTCCGGGAACCAAGGATTGTCCCGCCAGTTAATTTCAATCACGATACTGTCAGGCGGAGGATTGACCACGAACCGTTGATACGTTTCATCGGTCGTCAGCATCGGGTTGAAGCTTACCCAAATCTCCGAGCCGTCTTTACGAATGGTCGGGATGAGCGTCTCCCAAGACGACCGGGAAACGACCTGAGCCTCTTCTACCCAGGCATAATCGACGCCTTCGTAGGATTTCAGGTTGTCGCCGTTGTGCCGGAGGCCTTCAAAAAAGAATTGCGTTCCTTCGGCAGTTGTGCCTATCCGACCGAGTATGGTGGTCTTTTGCACCTCGTAGAACGATTCAAGCCCGAGCGTTTTTATCTGATTTTTCAGTAAACGATATACCGAAGCCTCGATGGATTTTTGAATCTCCCTGCAGCACAAAACGAGAATGGGGCGTTGAGCGCCCATGATTAGAAACGCCCTGGCGATACCCCACGACTTCGCCCCGCCGCGCCCGCCGTAGAGGATTTTATACCGAGACGGCTCGAATATCGGTTCGAGCTTCTCGGGAAAGTCGGTAAAAGTGGGCTCGCTCAAAGCGGATAATCCTCCGACCGACTCGTAAATTCGTTGTTATCCGTCACCGCCAATTCGATTATCCGTTCGTCGGTCAACCCCGCCGCCGTCACAATTTTATTGACTACGGTATAAACGCCCACGTCAGCCATCAGCGTGGCCGTGGTGACGTTTGCCGAAATAGCCTGCCCCGATATAGTCACCCCGGACTGTTCGGCCGTCCAAGTCGATGTTGAGATGGTATCCGAGCCCAAAAGAGCCGCCCAATTAATCGTATAGGATAGGACGGCGTTTTCAGTTTGCCTAAAATGTCGCCGTTTGTGTTGGACGGCGTTAAAAGTGCGGTCGAAACGATGCATTTGCTAAAACTTCTGCGGGTAGAGCGTTACGACCACGGAGCTACCGGCTGTATACGTGCCCTCACTGAAATCGAGAAACGGCAGTATTTCGGCTTCGGGAAAATATTTGATCCGTTGATCCGTGTTGTCGGCGCATAGGGCGTAAAACAACTGAGACCCGGATGCACTGCCATCGAGAACTTTGCACTTGTCGGCCGCCGCCGCCGGGTTAAACTGGATTGAATGGACCCGCGTCCCGCCCAAGTGCCGCTTACTCAGCGTGTCGGTAATCAGCCAATCCGAGTCAATCGCCGATATGGTAATTACCGTTTGGCTGGCATTCATTACAACCGTGTTCGCCATTTTAAAGCCTCCACCAGTAAACGAGGCATAAAGCCCCGATCATTGCTACCAGTATCGCCGCGCACTTCGCGCCCAGGGTTAGCGGTTCAGTCACTTCCTTGGGCCAATTCCGCCAACTGCGGCGGTCGGATATGTCAAGCAGGTCTTGCTCTCGCCACTCGCGGGCGGTAAGGTCAATGCCTGTGCCTTTCAGCCGCTTCGGAGTCATCCCAGCAACATCGCCATGGCCAGTTGAGCCGATGCGTTCAGTTCCGCCCTTGCCCACATTGCCGCGCCGCCAAGCCAGGCCGGGCCGATAGTGTTGTTGTAGAAAGCCCGCAAAGTACCGGCCGACACGAAAAACCCCCTGAAATTGGACTCGCCGCCGAAGGTGAACGGGTCCGTCAAGTTGGTTGTAACGCCGACCTTGAATTTCTTCTGCCCGCCGACGGTGTAGCCCGAGACCACAGCGCAATAGAGCGGGACGTTGGCAGCAAAATCGAAAACTTTGTTTGACCATGACGTTCCGTCAGTTGAGCTTAAATACCCATGTATTGTGCCGGGGGTGGGCACGTCGTAAGCGGACCAACTGAGCAGCCCCACACCTGCGGTTGGACCAAGAATCGGGTAGGCCGTCACACTGTTGTGTACGGTGTGGGAAAAACCAAACGTGACCTTGACCACCAACGTCATCTGCCCGGCCAGCGCCGCCTCGACCGCCGCAGAGGTCGGCCAGGTCAGCACGTCCAGGGCGCGAGAGCCCTCGACCGGCGAGGTGCGGACCAGCCGCTTTTCAACCTGGCAGAACGTCACCACCCCGGCAATCGTCACATCCACCGTGCCCGCGCCGGTTACAACAAACGTCCGCGGGGTAGCCGCAACGGCCGCGCCGCCCCCGGTAATCGTGGCCGTTGCGGCCGCGACGGTCGCGCTCCCGGCCCCGAAAACCGAGCAGGTATAGGTGCCGGTCGTGGCCAAATTGATCGTCTGAGTCGCGGGAACTAAGGGCGTCACAAATAGGTTGGTAGTCGCCGGCTCGCCCAAGAACCCGTCCGCCTCGATCCGCGGCCCGTTGATCGGGTATTCGGTCGAAGGGTCAAAAAATGCGCGAGCCGTCGAGGCGCGGGTGAATGCGGAGGGCGACGAGTATGCTTGCAGGTTCGGTTCGACCCGCCAAACCAAATCGGCCGGACCGCGGCCCATGCGCATCCGTTGCCCCATTTTTAGGCCGTTGTAGCCGTTCATTTGCCACCCGCCTTGACGAACCGCACGGTAAGCGCAATCGGCCCGCCATCGGGGTTGGAAAGTGTGTGCTCTTGTTTTTCCCGCCAGTTTTCAGGCTTGCGGTTTTTCAACCAAAAAATGCAGGCGGTAACGTCGCCAGACATGGCTTTCCCGTAGAGACTTTGGGCTACGGCGGTGTCCGCAACTTCGCGCCCTTCTTTTACGGACCTTGAAAAACTGGGGATGTTTCGAATCCAGTATTCTATGGATGATACGGAAACTTCAAACAATTCGGCGAGTTTATCGTTGGTTGCGCCCAAAAGACAGAACCCTTTGGCTTGATCGTCGTATTCGGCCTTGTAATCAGTGGGGCGACCACGACCGCGTGCGGATTTTTGATCGGCTTTGGGCTTGGCTTTTTTTGGGGTTTTTTTGGAGGTGGTCATGTCGCCCCTCGGGTTGAGGTGAACCGTTGGAGCGAAGTGTAGAGGATTCTATACAGTCTGTCAAGTAAAAAGTGTTACCTTTGGTTACAGGTCTTTCAAATTAAAAATATACGCACTATCCCCGGCAATCCGGGCGATGGTGGATTTGACGTTGGCGACGCCGTATCCGGACTCGTCAACAGGGTAAATGTCGATGGTGACGCCTGGCTCACAGGCCCCCCGGGGGCCGTTGGGAAAGCACTGATCCTCGACCACGATAGGCGGGGGCGGCTGGACGGTTTCGACGCGGCCGTCGTAGGTGCAACCGGAGAGCAATGCTACGAGGATCAATCCGCCGGCGAATGCGTGCCACACAATTAGCATGATCCGTTCACGACAAGTAAGCCAATGCCAAAACGGTTTTCTGTTCATTCCTCTTTCCCTTCCTTCCGCTTCTGGTAAATGACTCTCGGTATCACAACCGCATCTGGTCCATATTTTTCCAGCAGTTCTTTGATTGTGTAGCCATAGGTGACAGGGGATTCGTCGATGGGTTCGCCAACTGATTTAAACCCCTCTTGCGCCCAGTCATGTATAGTGGCGCGGTCGAGGTCTTGAAGTGTTGGCCGTTTTCTGGTCATTCCTCTTCCCCTTCCTTTTTCTCGATCTCGTAAATTAGCATCGGCTCGCCCTTGCGGCCGGTGTGCGGCGTGATATAGACTACCTGACCCGGTCGTGTATTGACGATCATTTCCCCGCACCTTGCCAACCCGGTTCGTTTCCGCCGAATCCATTTGGTTATGAAAGAAGTCCATTTTTTCATTTCGGCGCTCCGCAATTCTGGCAACGTGGACCGTTGCCGGGTTTGAGGTTGCAGTAGTCTGGTCATTGTCGGCACTCCTTTTCGATTCTGGCCCGTGGGCGGAATTACCCATTAAGGCCGGTTGTAGCAAGCATGGTCGGTTAAACCACCTAATATCAATATTCGCCCCCCCCGCCCCCTTCCGGGGGAGCGATCATGCGTCAAAGCCCGCATGACCGACGTACTCGTGAATTTTAATTTGAATTTTGAAGAGGTTTGAAAGCGAATATGGAAAGTCGAGGAACCTTCGGGAACCCAGGCGCAATGCGGCCCAGGGCGAATCGTGGTGTATTTGGGACAGCGAAGAAGTTATCAACCCCCGAAGGGGTCTTGGCCGCTTATTGCGCGAATTCGTCAGCCGCTCGCGTTGCTCCCTTGCTGACACTTACCTTTTGCCCATTACTCCGGCGCTTAACCACCAGGGCCGGACGATTGGTCCCCCGGTTCGAGGGGCGATGGCTTTTATTCTTCTTCTGCTGTTGTTTCGGCGTATACGGGACAGAAAACTGCGTGCGCTCGCGGCATTTTTTGAGGTTGCCGCCTCGCGCCAAAAACTCTTCTACCGTTTCGGCCGGCGGTAATTCCGGCTCACGGTTTAATTTAGCGTCTTGCTCAATGTAGTCCAACCGCTCAAAAACGTCTCCGTCGGCGCGGCCCGCGAATTTAGCGTATTTGTTGGCTTTGCCGGTTTGGGGAAGCGTGTTGACGGAATTACTTTTCAGCATGGTCGAATTATACCATGCCATGGCCGGTTCGGTCAATGAAATAGAAATATGCTAATTTTAACACAATATGCTTTTTTTAACATATTCCTTTTGTCGTTCGCATGCGAATGAGTTTTCCGGGCTTGCCGGATAACTCATTCCGTTGACGCCGCCGATATGATAGTTGACAGCACTACCCCTTGCGGTATATTATACAGATACCAAAGGAGGTATTCATGGACCTACTGACCACAAACGAAACCGCCCACGCTTTGGGCATATCGCCGCGCCGTGTGCGGCAACTGATCCGGGCCGGGATGCTACCGGCCGTGCGGGTTGGTCGTGATTGGGGTATACGGGCCTCTGCCGTGGCGGGTTATTGCCCGCGTCCTACCGGCAGACCGAAAAAAAATGATGGGGGATAAAAAATAATAAAAAAACCCCTTGACATATCATTCCGTTTGCGGTATCCTTTAATCAGATAGCGGATGGAACAACAACAAAACGAGGGGAGAGGGAAATGGACAAGTGGAACAAAATCATAGTGAGCCAAGCCACCAGTATAAGCAACCGTGCGCCCGTCGAGGGGTTGTCCGAGTCTGAGCAATCCGTCGCGCAGCAGAACGAGCGCGGACGCCCCGAACCTGACAGCGTAGTCGTTATCAGGTTTGTTGATTCCGCCGAACTGCCCGGATCGCAGCAGTATACCACCTGGCGGCAAGTTACCTGGACCGCCACCAAGGGCTTCCGACATAACCCGATTCCTTTCCCCATTAACCTGGACGTTATTAAAGCCGTTGGCCGTCCCTAACCCGCCTCGATTCCCCTGGCCTGCCGCCTACGGGCGGCCCACCAGAGGGATTGATGCACAACAAAACGAGGGAGGAAAGAAAAATGAGATACTTGGTAATCGAACAATATTTCGATAGTGGCAAAACCAAGGCAGTCATAAAAGAAGTGCCTGACGATTACGTCGCAGCGGAACAAATTCGCGGCGTATCGAGCGACATATACGAATTCGTATTCTCCACGTATGCCGAAGCCGCCCGCGAAGCTGGCGCCTGTCGCAACGCTTAACCCTAACCCCTGCCCGCGTGGACCGTGGGCGGTGGTGAGGGTTGACAAAACAAGGCGGAGGTGGAGTGATGAAATACAAGGTAGAAATAGGCGACATTGGCCCATCGCAGTTTTTCCCCGAACGAACGGAAGAGGTCGAAACGGCGGACATAAAGGGGTGGATTCGGTCAAACGGGTTTGAGCACGCGACCTTAATTGACAACCCCACCACCAAAACCGTATTCGCCGGATACGCATACAATCAAGCGTATGCGTGGGCGAAACCGATTTCAGAGGAGGAATAACATGCCAGTATCGCATGAATTAACGTTCGGAGAAAAAATAAAACAGCTTCGAACCGCCAAGGGCGAGTCGTTGCAGTCGGTAGCAGACGCGGCCGGCATCTCGAAAGCGCATATATGGGAATTGGAACGCGGCCGAGCAAAAAACCCCACGGTTTCCACGGTTAAAACCCTTGCGGCCTATTTCGGCGCGGACTACGCCGATTTAATCTCCTACATGGGAGAGGATTGACCATGCTAACCCCACCCGAACGCGCTGACCTCGCCGCCGGGTTTGATGACCTGGCGGACGCGGCGGAAATCGAGGAATGGCAGGAGGCGCTTGACGCCTACGAGCGAACCGAGGAATACAAAACCGCTTACGAGACCATGCTGGCCCAATATCCGGAGGAGTGAAAATGCCGATAATAAACAGCGATTTTACCGTGCCTTGCGTCCGATGCGGTTTCGAATACAGCGCGCATAGAGACCTGGACTTGCGTTGTCCCGAGGTGGTGGGTTCATCGGCGTTTAGCCATAATTCGGGTCAGTATTTCGTGCCTACGGAACGGCCGTTGTCGCCATTGCACCAAGCCGCCCCGGACCTGTTGGCGGCGATTAAAGGCGTGGCCGCAATTGCGGCGCGACATATCGCCCAGGGGCATGAAACCGGCATGGATGCGGAATTTCTGCGACGGGCGGAAGCGGCAATCGCCCGCGCCGAGGGGAGATAATCACGGCGCTCATCGACGACCTGCGCGATATTAACCGGTCCTACGATGTGGAGAAACGAACCTACGACGGGCAACCGATGTCCCCGGCCGAACAATGCGCCGTAGGGGTTATCAAGGCCATGCTTGCCCATATCCTGCTTGGACAGGATGGCCATTTAATGGAACTGCTGGTGATATCCGCCCGACAAGCGGCGGAGGGACTGGCCAAGATACGCTAATGCCCCTCGACCCCGCCATATCGGCCCGCGTGGCGGAACTGGACCGACTACTGGTGGACTTTGACCAGTGGTGCGCGGGCTACAGGGCGGGAAACGACCGGCTTGGCGCGAGGGTAGAAAATAATTTGCAAGTGCCTATAAAAGGCTTGACGAGCGGGAAAGCCTTTGGTAGTATCCCTGAAAAGGAGATACTACATGCCAAGGATAACAGTTAAACGAAAAGAACGAATCCCGGTTTACCTGCCGCCCCTAATAGCGAGGGCGCTTCGGGCGTGGGCGAAAAAGCGCGGGCTGCCCGTCAGCGTGGCGGCGGCTGAAATGGTTACTCAACGCATCCAAGACGAGGCCGTCAAGGCTTTGCAGAAGGGGGAGTAAATGAGCAACCAATCTACGGCGTCCAGAGGCGGTATCGGATTCACGGGACTACTTGGGATAACGTTTATCGTGCTCAAGTTGACCGGCGTGGTTACGTGGTCGTGGTGGTGGGTTCTGGCCCCGTTATGGATACCGGCGATTATTGTGGCCATCATTCTTTTGATCGGGGCTGTATTGATTTTTAAATCCTGACCTCACTCCGTGCCCCCGGTGCGGCTAACTACCGGCCTCCCAACCGGTGCGCCCCTACCGCGCTTAACGCAAAAAGGGGCTAATTAATGCGGGGGTGTAGCCAAATGGTAAGGCATTGGTCTTTGGAACCGATATTCGCAGGTTCGAATCCTGCCACCCCTGCCACAATCGCCGCCAGAACAGGCGGTCGGAGAGCACTGCCGCGCCGGTCATCGGGCCGACCATGACACGTCAACCGGCCGCCTCTTGTGACGACTCAACCAAAGGAGTGAGAAATGGCAAACTGGCTTTGGAGCAACATCATCCTACCGGCGAACGACGAACGCCTGCTACCGCCGTCGGGCTACAAGCCGTGGATCGACGGGGTAATTCTGGTCGCCTGTGCCGTAACCCTGGCAATAACCCTGTGGGCCGTATGGCCGAAATAGAGGAGACTACATGACCAAACCGCACTTGACCGTTGTTGCCCCGATTGACGATTTCCCCGCCCCGGTCTCGCCGTGGTCGGACGCCGACATGACCGACGAGGCCTTGGAAGCCGAATGGAATGCCCGTATGGCCGCGCTGACCGCTGCCCCCAAACCCGTGCTACACCGCAAAACCGAAAAACGGCAACTACCCTGCCAGATTACGGCCGATGAATTCGGCGAACTGGTTGACGAGATCAAGGACGCCGACCGCCACAAAGCCAACCTCGAAAACGAACTGGCCGACCTACATGCCAACGTCAAAAGTATCAAGGGCATGATAGAGGGGCAAGACAAGACCATTCGCAAGGCACGGTTGACACTGGACGCCGGAACGATTACGAAGTTGGTCGAGATCGAGATTCAATCCGACTACGACGCCGGGTTGATCCATGAAATCCGTCTCGATACCGGCGAAATGTCTTCTCGGACCATGACCGGGGCCGAACGCCAGATGAAGCTGGTGTAACCATGATCCTCACCGAAGCGGAAGCGAAAACGAAAGTGTGCCGGGGCGGGGGAGTTGTCGAGACCGGCTACGGCAACGCCGGTGGTTGGTTTAAAGACTTTTCACTTTGCGCCGCGTCCAACTGTATGCACTGGGTGTGGGATCACCGCCGCGGCAAGGACGATGACGGACTTTACACCGTGGAGTTACCGCCCAACCAAACAACCGGCCACTGCGGCCTATGCCGGGAGGTGCGATGTGTGCTCCTGTAAAGAAGACAAATGGTGCCAGACCGCCCGTGAAATGAGCGCCGATATTATCCATGCCCATGGGTCCGCCCGGCGGTTCGAGGCCATGGGGGCAGTCCATACCGCCGAGGCCATACGTAAAGACGCGGCGGAAATGGAACGGCTATACACCGCCCATCGTGCGGCGGCGATGAAGGGGGATAGGCCATGACCAAAGAAGTTATACCAACCAACCTGTCGCTCAAAACGTTACGGAAACGCATAATTAAGGCGGTAAACGCTGAATATTCAACGCTGTATTTCTGCCCTGAGTGCGGTGGGATAATCCTCAACCCAGGCTATACCTGCCCGTTTTGCGATTACAGCGGGGGTAATTACCTGGAAATGGAGAATCCATTATGACCATCGACAAAATTATGGAGCTTTTTGGCTTACCCGCAATGGCGGCGACGCGGTTGTATACCGCGCTATCCTACGTCCGCGAGCGTCACGGCGCGCCTACGTTGGCTCTGGCGTTGCGCACGTTGGCGCAGATGGTGGAGGGTGATAATGGCTGAACCCGAATGGACAAACCTACCAACCTGCCACCATTGCGGCTATGAAAATCAGGATTGGTTCGACGGGATTAATGGGGCGGAAAGTTTCGAATGGGACTGCCGTTGCGGCCGAAAGCTGAAAACAAAAATCATGGCAAGTTATGATTTTGTCACGGAGGACGATAATGGCTCGGAGGACTAACTGGGACGGCTGCGGCATCACCCGTGCGGCGTGGCGGGCGGTGAAGAAGTGGGCGACATTAGACCCCATAAATAGGGCATATGAGTGCCCGTTCGGGTGCCATAAATGGGTTCCATGCGCGCATGCATGCAAGGCTATTTTCCCGTTGGCCGACGGCTGCCCTTGCGGATCGTTACGCCCTGCCCACATCCGCGCCGTGGTGAAAAACTTCATCGCGTGGGGCGAGGGGAAGTGGGGGAAGCGATGAACTTCTGGCCCTTCAAAAAACGCGATCCATTCCCGCCGGTCGATGACGGCCCCAACGAACTGATCGACCGGCTTTTGACCGGACGGCTTATCCGGTCGGCCAACCCATACCAGTTGAAGCGTTTAAAGCGTGAACTGGTATTGCATTACAATTCCAAACGGGGGTTATGGCATGACCGAATCCTTCCGTTGCCCGAAGCTGAAAAAGAAAATTGACGTGACAATCTGCCAGTCCATTTGTAACGACTGGCGGACCTGTGCGGTTTACATGGACAAACAATCCGAAATCGCCCGCGAAAAAGCTGATGCGCCGAGGTGGGGGAAATGAGTAAATACTATACCGCCGAAGATGCCGAGAAGAACCTTAAATGCCCGTTTACGGCCTGGAAAGACACCTGCCACCTATGCGCCGCCTGTTGGCGGTGGAATGAGCCGCCGGTGTTTACCAACATCCCGGCTACTCTCGAAATCGCAACCCACAACCGCCTGGAAGCCGCCAAATTGGTTGACGAGTGGGAACCCGAACCGCCCGGCGAAGGCTACGAACTGGTCAAGAAAGAACTTCGACACAACACGGCCGTATTCGACCCCGGACAATACAGCGACCGGATGCAGTTACGGCAGGAATACGTCGGCATGGCGGCCTGGCGGAAACCCTCGCCACGAAAACGGGAGGGGTATTGCGGCCTTGGCGGCGGAATCAAGTTTAGGGAGTAGAAGATGGAACAATCAGACCAAATAAACGAACTTGCGGCAGCGCTTTGTGAGGCACAAAAAAACCCTCTTTTCGCTATCAGGGATTCAAACAACCCGTTTTTCAAGTCTAAATACGCCGACCTGTCGAGCGTTTGGGATTCCGCCCGTAAGCCCTTGACCGATAACGGACTGAGCGTGGTCCAGACGACCTCACCGGGCGATGATGGGCGGATAAACATCGTCACTACTTTGATCCACAAGAGCGGCCAATGGATACGCGGAGTGTTGCCGGT
>Ga0209416_1001794_pt1 | contig 13441 bp, 6 predicted proteins | sample RifGroF1_FD_184001 | JGI IMG/M metagenome (GOLD analysis project Ga0209416, IMG submission 184001) | Groundwater microbial communities from Rifle, Colorado, USA - Groundwater F1 (SPAdes) (version 2) | ecosystem: Environmental > Aquatic > Deep subsurface > Groundwater | place: Rifle, Colorado...
CCCCGAGATCGACAAGGACGGCGGCCTTGGATCTGATGTCGGACCAGATCAACGAACGCCTGTATCATCACCTGTCGATGATGGGGATTCACGACAACCTGCCGACAAGCCCGATAATGGAGACCAGCCAGGAAGCGGAAGAGATTCTAAAGCTGATGGATCTGGAAACCTGGATAGAGAACCTGGTTTAACTGATGAATTTTCGCCTGAAAATCTTCTGGCTGAATGGGATAATCAGGCCGCTGAAATAGCGGTAAAAGAAAAAGTCCAGGAAGCAAAGGCTCATTTCTCAAACGCCATCGATAAATTCAAGAAGATCAATAAACTTCTTGGAGAGCGCGGCAGTTTTTCCACAGAAAAAACAGATGAAAATGTCTATCAAGAAATCAAAACTTTGTTGCAGGAAGCCCTTGATGATCTTCTCATGGCCGGGAAAGCTGCAAAAGATTTTGTAAAGCTTGCCATTGAAAACCTTTCTCCCAAAGCACGGCCATATTTTGAGCGATTTGTCAAAACCGATATGGTCATTTCCAAGAAAGCGGAAGCCCAGAAACAAAAGCCGAAACCGAAAGAAAAAGCAAAAGCAAGCTCCGGGCAGGTCCCCTATATTCCTTCAAGCAAATCTCCTGCCATAGAAACACTCACGCCGGTGAATATGTCCGAGGCAATCAAAAAGGCCCTGGCCGACATCAACGAAAAACATGGGCTTGTAGATGATTATGTTTCTGAAAAGCTCGGATATACCAATGATGAATTGAGAGAATATTTTTCCGGCGAACAGGTGGACGCCATCGCCCTGGCTATCAACAATATTGATAAAGGTGCCGGGTTTATTATCGGAGATCAGACCGGAGTAGGCAAGGGCCGGGTTGTCGCAGCCATGATCCGGTTTGCCATGGAGCGGGGCCTCACTCCCATATTTGTTACCGAGAAGCCGAACCTTTATACGGATATGTACCGGGATCTTTCAGATATCGGGATGTCTGATATGGCTGACCGGATATTGATCACCAATGCCAACGAAAAGATATCCTTGACCGAGGACGGGGATAAGGCCATCCGAACCACGAATAAACACAATTCGATTTTGAAACAGATGGCCGATAATGGCTTTCTTGATTCAAAATACAGTGCGATTTTCACCACATATGACCAGACGAATAAACCGGGATCAGCACAGCGGGTTTTCCTGGAAGCCATGGCCGAAAAAAATGGAATGCTCATTCTTGATGAAGCGCATAAGGCCGGAGGTTCGGAAGGAGCACAGGAAACCAACGAGAAATACCCAAGGTCAATCTGGTTCAGACGATTAATTCAAAGCGCCCATTCAACCTTTTATTCATCCGCCACATATGCAAAGCGGCCAAGCACCATGGATTTGTATTCCAAAACCGATATGCGTTTGGCCGTCGATGATATCAAGGATTTATCCGGCGCCATCGCTCAAGGCGGTGTCCCGTTACAGCAGGCAGTGGCCGCCATGCTGGTGGAAGCCGGGCAGTATGTTAGGCGTGAACGGTCTTTTGACGGTGTTGAGTATGCCACCAAGGCAACCAAGATTGATCAGGTGCGAGCCCGGGATGTTTCCATATCTTTGAATCAAATTAAAAAGTTTTCCGAGGAATTCATTGAACCGGCGATAGCTGAGCTTGCAGATCAGGGAGCTTTTGACGGAACCGGTATCGGTGGCATGTCGGCGGCAGCGGCCCCCCAAATAAGTTCAGTCAGTTTTGCATCCACCATGCACAATCTTATTTCTCAGATGCTGCTTTCTTTAAAGACTCAAGCCGCGGTTGATGAAGCTATATATGCCACCAAGGAAATCAAAACTGAGGACGGGAAAAAGAAGAAGGAAAGCCAAAAGCCGGTTATCACGCTTTCAAACACCATGGGCTCATTCATTGAGCAGTATGTAGAAGATAATGGATTAAAACCTGGTGATGGGATAGGTCTCAAGTTTAACGATCTCCTGTTCAAATATTTGGACAACACCAGACGATACACAGAGAAAAGGCCTTTTGGCAAGAAATCAGAGACTATCCACCATTATATCACAGATGCTGACTTAGGTCCGGAAGGTGTAAAAGCTTTTGCCCGGGTTAAAAAAATGATCTTTGATATGGACCTTGACGGGCTCCCGGTTTCTCCGGTGGATTATATGATATCCAAACTGAAAGAAGCCGGGCTGAATGCCAGTGAGATCACGGGCCGGAATCATATGATCGAATACCGGCCGGATGGTTCTCAGCGATATAGGATGAGAAGCGGGAAAGACAAAAGTATTGCTGGCCGGACGAAAACTATTTTTGATTTCAACACCGACAAAACAGATGTTTTGATTCTCAACCAAAGCGGGGCAACCGGATTATCACTTCACGCAGTACCGAAGTGGGAAGGACACGATCCCAAACCAAGAGTGATGATCATTGCTCAGGCGGAAGCCAACATTGATACCCACATGCAGATGCTCGGCAGAATACACCGGGCTGGTCAGGTCAAGACGCCTTCATACATCCAGCTCATGGGGGATATCCCTTCCGAAAAAAGACCGGCTGCGGTCCTGGCCGGGAAAATGGCAAGCCTGAACGCCAACACAACGGCATCCAAGGACAGCGAGGTCACGGCCAAAGATGTTGTGGATTTTATCAACAAATATGGTGACAAGGTTGTCGCAGGGCTCATGGCTGACTTTCCTGAAATGCACACTGCCATCGGGAGTCCTTTAAAAAATTCAGATAGGACGGAATCAGGGCTTGAAGAAGAAGGTGCAGCCCGGAAGGTGACTGGCAGAGTCCCCTTATTGCCGACCATCAAAGAACAGGAAGACCTTTATGCTCTGATCGAGGAAGGATACACTGACCTGATTGATCAACTTGACGCCATGGGTGAGAATGACCTGGAGGCCAAGACCTTTGATACCGATGCCAAAACGTTGAAAAAAGCAACCGTTTTTGACGGCAAGGGCGGGAAATCTCCTTTCACCAGCAATGCCTTTGCCGAAGAAGTGGATATGAAAAAGATAGGCAAGTCATATTCCAGTGAAGAGGTTGTCAATCTATTAAAGGAAAACATATTCGGGCTTGATTCGAAAGAGGCAAGGACCACAGAAAAAAGCTTGAATGAATTGGCAAATGAAGGCCGGGATAAACATTATGATAAAAGCTCAGATGTCCTGAACCGATTCCTTGATTATCGGAATGGTATATTGGATGATATTGAGGATGAGGAAAGGTTGAGAGCCCAATCAAGCAGGCTGGATGCGATAAGGGATGATTGGGAAAGAGTTTTCTATTCATCCGTACCGGGTTCTATTCTTGAAATACCCATAGGTGACACCTATTTTGAAACCGTTGTTCTCGGTGTAGAGCAAAAAGGCAATCCCAAAAATCCATTGTCTTTGGGAACATGGAAAGTAACTGTTGCGGTCCCGGATTCAACCAGAAAACTTGTAGTGCCATTTTCATTTATCAACCGGATGGAATCTTTCAGCAATAACGGAAAAATAAACGAATCCGTTTTGTCAAAATTTGACCGGTCCAGCCAGAGCGCCAGGGAAACCAGAGTTATCATGACCGGGAATTTACTTGCAGCCTTTGCCAGATATCCGAAAGGCAGGATCATTAATTTCACGGATGATAAAGGCCGAGTCAGGCAGGGGATATTGATGCCTGCAAAATTTGACCTGAATAAAGAATCTCAAGGCCGACCGATTACTTTGACCAACGCCAAGGATATCATGACGGTTTTAAGCAATAATATCTTTGTCAGGTCCAGGCGTGGAGATCTTTCCATTACACCGAAACAGGACGGGTCCGGGACTATTTCCGTTCCGGCAGCTAAGGCAAGCGGGAGCCGGTATTATTTGAATTCAGGGTTGCTTGATGCCGTTGGAAGCGACTTTGTGAAATCCGGAAACAGGATGAAGGTGTCTGTCCAGGCAAACCGGATGAAGAGGGCCCTTGATCATTTGATCAACAGCATGGAGGAAGTTTTCGAGAATGTGGCTGATTCCATGAAGGTTATGAATATTCTTGGGCTCAAGGCTCCTGAGTTCGCAGAAACAGGGAAAGAATCCGAGACCAAACAAGCAGCCGAACAGCCAACCGACCAGCAGGACGGTAAGGCCAAATTCTCCACACAATCAGACGGCACTCCCGGTAAAGGAGTCTCTCTCCAAGACATCCAATCAAGACTCAAAGATCAAGACGTTTCCATATCCCCTGACGGATCAATATCAATCCGCCTAAAAAACGGCCTTGGTTTAACGATTAAGAGTGTTCAGTCCTTTGAAGGTGAAGACATCTCCCTTGCCATTCAAACCGGCAGGATGACAGAAAACGGGGTTATCCTTGGGAAGTATCAGTCAAACGAGATAACCCTCAACCAGGACCTTGCCACAAACTTTACCAGGGACCATGAACTTTATCATTTCCTGAAATCAAACGGGTTGATTTCAAAATCTGACGGTCTTGTTTTGATCGGCGCTATGAAAAAAATGTCTGATACTGGATTCAAAATCAGCAAGGATGTCGAAGAAAACGAGGCGAACACATTCGCAAAGCTTTTGAGCGACCGGGAAAAATATCGGGGTACCGTGATCGGGAGAATTATCCAGAAGGTTTCTGGCTTTGTTGATGGGCTTTTGCATATCGGTCGACAGAGTTCAGGGAAGATTGCCCGTGAAGTTGAGAGTGGGGAAATTTTCGGAAAAGAGGTGACAGGGGAAAAATCATATGATACTCAACTGTCAGTGACCGACAAAACGGGGAAGGGCGACATAACCACTGGATCAACCCCGCAGCCCGATGGTGGAGAAATAATATTAACCAAAGAGCAAGTAGCCGATCTATCAAAGACCAATTTCACCGATTTCCCAAAAGAACTCCATACCCTCACAGAAGTTGTAGATAAAGATGGGTCTCCTCGGATAGTATATCATGGGACAGATAAAAAATTTGACAAATTTGCAAACGATGAACAAATATACACAGCAAACCCCAGCACCTCCGGTGATAATGGGCTTGGTATATTTTTTACAAGCAGTAAAGGTGACGCTGAGTATTTTGCGGGCGGATTTAAAAGCAATAGCAGAAAAGGGAATAGAGTTGTTGAAGCTTTTCTGGACATACGAGCTCCGTTTCTTGTAAAACATACAGACAATCTTTTACATCAATTCGGAAGTTTCCAAAAGGCTAAAAAATATCTCATAGACAATGGATATGACGGCATCCACGTTGTTCCAGAAAAGGGGAGCGTTGAATGGTGGATTGTTTTTGATGCGAATGATATCTATGTCAGACAAAAAACCGATCAGATATGGAAGCAAAACGTCATAGAAGGGCTATCATATTCTTATCTTGGCACAAAAGGGAATGTTGACAAGCTTATAAAAAGATTTAGTGATAGCACGGCTTTAAAAAAAGAAGTACAATTTTTAAAGTCATTGAAAGAAAGCTTATCCCCTAACCCAACCAGCACACCGGGGAAAGGTGTGCAGAAACAATCTTCTTTCTCAACATCAGGAGATGTCTTTGACGAGAAGTTCGGATCAGATCCCACCATCAAAGAAACTCTTTCCGAACTGGTAGATAAGGCAAAATCAAAAGACGAGCGCGGCCTTGCCATGGATCGGCTTGTTACCAAAACTCTGGACCGGTTGCACCCGATTAAAAAACTTGGTGATGCCTCTTACAAACTCCATCGGATGCTGTCAGGCGTTAAGACCGCAACCTTCTCCATGTTCCTTGAGCATGGTCCCTTGTCCTGGGTCGGTAACACACTGACCGTCAAAGACCGCAACAAGGGGGTTATCCCATTCTTGAAATCGATTGGCCCTGATTGGAAAAACCTTCTTTATTGGGTCGCTGCAAAAAGAGCGGAACAGCTTGAAGCTGAAGGCCGTGAAAATTGGCTCGACAAAAAATCAAGAGACGAGATTTTTGCCAAGGTTGGAACCCATTCAAAAGATGGTGAATCCTGGGCGTCATTAAACCTGAGATTCCAGACCGTTAATAAGAACGTCCTGGACGTTGCAGAACAGGCAGGATTGATTAACCCGGAAGCCCGAAGTATGTGGGAATCAAACTTCTATGTTCCTTTTTACAGAATATTTGAAGATGAAGTCACTAAACAGGAATTTCTTTCCGGTCCCCACCGGAGCAAACAGCACATTTCCGCCCAGATAAAGAAACTGAAAGGCGGGGAAGCAAAGATAGGGGATCTTGTTGAAAACGTCCTGACAAACTGGATGTCACTGATTGATGCATCCGTAAGAAACAAGGCCAGGGCAACGGCCTTTGAAGCCGGGCAACAGCTTGGCATTATCGAAGAGGTTGAAAAAAAAGAACTGGTCAAGGTGCTTGGCTCAGAGACAATCAAACGATATGCCGTCGTGAAAGAGGGCGCCGGGAAAGCAAGGGATATCTTTGACACGCAGGAAGAAGCTGAGGCGTGGGCGTATGATCTTGAGGACCAGGGTAAGGGGAAGCACAGCATAGAACCACGGACAACCTATAAAGTAGTTTTCGGCAGCATGAAAGACAGAGGCATCCTTTCTTTTCAGAGAAACGGTGAATCCGTATATTTCAAGACCGATGATATTGATTTGTTCGAAGCATTGTCTGAGATGGATACCAAAGCCTTTAATAACGTTTTCATGCGAATGATGGGCGGCGCAAAAAGGGTTTTGTCGTATGCCGCTACATTCGGACCAGCCTTCCGGATCAGGAACATGATCAGAGATACAGTGCATACAGCGGTGGTTGCAAAATCGTTTATGCCTGTTCTTGACACGGCCAGAGGTTTTTTAAAGGCCATGACTGAAGATCAGGATTACATTGAATACATGGCATCCGGGTTCGGGTTTGGGGCCTCCTATGTCAATGCGGATGATCCGAAGTCCGGGGCAAGATTTTTGAAAAACATAATCAGAACCGAAGGTCATGGAGCCCTAAGAAGGATTCTTGATCCTGCCCGGCCATGGGATAATATTGTACTCAGGTTATGGGAAAAGATCGGATCATCGTCCGAGAATGCAGCCCGGCTGGGGCTCTACACAAACCTCAAAAAGAAAGGTATGAGCAACTTTGACGCAGGATTTGAAGGCCGTGACCTGATGGATTTCTCAATGCACGGATCGTCTCAAACGGTCCAGATACTGACAAGGATTATCCCTTTCCTGAATGCCAGATTCCAGGCTTTATATAAACTTGGTCGGTCATCGAGGGAGAATCCAAAAGCATTCCTTTTAAAGTCTGCGATTTTGACAACCGCTTCCCTGGCGTTGTGGTCTTTATTCAAGGATGACGAGCGCTATAAACAATTGGAGGACTGGGACAAATGGACATATTTTCACTTCTGGTTGGGAGAGGATCATTACAGGATACCAAAACCATTTGAAATAGGTGCGCTGTTCTGTTCCCTGCCGGAAAGTATTGCCAATGTCCAGAACGGGACAGAAGAAGGAAAATTCGTTTGGGATTGGTTCAAGTTTACAGCCGGATCAGTTTTCAATATTGATACGCCTCAATTAATCAAGCCGGTAATTGAGGAACGCTTCAATATGAATACATTCAAGGGCAATAAAATTGTGCCTGATTCGATATCAAAACTGAGTCCATCCGAACAATATCAGCCATGGACTTCTGACACCATGCGGATGGTTGGGGGAGCTTTAAACATATCTCCATTAAAGCTTCAGCATTATGTGAATGGATACTTCTCGACAATAGGCTCCATGGTTTTATTTGGGACAGACATAGTTTCCAGAAAGGCCATGGGATATCCTGCCAGGCCTGAGGGGGAAAGAACCCCTTTCGATATCGGGATTGCAGAGTCGGGCGATCCAAGATCGACAAAGTATAATACCCGGTTTTACAAACTGTATGAAGAAATGGAGAGCACCAACCAAACCTTTTCTCACCTTTTAAAGACTGGACAAAAAGAAAAGGCGAAAGAGTTCTTGGCAGAGAATAAAGGCGTCATGAGACTTAAAGAGCCAGCAAATCAGATCCGGTCAACGCTGTCTATTATAAACGAGGAAACCAAAAAGGTTCAAAGCTCAAAAACGCTTACGGCTGAAGAGAAAAAGGCAAAGATAGATGAGTTGAATAAAAAGAAAAATGATGTGACAAAACGCTTGTTCGAGGCTATCAGGAAATCAAAATAATTTTCAGATAAGGCTATCTGTAGGATAAAATTTGAAACCCTCTGAAGGAGTCGGTTAATCTCTTTCAAAGGGTTTCTTTTTTTTTGTGCAATTCATATAGATGGAGGATAAATAATGAAAAAACTTCTGGTCGCGGTTTTTACTCTTTTCGCTTTATATAGCAGCGCCTATTCGATAGAAAAACCTGTCAATGTTTCTATCTCTGGGACTGCTTTCCTGCCGGTATATCTCAACCCTGGGCAAACGTGTTCTTCTTATGCTTTCCATTCCCGCGACGGCGCTGATTTCTTGATCTCCGATACAGCCGATGGAGCCAAGTATTTCACCGTCAGGGATGGCGAAGGGATTGCGCCAGAAGAAGAACACGGTGTCCCGGCCTCAATTTTATTCTATGCCAAGCCTGTTTCCGGCACTCTGGTGGTTGAAGTTCTTATTCTCAGGCAATGAAAATAATTACGTTATATGAGGGATAAAGAAGCATTATGAAAAAAATACTTTTAGGGCGGTTTATTTACTCGGCTATTACTATGTTAATGCTCCTGATAAGCCACCTGGGTTTAGTTGAAAATGGATGGGCAGGATTGTCTTTTTTTGATGCGTCAGATAGCAGTACAACCGACTATGAAACCTTTGCAGCAATGAAGGCAAGCAAAACCCCTACCAGTGATGACATTGTTGATGGTAATAATCTGACGTATCGTTATTGGGATGCGAGAGCCTTAGACGGTACACCAGGGCATCCTATTATCATACAAGATGCAATTTTAGACGGTGCCAGTACTGATTCCTATGGGATAGATATTACAAACAGTGACTATATTTATCTGAAAAATATCACTACTCAGAACTGCGTAAACAGGGGGTTTTACTCTGGAACAGCCGCAGTAACAGGCGTTTATTTAGATGATTTGGTAACCGTAAGCACCGGCCATAGCGGGTTTAACCTGATAAATAGTTCAGGGGTTGTGGCAAATAGACTGTCTGCCTATTCTAACACCGCCAATGGGTTTAATATGTCCGGCACAAGCGGGACATGGACAGACCTATTAGCAGATGGATGCCCCACTGGAATACGCTTTTTAGGCGGTACAAATGTCTTGACAGGGGCTACGGTAACCGGTGCGACAGCAGCTGGGTTAACTCTTTCAACCATGGACGGGTTCATAGGTTCATATATTAATATTAATAGCCCTTCTGCTACATCGGATTCAGCAATTTCATTAATGGCTGCTACCAACACCACTATTTCACATTTTGATATTGTTGGTGGTTACGGTGCAGGTGTGTCGGTAACCTCCACATCAACGAATGCTAAGTTCTACGACGGGCATGTAACCAACTCAACTGCTGATGGGTTTTCTGTAATCAACAGTACAGGAGCTGAATTTTATCGGTGCATAGCGAATGGAGTGGGTCGCACAACTAATGCCGATTGGGGTGATGCGTTCACGTCTCATGTGGGATGTACCGGGGAGATTTTTGCATTTAACTTATCCCGAAACAATCTTAATACGAGTCATGCACACATTGATACGTCCGCAGGAGCTATCTATCACCACACCGGAGTAAATGACGGTGACCCTACTAATTTCAACCGAGCAATGCTTTATTTGCCAGGCACCGGGGAATGGATTGTAAAAAATTCAGTTTTTGTGAATCTGAATGGATATTCAATAGCACAATGTGGAGCGGCCCCGGCGATTACAGCTGATTATAATGCGTATATATCTAATCTCGCTGCACCATTTAAAATTAACGGTACGGCTGGCAAAACCTGGTCAGAGTGGATAACAGCGGTTGGGAATGAAACCCATTCAATCTTTATTTATAAAAACGGCTCAGATTATGAAGTTTACTATGGATCAGCACCAACGACGAAGGCAGCCACGCTTACCTATTGCCCGGTCGCATCTTCCGGCAAACTTGTTAATCGATCTGACAACCCTTTGATTGATGCAGGTGATAGGATCTCAGAAATAAATGACGTGAACCAGACTGACCTTGCAAGCAATAAAATGTCTGGAATGCCGGATATCGGATGCTATGAGGTCGTGCCAACCCGTCCAAAAACCATACTCCGAATAGGCAGACAATGAAATGCCTTTACCATGCAATAAAACTCTTCCGTCAACGAGGCGGGGTATATCTGGATGAGGAAGTCAAAGTTTTGTTCAGCAATCCCCCATTTTGGATGGTCATGAGGGATACTTGGTGGGAGGCACTGGCAGCCTGATAAGCCGGTTAAGGGGTGGTTGGTTTTGATTGATATGTGGTTTGCTAAAGGAAGGGGCAATAAATGACACCTACTGAAACAGAATTATTTTTTGCAGGAATTTCGTTCATGTTGGGGATACTTGGTAAGGCCATTTATGATTCCTATAAAAGTGGCCGGGTTGAAAAAAAAGCCGTCTACATGCTCTCGTCTGAGTTCGAAAAGATTTGTAGCTCAAGGCGAAAAGACTGCTGCATCCCTGTCTTAAAAAAAGACGTCGCTCAAATAGATACCAGGGTTACCGAAACGGAAAAACAATTAGGGTATGGCCGGGCAGATTTCAAAACTATCATAGATGACATTTCCAAAATAAAACAATCTTTGGCCGGTATGCCTAACCAGATGGAATTTGACGCATTAAGAGAAGGGGTGTCGTTGATGAGCCAAAGCTTGTCAGGAATTGAATCGGTAATCAAATATGTACTTGATGATAAGAAAAGGAATGAATGATGGCAGATTTTAAACCGTGTTTTGGGAAAGCGTCTTTGGAAAAACTGGACCTGGCGGATAACCGTTTGCAGAACGTGGCCCGGCTCGCCCTGGAATGGGGGATCATGGATTTTGCCGTGGTTGAATCCTTCCGGGATAAGCTGACCCAGGACAGGTATCACCAATCCGGTAAAAGCAAAGTGGCATGGCCTGACGGGAAGCACAATAAGCAACCGGCCCAGGCTCTTGACCTTGCTCCCTTCATCAATGGAAAAATCTCCTGGGATTCCCGGCACTGCCTGGCAATGGCCGGGATCATCTTGGCCGCCGGGAAGACCCTTGGTGTTCCGCTCCGCTGGGGCGGAAATTGGGACCGTGACGGGGAGCCGGTAACAGATCAGGATTTTCAAGATCTGGTACATTTTGAGATTGACGGGTGATGCTCAGGGTCTGGATTGTGATAATGGTTTTGTGGATGAGAATAAGGAGAAAGAGATGGACCCATGGTATTTGAGCAAGAGGAATTATGCAGCATTAATTCTGGTGATTGTGGCTTTTGCGAAACTGTTTGACATAGAGCTTGATTCACAGTTTCAGGAAAATCTTATGGACTTTCTGTCAACGGCTGGAATTCTTGTTGCCGGGGTGCTGGCGGCGTGGAGCAAGTTCAACGAGAAAAAGAAAGGCCTCTGATAAAGAGATCGATTTAACCCGTAAAACAGGGTGATAGCATCCCGGATCGGAGGCCGGGCCAGCGGCGGGCAATGGGGAAAGCTGGTTGGGTTAAATTCTTAAATGTGCTGGGCATGTGCTGGCCTATCATTTCAGAGTCAATACTGACAAGTGTTTTCAGGTGTGGCCTTGGGTTCAACTCCCGCCGCTGAAAAAATCATTTTTTTATTCATATTTTTAAATTCAAGTCTTGCGCTTAGTCTTGCGCTTTTCATGTAGAATACGTAAAATAAGGTGTTTCGTGAAAAATCAGTTAAACTCAAAAGGGCCTATTTTAAGCGGGTTTGGTGTGTGCCAAGGATGCCCAAAAATGGCGTCTCACTGACTGGGGGTCAAGTGGTCACTGGTTCAAATCCAGCCGTCCCGACCAGTAATAAAAGGGGTTTCCGCTTCCAGGCATGAACCCCTTTTATTTTAGTCTTGCGCCAAAGTCTTGCGCTTTTTGATTTCGACCACATTTTTCACCCCGAAAAAGACAGAATCCAATCTGCCCATTGCGTCCTTATCTGCCCCTTTGATTTGATGCAAATAAATTTCAGTTGTTCTAAAATTGGCATGCCCCAAAAGAGATTGAATAGTTTTCGGGTCCACACCCTCCTTTACCAAAATTGATGCCCCGAAGTGCCGAAGCGGATGAAACCGGAAATATCTGACCCCGGCTTTCTCGCACAGGGTTTTCATGATTCGGTTCCGCCCACGGTATGGCCCCGTCACCCATTCGCCAGCCGACCGGCTGAAATAGGTATGATGGAAAACCCATTCCGTATCGTTCCCCTTGAGTCTTCTTTTGAGAACAGTTTCAAGGGTGCTGCACATCGGTATTGACCTTGGAATAAAATTTCCTCCTTTCGTTTTTCGGGTGTAGAGCCTGACAATCCTCTCGTTGAAATCGACATCATCCCACCGAAGCCGGTTTATTTCCGACATACGGCCCATGGTCAAGGCAATGGCCCATAGGTAATCCTGTGTTTCTCCATCGGATGCCATAATGACCCGGATAATGTCTTCTCGTGACGGAACATACCTCGGCTGTTTTTCAACCGGGAAAAACTCGATCCCGTCCGCTGGATTCTGCATGAACCATCTTTGCCTGATTCCGAAATTGAACAGAGCCCGGATAGATTTCAATTCCTTGTTGGCCGTGTAAGCAGACACGCGGTTTTTAAGGTCTATCAGATGGCGCCTGATTTCTTCGGTTTGAACATCGACGGCTTGTCTATCCTTCCATAGCCTGACCCATGCCTTTGCCATATAAACATTGTCTTTGTAGTGGCTTTGGGTGCGGTAGGCTTTCAGGTAATCAAGCCTGCTTTCAACCAGGTTCAAAAAGTCCATGCCGATCTGTTCTTCTTTTTTGGGTTTCTTCAGTTCTTTTTTTCTTTCTGCCTCCGCTTCCAGGGCATCTTTCTTCCTCTCGAATCCCGCCCCGGTATGGGGTTTCTTGTTGAGCCGGAAATAATATTCCCACCACTCCCGGCGATTGTTGAAATAAACGCTCATATACCTCCCTTTTTGATGGGAACAGAATAGAGCCACCCACTTTCACGCCGCCAAGAAGCCTGAAATTCTTATAGACCCATGTTTGGGATCTTTTCAGCATGGCAGCGACATCCTTGACACACGATGTTTCAATATCATGGCCTTGGAAGTTTTGAAAGCATGGTCTGGCTTCTGTCAATTATTTTTCCTGTAAAAGAGTAGCGGATATTGCCGGCCGTGCAAATTGCCGTTGCCATTTCATCCAGTCAAATGATCGCTGACCAACTTTGTCCCGGTAAAGCATCGCCATTGGCAGAAAACCGGCAGAGAATGTTTCTCTCATCCTTTTTAATGCCTTATCG
>Ga0209416_1001804_pt1 | contig 13375 bp, 16 predicted proteins | sample RifGroF1_FD_184001 | JGI IMG/M metagenome (GOLD analysis project Ga0209416, IMG submission 184001) | Groundwater microbial communities from Rifle, Colorado, USA - Groundwater F1 (SPAdes) (version 2) | ecosystem: Environmental > Aquatic > Deep subsurface > Groundwater | place: Rifle, Colorado...
GCCCGAGGATAAGCTCTCGTTCCAGGGGGCGGTCGACCTGCGCCTGACAGTGACGCATCACAAGATATTCCGCACCGCCGTCGTGTACCGTTACAGGAACAAGACAGGCCCGATCGACAGGGAGAAGTTCCGTTGGATAGGCGGGGACGAGCTGACTAAAGAGGTGCTGCCGTTCGCGCCGAGTCTCCTTAAAACGATGAAGTCCGTGTTCACGGAATACTCATACGCCCCGGAAGCGCGTGACGAGAAGGTAGATGAAGAAGGGAGTGCCGAGTAACGAGGTCATCGCGCCTATCGGAAGGATAGTCCCGGGAACAAGCCCGCGCGAGAGGATACCCGCGAAGAGCAGGATGATATAGCCGGTGAGGACAAGCGGGACGAGCGACGACCTGTGGGTCGGACGGTAGAGCATCCGGACGATATGCGGGACGATCAGCCCGATAAACCCGATCATCCCGGCAATCGACACGCAGACCGCCGAAGAAATACTGACCGCGATGAAGCCGAACGTTTTCAGCCGCGTGGTATCCACCCCCACCGCCGACGCCATTTCTTCGCCCGAAAGATAGATATCCATCTCTTTGCCGTTCACGAGAAGGAAGACCAGCGGAAGCAATGCCGCGGCGCCGAGGACGGCGAGCTCGGGGATGGTGATAAAGTCGATATTGCCGAGGAGCCACGACACCGACGAACGGAAGTCGTTGGGGCGCATGAGGGTCTGGGAGAGCACGATTCCCGCCGATGCGAACGAGTTGAAGCCCACGCCCACGAGGATCGCGACGCCGATAGAAAACCCCTGCTTGCGGCGGCTGAGCATGAGGATCAAAAGTCCCGCCGCGAGTCCGCCGGCTATGCCGAAAAGGCTCCTGAACACAAGGATCGGCGTGACCGAGAAGAAGACCGCGATCACCGAGCCGAAACCCGCGCCGCCCGACACCCCGAGGATGTAGGGTTCGGCGAGCGGATTGAGCAGAAGAGTCTGAAGCGTCATCCCGGAAAGCGAGAGTACCGCCGCTATCACAAGGTATTGCGCGAGAAGGTTTGCCCGGATCAAGGGGTCGGCTTGGATATCCGGCGATGTCCGCAGGAAGAGATAGAATAAAGTGCCCGCCGCCGCGAGAATGATAAGAACTATCGTGATTAACGGTTTTTTCAGGTTCATCCGGCATCCTCTGTGTGATTCCCGTTATTTTAGGTTATTTTTGAAATAATTTCTATGAAAATGCATGTTTTTCGTGCGCCGGGATTGACTTTTTAAAGTATTTCCCTATAATATGATGCGGGAGAGGAACGATGATCAAGGATCTTTTATTAAACCGGTTTACCCTGATTATGGGCGGGCTCGGAATCATGATAACGCTTATTTTCGGAATTGCCGCGGGAGTCGAGTTCGGCTCAATAATAATCCGGATGCTGATCGGAGGAATCCTAATGGGCGGGGTCGCGATGGGCATACTTTTTCTGCTCCCGAAGTTTATCGGCGACGAGAACCTGAAGGTGCTTTTCCCGAACTGGAATTCCGGCGACGGCGGCGGCTCGGGCGAGAGCGCGGAAGAGGGCGAATCCCAGCCCCGTGTGGATATCACCGACGGCGGCGATATGACTGTGGACGACCTCTACGCGGACGGTGTGGAATCGCGCGGCGAGAGCTACTCTTCAGCGGGGCATCCCGACGATATGGACAGCACTCCGGTTTCCAAGACAAATTTTAAAGAATCGAATTTTGAGAACGAACTCCCGAGAGTGTATCAGAAGGAAGAAAGCGCGGGCGGTCAGACTGTCGCGGACGATACGGACGATTCTTCCGGTTCATCCGGCGGAGATTACGCCTCGGAGGAATTCGGCAAATTACAGGAACGGGCAAAAGCGCCCCCGTCGCAGATACAGAACGACCAAGCGGACTATAGAGGCGGCGATCAGAAATCGTCGGTCTTCAATGTCGGGAAGACGAAAATCACCGCCGACCCGGCGATCATCGCGAAGGCGATCAAGACGGTGATGAACAGGGATTGATTCAAGTTTCCGGTGGGGTTTCGAGTAAGGGTTAGGGAGAAAGAATGGCAGTCGAATCTCAAATTCTAATCAATAACTACGGTGTCAACGAGGAGTTTGCGACGACTCTCCTCAATTTCACCAAGAACGACGTGGAAGGCTCGATCCGGATTCTCGAGGCCGCGGAGCGCGACGTGTTCGTGCTCAAGGCTAAATTTATCTCAAGCAGGAAAATGGTTTACGGCGCGGTGGTTCTTTTCTATAACTTCCAGTTTAATATACCGCAGTATGTGTTCTGCTCGATGTCGAGCGATATCCGTATCGACGGCGACTGGCGGGATTTTATCACCGAGATCACGCGATTTATGGAAGGGAAGGAAGCCGAGTTCGAGCTCGCCTCACGGATCGAATCTGAAATCCTCTCGCCCGAAAATATCGCCTATATCACCGCGGCGTTCGCGGATAGAAGTAATATCGACCAGGTCAACCTGAAGCGTTTCCTGCTCAATAGCCTGAGTAAGGTACTGCTCGACAACCAGATCGTTTTTAAGCTCACGATGGCCGAGCTCGACGTATTCAAATTCAACAACTATTTCAATAACACCAGTATCGGCTTGAAGATCGTCCCGAAACAAGGGATCAAGGACATCATGCTCGTGAACCTGAAAATCGATCCGGTGCTCGCGCCTATCGGCGGGCTGGATATCGAAAAGACGCATATCGGCGACGAGATTATGGTGAAGATCATGGACGACCGCGATGTCTCGCGCTATATCGGCGAACTGATCGGCGCCCGTGACGAAAGCGGGATACCGCGCCCGGTGTTCGGACGTGTCGCCAACAACCAGAAATCCCCCGAGACCGGGAACAACCTGCTCAATCTTCAGTTCGGCCCGGGGATTTTCGGGTCGTTCGTGATCGGAAGCAAGGTGCGTGTGGAGATAAAAGACCGAGATAACAGGCCGGAAGCTCCGCCCCAGGGCGGCCAGAAGCCGGGTCTCGACGAGGATTCGATGCGTCAGATACGCGAGCTCGGCGGAGTCGGAGTCCGTCCGACAGGGGTATCGCCGATGCCGTCGCTCGATTCGTTTTCGGTTCCCCAGAGGAAAAAAGCTGAAAACAAGAACGCGAAATTTTATAAAATCGTCAGTTTTGTAGTAATGGGGATCGCGGTATTGATCATCATCCTGCTGGTGATTTTCGGAACATAAGGTAATATGAATTTCGGTAATAGGCGTACCGTGAAATGGGCCCGCGAAGCGATTGACGGAAAATATGAAGAACCGCCGGAAAGAAGCGGTTTGTAGTATTAAGGGCGATTCTTGAATTCTATAATGTTTTTAACGTAAAAAGCGGTAGAAACTATCAAGTCGCACAATGGGCACTACCCTGCCGCCGTAAAACGGCGGTTATTGGAAGTGCCCTAAAGAAATAAGTTAAGTAAAAAATTGTAGAAACAATTTGAATAAGTTATAATTTTATACGGGTTGTTGCGAAGCAGAATTTTGGGAGTTTTTCCATGAAAGGTTATGAAGAACTTGAACTGCTTGAGGAAGAAGAGCTCTGGGATAAGTATATAAAAACCCACGATCAAAAAATCAGGAACTATTTCATTGAGAAATACGCGCCTCTGGTGAAGTATGTCGCCGGACGCATCGCGATGAATGTCCCGAATTCTGTGGAGTTTAACGACCTTGTCAGCTATGGAATCCTCGGTTTGATAGATGCGATCGATAAGTTCGATCCGAAACGTGAAATAAAGTTCAAGACGTACGCGGTGACGCGTATCAGAGGCTCTATTTTCGACGAATTGCGCGCGATAGACTGGCTGCCCCGTTCGGTACGTCAGAAGGCTAAAGAAATCGAGCGTACAATCGCCGACCTCGAGGCCAGGCTCGGCCGTTCCGCCAAGGACGAAGAGATCGCCGAGGCGATGGGTGTGACGGTGGACGAGTTCCATTCACTGCTCCTTCGTGTCAGCGGGAATTCGTTGATCTCGATGGACGAGAACTGGTTTATGAACGACGGCAGCGACAACGCGCCGATGTCGATAGAAGAGACGCTTGAGAGTTCCGACAGCTATAATCCCGATGTCGTCGCAGAGAAGGACGAGATCAAGAAACTGATCGCGAGAGCGCTCATGGACCTGCCCGAACGCGAGAAGCAGGTGCTGATCCTTTACTACTACGAAGGGTTGACATTGAAGGAAATCGGCAGTATTCTCGCGGTGACGGAATCCCGTGTCTCCCAACTTCACACGAAGGCGATCATGCGTCTGCGCGGAAAGCTCGAGAAGATAAAAGAGGGATTTGTCCAGAAGTAGCTGTTTGCCTCGAACGGTAAAGTGTATTAAATTTTCCCTATGAAATAGATGATGGAGGACAAAATGAACCTTTCTTACACCGGCCGGCATGTTGAGATCGACGGGGAAATGAAAGACTATATCGAAAAGCGTTTAAAAAAGGTTAAATTTTATTTCGATCAGATCATTCAGGTAAATGTAATTCTCGAGAAGGAACGTGAAAATCTGGTGGTGGAAATCAAGGTTTCCGCAAATCACGATGTTTATTTCGCGAAGCATAGCTCGACTGAATGGAAAGAAGCCGTAGATAATGTGACCGACAAGATCGAGAACGAAGTGAAGAAAAAGAAGGACAAGATCAAGGACCACCACTAAAACCGGGGTTTAGGAATTAATATGGCCGAGGAACTTAAACTCAAGGGTATCAAGGTCTCCAAACTGATGGAGATCGACGAAAGTCAGAATTTCCTAATGGGTTTTGAGGTTCTCGCCGGCGGAGCGGGTCTCGAGAAAGAGATCACCTGCCCGGAAACAAACCGTCCCGGCCTGACCCTTTCCGGTTTTTTCGAGCATTTCGCGAGCGAGAGAATCCAGGTTCTCGGGCGCGGCGAGGTGGCCTACATAGAGAAGCTGGTTTCGGATAACGAGACCGCGAATATCGACAAGTTCTTCGAGTTCGATATCCCGGTCTGTATCGTTTCCAACGGTCTCAATTTGCCCCAGTATGTTTTGGAAATCGCGGATATGCGGGCCGTGCCTGTTCTCCGCACCAAACTGGAAACTGAAAAGTTTTTCCCGTTGATATCCACCATACTCGACGATTTGTTCGCGGCTTATGCGGTGTTTCACGGGAACTTTGTTTCTATATACAATATCGGCGTGATGATCCTCGGCGCGAGCGGGATCGGGAAGAGTGAGAGCGTCCTGGGTCTGGTCGAACGGGGACACAAGTTTATCTGCGACGATATGGTCAGGGTAAAGAAGCTCCGCACTCCCGGCGGATTCGAGCTGAAAGGCGAGCCTTATGTCGATTACGGACCGTATATCGAGATACGCGGGATCGGGATTATCAATGTATCGCAGTATTACGGCGAGGGCCGTGTGCTCAATTTCGAACTCCTCGGCCTTGTGGTCAACCTGATCGAGTGGCGGAGCGATTACAACTACGACCGGCTCGGGATGGAAGAGAAGTATATGAATATTCTCGGGATCGACGTCCCGATGAAGGAAATCCCGGTATCCAGCGGACGGAATATCCCGTTGCTGATCGAGGTCGCCGCCTACAGGGAAGTGATGCGCCGGCTCGGGTACAATTCGGCCGAAGAACTGGAACGCAAAGTGATAAATTTCATGAAGAAAGAGAGGGATTTTGAATAGATGAAAGCTAAATCCGAATCTGTACGGGGCGGGAGATGAAGCGTATCACTGTGACCATAGGCAACGAGTATGGCCTTCACGCGAGGCCTGCTTCCCTGCTCGCGAATACAGCCAGCCAGTTTCAGAGCGAAATACGGATTATCCGTCAGGGCAAGGAAGTCAACGCCAAGAGTATCATGAATCTCCTGCTGCTTGCCGCCGGCGAGGGTACTGTCATAGACGTATCCGCCGACGGGAACGATGAAGAGAAAGCTCTCGAAGCGATCCGAATCCTGATTGTAGAAAGGAAGTTTGATGAAAAGTAGAGGCATAATACTTTCGCTTCTCCTCGTGTTTTTATTCTCGTCATTTTCAACCGCATACTCAGATCAAGCAAAACCCAGTCCCGAGCCGCATTTCAGCAAACCGTTCGCGATCTTCCTGTCGGTGGTCTCTCCCGGCCTCGGGCAAATCTATACCGGTCAGCTCGGAAAGGGTATCTCGGTGTGGGGCGCGTCGTCCATCCTAGTGATGGGATTTCTGACCACGGTGGCCGATTTCGATTTCCGTTCGACAGGCGGAGCTTTTCCGTTCAATATAGGGATGCAGTTCAAACCGGTATTGACTACCGAGGAAACATTCTGGGCGGTCAGTCTCGGTGTGACCTACGCGTTTCTTTATGTATATAATATCCTGGATATTTCGCTTTATGAAAACCAGGCTGTGACGGTGCTCCCGACTTCCGACGGTTTTACGGCGGAATTCAGCGTGCGTTTTTAACTATCGGGGCTGACAATGAAAAACCGGATCGGTATTCTTCTCTTTCTCTCTCTCATGATCGTCCCCGCCGTACTCGGCGCGCAGGAGATCACCTCGGTCACGGGGACCCCGAAACCCACGGTAATCGACCATGCCTATGTCAGCAATCAAATCGCGGTCGCTATCGAGCTGAACTCGTACAAGAAGAGCCCGTTCGCCGCAAGCGCGTTCTCCCTGCTTTACGCGGGCGCGGGGCAGTTTTACCTCGGGGACTACACGAAGGGTTCGCTGTTCTTCCTCGGCGAAACCCTGTACCACCTTTTCAACTACGGGATCAGGATTCGCCTCCAGACAGTCTACGGCGAGACCGCGAGCTTCAACACCCTCAATACGACGGATCAGGTGTTGATCATATCGTCATTTTTTATCTATATCGGGATCAAGGCGTTCAGTATGTACGACGCCTATGTGACGGCGGATACTCTCAACCAGCAGATCGATGAGAAACTGCAAAGCCTGATGGTCAAAGTCGACCCGCAGGAATTCTCGATCTCCTACCGGATAGGGTTCTGAAATGCGCCGGGGGATACATATGAGATCGACGTTTTTCATAGCGCTGATATCGTTACTCGCTTTTTCCCCTCTTTTCGCCGCGAAGTTTCAGATCGCCGAAATGGAGATCAAAAATCAATTTATAGTCATGACTATCCACAGTTTTTTTTTAGATGACATGGATGTCGTCAAGATCATTAACGACGGGATAGAAGTCGATATCAGCTACGAGTTTTGGGTGCTCCGAAACACCGGGGCGTTTCTACCCGGCGAAGTGGTTACGAACTTCATGATTACCTACAATGTAAAAAAGGACATTATCAACCAAGGCTATGAAGTCAACTGGTTCAAGGAAGGCAAGCACAAGGAGATGTGGTATGACTCCCTCGACCAGGTGCTTTATGCGATCATGAATCCTAAGGCAGTCAAGATCATCAATATCGACCGGCTCTCGCCGACCGATTCTTACCTGATAGAAACCCAACTCTTCGCTACGTCGTTAAAGCTCTATCCGCCGTTGAGTATCATCTATAACCTTTTCGGGAAATGGAGTTACAGTACTCCGAAAATCCAATCCGGGATGTTTAACAAAAATGGCTTCTTTGTCGAATAGACTGATCAATATCATCATCATTGCTTTTATCGCGGTCATCTCTACTATTCTCGGTTTCCAGACCTATTCATGGGTGGTCATGATCAAGGGTAACGACACCCTGCGTCTCATCGTACCGTCGGTCATCTTTATCTCGTCGGGACTGGGGCTTTGGGTGATTCTTAACTTTCTCAAGGTGTTCATCTTCCAGCAGCGCGGTGTCAAGGGCTACGGACTCCGTGGCAAGATATCGTTCTACTTTCTCCTCGTCTCGATCGGGTCTATTGCGCTTGTCGGCGGGCTGATGTTTTACCTCATCATCCTGATCGAGCAGTCGTTCCTGAACCGTGAACGCGGGATCAGCGAACTGCTGATGAAGAACTATATCGAGATGACCGATCTGAAGAAGCTGGATTTCGAACGCGAAACGCTTACAAGCGTCCTCAATTCCCCGAACGACTTCCTCGTGATATTCAGGATCACGAACGACCAGATCGTGTTTGTCTACGAAGAGTCGGGTGTCCTATCCGGCGAGGTGCTGGAATCCGAGGCGAAGATCGTCAGTTATTACGGCTCGACCCTGCGTATGAGAATGACGCAGATGTACTATTTCGGCGAAAACTACCAGTACGCCGTGTTCAATCACCAGAAGAAAGGGCTGTATTTTGTCCAGCACACCCCGCAGTACCTCTACCGTTCGCTGGGCATCCTCGAGGAGAGCACGATCAATTTCCATGAGCTGAACGAGCTGAAGGACAATATTCAGCCGATCACTATCGTGGCGCTGATCGTGTTCTCGGTTCCGATCCTGATCGCTGTATTCTTCATCAGCCAGTCGTTCGTCCGGAATATCACGACGAATATCGAGGAGATCGTGACCGGTACGCGGATAGTCGCGGACGGCAACCTGAACTATCAGGTAAAAATCCGTTCGCGCGACGAGATCGGCGACCTCGCGGCGAACTTCAACACGATGGCGCAGAAGCTGAAAGTCGCCACCGAGCAGATTAAACGTATGGAGCGCCTCGAAGCGTGGCAGGAGATGGCGAAGCGCCTCGCCCATGAAGTCAAGAACCCGTTAACCCCGATCAAGCTGTCGGCAGAACGTCTGATGTACGCTTACGGGATGAAGTCGCCTAAGGAGTTCGAGGCGGTGCTCGATAAGACGGTCAATACGGTGATCAACGAGACCCAGCGTTTGGAGACGCTTGTTAACGAGTTCTCGCGTTTCGCGCGCCTGCCCTACCTGTCGGTCGTGAAGGAAGATATTATCAAGGTGCTCCGTGAGACGGCGGATTTCTTCCGGGGGGCGTACAAGGAACTCGCGATGGAGACGGAGTTTCACAAGGACGCGCTGGACGTCGAGTTCGATGTCAACCAGTTCAAGCAGGTCATCATCAATATCATCACGAACGCTATCGAAGCTTGTGCTGATGGCGGGAAACATGTTAAAATTACGACGCGGGAAAACGACGGAAGGGTTGTGATCTCGATAGCCGATAAAAGCGGCGGTATTTCCGCCGAAGTACAGGAGAAGATGTTCGAGCCGTATTTCACCACCAAGGCGACCGGAACGGGGCTCGGACTCGCGATCGCCGAAAGAATTATCATGGAACACGGCGGAAATCTCTGGTTCGATACCGGTCCCGCCGGGACGACGTTTTACCTGGAGCTTCCGTTGAAGCACGAGGGCGGCTTGTATGTAAAAGGAGGAACTTCAGTTGAAGAACAAGATACTGGTAGTGGATGACGAACCCGGGATACGCGAAACGATCTCGGACATCCTGAACGACGAAGGCTATGACGTGATCACCGCCGCCGACGGGAAGGAAGCCGAGAAGAAAATCCTCACTGTCGATATGGACGCGGTCATCCTCGATGTCATGCTGCCGTTCAAGGGCGGCCTCGACCTCCTCGACTTCATGCACACCGACCTCCCGATCATCCCGGTCGTGATCATTTCCGGCCATGGGAATATTAAGATGGCGGTGGACGCGATGAAGCGCGGCGCATACGATTTTATCGAGAAGCCGCTTTCGATGGAGCGCCTCCTCAGCACTGTCCGCAACGCAGTCCGTATCAAGGAACTCCAGACTGAAAATATCAGCCTGCGTTCCAAACTCGAGAAACCCGTCCAGTTCATCGGCGAAAGTCCGTCGATCAAGGCGATCCTCGACAAACTCCCGAACATCGCCGCGAGTAACGCATCGGTACTTATCACCGGCGACAACGGCACCGGGAAGGAAATGATCGCCCACCTGATCCACAGCCAGGGCCCCCGGAAGTACCATTCGTTCGTCGGGGTGAACTGCGCCGCGATTCCGGAAACATTGATCGAATCGGAACTCTTCGGCTACGAGAAGGGGGCGTTCACCGGCGCGACCAAACAGAAAAAAGGCAAATTCGAATCGGCGCATAAAGGGACGATCTTCCTCGACGAGGTCGGCGACCTCAGCCTCTCCGCGCAGGCGAAGGTGCTCCGTGTTCTCCAGGAACGCGAGCTCGAGCGTGTGGGCGGCAACGAGGTCATCAAGGTCGATGTCTGTGTCCTCGCCGCGACCAACAAGGACCTGACCGAGGCGATCCGCGCCGGCAAGTTCCGTCAGGACCTGTTCTACCGCCTCAACGTCATCCCGATCCAGATACCGTCGTTACGCGAGCGCAAGGACGACATCCCGCCGCTCATAGATTACTTCATCGAAGAGTTCGCCGGGAAGAACGGGCGCGAGGTCACGATCTCGAAGGCGGCTGTCAACCTGCTGATGAACAAGGCGTGGCCGGGCAATGTCCGCGAGCTCCGCAACTTCATCCAGCGCCTCATTGTCCTCACCCCCAGCCCGGCGATCGAGCCCGAGGACGTCCTCAAGTGCAGTTTCCCCGAGGAAGCGAACCTCGACTCCAAGTACGAGAAGGAGACATTGAAGGACGCCAAGCACCAGTTCGAGAAGGGGCTGATCATCAACCGCCTGATGAAGTGCCAGATGAATATCACCAAAGCGGCGGAGTCTCTCGAGATCGAACGGACGTACCTGCATAAGAAGATCAAGGAGCTCGAGATCGACAAGGAACTCGAGTTCAAGGAGTAGGGGATGAATAGTTCGAAGGAAGTTTTAGATATTTTGCATCTAAATAGAGAAAGGATAAAAGAGTTCGGTGTCCGGCGGATCGGCCTTTTCGGCTCCTTCGCGCGTAACGAACAGCGCCCCGACAGCGATATCGATTTGATTGTGGAATTCGAGAGCGGCAGAAAAAACTTTGACAGCTATATGGAGCTATGCTTTTATTTAGAAGAAATCCTTGGAACAAAGGCGGATGTGCTGACACCGGAGGGCATCGATCCTCTTTTAAAGCAGGGCATATTGAAAGAGACGGTCTATGAAAGATTATAAACTATTTTTACAGCATATCCTGACCGAAACCGAAGTACTGGAAAGAAACACAAATAATTTACTTTATGATGATTTCATAAAAAACGAAATACTTTGCCGGGCGTTTATCAGAAGTCTCGAAGTCATCGGCGAGGCAGTGAAAAACATTCCGGAGAGTATCAGGAAAACCTATTCCGATATAGAATGGAAAAAACTCGCCGGGATGAGGGATAAGCTGATTCATCATTACTTCGGAATCGATTACGAAATGGTTTGGGACGCGATAAAGCGTAAGATGCCGGAATTGAAAGTAAAGATAATGTTCATTCTCAAGAATGAAAAATAACCGGAGTCAAGGAGTAGGGGGCGGAAGATAATACCCCAATAGAACACGGATACTCGCGGTTCGAACGGTTTGACGCAGATGCTTCGGCTTTGCCCCAGCTTTGTGAAAAAAATTCGCATAGATTAGATGGATAGATTCTGCTTCTAAGCTTAAATAACTATAGAATAAAGAAATAAAAAGAAAAAGTATTAGATGACTATATTGGGGATAGTTCAGATGAAAACATTTTCATGAGGATATTCAACACTTAATTCATATTTTACTCTATCACAAACTTCAGACAATGGATCAGAAGGAGGAATTAACATTGTTTCAGGAGTTGGTAAATGAGTATCCCAAAATTTATCAATATTTGTTATTCTAATTTTTAACACTATTCTATTCGAAAAATCCATAGATTTGCTTTGAGGAAAAATTGCTAGGCTATCTCTGATATCACTTAATGGAAAAAATCCAATTAAAAAAGCTTCCTGAAAATGTGGACGCAATGCCTTTGGCATACATATACTAGCAAGTTTAATATTAAGAATTTCTTCATATGTATAAAATGAGATTGCCCCGGTTATATAAGGAAGTGCAATCACATATATGTATCCATATTCATTTGGGTTATTTCTCAGAGCAAAAGTTGTTGCAGTTTGAATAGACTGAGTGATATCAAGTAAAGGGGTTTTACAAACTTCATAATGTTGTAGTATGGACCATTTCATTTCCCTATAAGAAAAAAGCTTATTGAATCCAGTAAAATATTCATTGTTTATATATTTTCTTTCTAAAATGCTTTTTACTAGACAATCTTCACAAAACTGAAGATATTTTGATCTAAGTTCTTTTACTTCTTTTAAAAGTCGCCTCTGGTTATCAGGTGGTCGATAAATTGTAGGTAAAACAATTGAGTTATGTATCTTACCTCCGGGATTGATAAAATCTCCACGTTGACCTCTAAAAAACAGATTGTAGTGTGAATTGTAATAAGATACATTTGCGATTACACTTAATAAATCAGAGTATTTTTGAATAATTACTCCACTATCAGAGGTGATAACCTCCCAACCATATTTTTTAAAAGGATTAGCAGTATTATCAGAAGAAATTAAAGAATAAACATCACGTGTAGGTTTCATAATGTACTATAAAATATCAGTTTATTTAAGTCAAGTAATATTATTTGTATAATTCTTTCAGTCCTACAAAATCGTCTTTCCCTTCGCGTCCACCGCGACGATGACCGGGAAATCTTCCACTTCGAGTTTATAGACCGCCTCGGCGCCGAGCTCGGGGTAGGCGACCAGTTCCTGCTTCTTGATCCGCCCGGCGTAGTACGCGCCGGTGCCGCCGAACGCCGCCAGATAGACCGCGCCGTACTTCCTGCACGCTTCCAGCACCTCGGGCGAACGCTCGCCCTTGCCGATCGTGCCCTTCATCCCCTGTTCGAGGAGCCGGGGGGTCATTTTGTCCATCCGCGACGCCGTAGTCGGGCCTGCGGAGCCGAAAAGCCCGTCCTCACGTTCGGGGGTGGGGCCGCAGTAATAGACCATGCTGTTTTTGAGGTCGAACGGCGGGGATTCACCCTTATCGAGAGTTTCGACAATCCGTTTGTGCGCCTGGTCGCGCGCGGTGTAGAGGGTGCCTGTGAGGCGCACCATATCCCCCGCTTCGAGTTCCATGAGCTTACTCTCGTCCTCGACCGGAATAGTGAGTTTTTTTATCATTCCCTTTTCTCCGATAAAAACCGTGAAAATTATAACGCATACGCGTAAAAAATGCAAACGACTCGCAGGACGTGAGAAGTCCCGCCTCCAAGGCTTCGCCTTGAGGGCAAGCGATGACACGGATGTCCATGAGCGGGGCGACATATCGCAGGACGCGAGCTTGTACCCGAGCATAAATTCCGCGGAAGCGGAATGCGAGGGTGAAGTCCTGCCCCCAAGGCTTCGCCTTGAGGGCAAGCGGCGTCAAGGATGGCGCTAGAAGTTTCACACGGAGAACACGGAGAAACGATGTCGGCGGTTTGTAAAAGAGATACGAATTTCGATAAGAAGCTCTCTGTAATACATGGCTTCGGTTTCAGTCTCTGTGTTCTCTGCGTGAAACGTCTTTTCCCGTCC
>Ga0209416_1001807_pt1 | contig 13346 bp, 9 predicted proteins | sample RifGroF1_FD_184001 | JGI IMG/M metagenome (GOLD analysis project Ga0209416, IMG submission 184001) | Groundwater microbial communities from Rifle, Colorado, USA - Groundwater F1 (SPAdes) (version 2) | ecosystem: Environmental > Aquatic > Deep subsurface > Groundwater | place: Rifle, Colorado...
TTTATTCAGAACGGCACGAAGTTTTAAGTGGACGTCCCGATACTTTTGAGGATCCGGGGTTAAAACAGTAAGATTGGGTGCCAAAAGCTTTCCTTCCTTTACGCGCATGCCGGTTTTAACACCCAGCCTCTTTGCCTCGTACGACGCGGCTAAAATACAACCCGAGGGCGTGTCATAAGCCGCAACTGCCACAGGATGGCCTCTCAATTGCGGATTGGCCTGCTGCTCTATCGTGGCGAAACAGGAATTTATGTCTATAAGCATTAAGGTCGGGGGTTTTGGGTTAAAAGACAGGTCAGTCAGCTTGTCCATCGGATATTTCCTCCACCTCCCAGGATAAATTATCTGTATTTAACACTAGTTTAAAGTAAACGGTTTCTGAAGCGGCTGAAAACACGTGAAAAAGGGTCTTTCCTGCGTGGAAAGTGTGGTGGTAGCCTAATTTTACGATTTGATGCCGGTGTCCCTCCCAAATGACCGCAGAGGGCCTGGAATCCCTCTTTTTGTGGTCATAGACGGATATAACTGATACGGGCGCCTTAACCTTTGTAATCATAGATACGAATAAAACCCGAACATTAAGTAGAGTTTAATTGGGGAAGTAAAAAACGTCAAGGGTAGGTTTTCATTGCTACATAAACAAAAAGCCCCGCAGACATGGAAAATCTTTCGTAGATAATCCGCTGCGGGGCCTTTCTTTATATACTCGTTAGCTGGATAACAATTTCATCAACCATCCGAACAAAGAAAATCCGCTTTCCTGAGCTTCAACCTGACCATTTATAGCCAAATTCTGGCTTTCTATCGATCCTGAAAGGGATTCTAGAGCTTCCTTCTCTTCGGTTGTTAGGGTTTGGGTTTTAAGCTGCTCTATCTGAGCCAACATTTTTGTGTTCGCCTCTACTACTGCCTGAAGTTTCTTAATAGAACCAAAATCCGGTCCGATTAAAAATTTCACAACGCCCGATCTTTGAGAGATATTTCCGAGCTGTGCAACAGACACTTCCTGGAGATCTGCCTGTGTAGCTATAAAACTGTCTACACCGTTCTTAAGACTGACCACCGAGTCGTCGTCCTCCGTTTCATCTTCCACTTCATTTTCGTTCTCCAATCCTTCCGGGTCTTCTTCGTCGATGCTGTCTACGTCACCTACTTCATCTTCATCCTCTAACTCATCTTCATCTTCCACTTCATTTTCATCTTCTGATTCATCCTCATCTTCATCCTCTATTTCAGAGTCATCATCTCTTTCATCGTCGTCCGAAAGTACATTTGAGTTATCTTCTGCAAAAACCTTTGAAAGTCTATAGGATCCGTACATACTGCCAGAAAATACCAGCATTAATGCAAGCACCACAAGAAAGGAAAAACTATATAAAGATATTAAATTTTTATCTTTCGTCTGCTTTTTATTGCGCATCTAGAAATTCTGGATAAATTTCATCTATATGTCAAACCGTGCATGTTACTTTTTTATTTGGTTAATACGATTGCGTTGGGCAGACTTCTGCCCGGTCCTACAACATATTTACCGTTTATATACATAGCAGATGAGCCGCCGCCGTCAAGATTCAACGCGTGCTTTGCCCCCAGTGACCTTATTACGTAAGCCGCGTCTATCACGGTAGCATTGCTCACTATAGCGAGATAGATATTCGAGCCACCCACGCCTATAACACCTCTCGGACCTTTAACGTCCTTTTGGTAAGAAGTTAGATCATCTTCACTTACCGCAATGTCCCCATCTTTTACTAACGATGGGTAGTTGGAAATTCCCGCGGTGACTCCCCCGCCTCCGTAGTCCGAAGTTTCTCTATAAAATGATGGATCGCTTCCGTTAAAAGTCATAAGTCCGGTCTCGTTCCATGAAAGGGCATCTTTGTGCTCCCACTTACCCTCGTTGCTGTCGTACAAAGCAAAATCCGATGAATTTACTTTTCCGCCGCACGTTGAGTAATCAGGTGGACAAAAATAGGAACCGTTCATTCCGGCAAATCCTCCGCTGTCCTTAACGTAGTCGGCAAGGCTCTTTGTATCACAGTCATTGGTACAGGTACCTGACGCAGCTGAAACTGTCTTAACTTTTACTTCGTTCATGGCTACTTTAATAACGAAGGCACCGAAAGTGCCTCTTTCAGTTTGAACTGTTTGATAACTGTAACCGGATGCGGCCACTCTGGTTTGTTCTAGTTTTACCAGATAAGCCGAATAGTCCTTATCCAATATTGAAGTCTGCTCGTTTACTCCATTCATTATTGAGGCAAAGTCTTTTTCTATGAGAAAATTGCCCCACGAGTCTTTTTGCTCAGTAAGGTCGGGGGATTTTAATCCGGCTTTAACATTTCTATTTATTTTTTGCTCTAGCACCAAAAGAGAATCGTAAACATCTTTTATAGTTTTCTCATCAGTCGTTTCTTTTGCTTTAAGTGTCTCCAGTTCTTTTTGCAATGCTGCAACAGTTGCGTCTGACACCATAGAGTTTGTAACTTTCAGGTGGTCTTCGAATAGAGCGTCGGAAAAGTTTTGCGAAAAATTAGTCTGGGAGGACTTTATTGCGTTTAGGGATTTTTCGGTGTCGTTAAGTCTGAGGTGTTGATAAATTAACCACCCGACGGCCACTAAAGCTAATACTGATAAACCCACAAACTTTAATGATTTTAGCCCGGGCAGATGCTTCACTCTTTAAATTATAGCAATAAAATTAGGACGAAAATACGTTAGTAATTATTACTCCCAAAAATGCCAGACTTATTCCCACGACCTGTGCGGGGTTTAATCTCTCCTGAAATACGAAATATCCGGCGCCTATTACAACCGCAGCGTAAAAAACCGTCTGCATACTGCCTACAACACTTAAGTTCCAGCCTTTCACAAACATCCAGGTGAAAAGAACAATCTGAACCATATAAAGTAGGACGCCCAGCAACAACCATTTATCCGTAATAGCTTCGAGGAAAGTAGAGTGTTGTGCGGCCTTCTTGATAAATACGTCACCTATCGCCACCGACACTACCGCGACCACAACTAGTAGAATCTGAAACATTTTCACCATTAGAACAGGATATTCTAAATACTTTGTTAGTGCAATGAAACTTATTCGACTACGATAACACCTTGGTACTTGCCGGTGTCATCTTTATCTTCATACTTGAACGTACCCATTTGTTCGAAAGGTACCTCCAAAGAGTCTTCCGCTTCCAGAAGCTCGTCCATTTCAATATCAATTCTATTGCTTCCGAAGTTTTCTACCGAAGATAAGCTATGCGGCACTTTGTCTGTATTTACCCATGTTACTCTGGCGCCCTTTTTAATTGTTACCACGGCGGGTTCATACCCACCGGCTGTTATTTTAATTTCAACTGCGGGAGTATCAAAATTAGCTCCCAGCATCACTTCTTTTTCAGGTTCTGCTACCTTAGTTGCCATGAATTTGGGGTATAGAGTGACTACCCCGAAAGCAACCGCACCGAGCACAAGTATCAATAGTAATATGTTGCCATTTTCGTTCTTGTACTTTTGTTCTTTTCTTTTCATACGTTATCTCCTTTGTAAAATAATGTTTTTACTTATGTCGGTTGTTGTACTGTCTATTACCACAGTTTCGTTCTGAGAAATATGTGATTTAGCCGAATACGTTAGTTTGTATGTACCCGGTGCTAAGTTTTGAATTGAAAACGCACCAAACGAATCGGTATAGTAAGTTTTTTTAGAGCGGTTAACCCCATCTTTAATCACTACTATTTTCGCTAAGTACACGGGCGTGCCTGACGAGGAAGTGATAGTGCCGTGTATTGAACCGGTGACACTTACTTGTGCAAACGTAGTTGCACTCACAGTAACGCTTGCCGCAGAGACATTTCCTGCGGTATCTCTTGCCTTAACGTAATAATAGTAAGTACTAGACGGCGATCTTGTGGCATCTCCGTAGCTCGTTGTTGTTACCGTAGCGACCTTGACGTTATCCCTGTAAACCTCGTAGGAAGAAACTGCTACGTTATCCGTCGATGCCGACCAGCCCAGATTAATTTGCGTAGAAGACACCGCTGTTGCAACCGGATTAGCAGGTACACTTGGGGCGGTAGAATCCGGTGCTGCTGATGTAGTGGTGCTCACAGTACTTGATGCAGCTGAAACATTTCCTGCAGCATCCCTTGCTTTAACATAAAAAGTGTAAGCAGTAAACGGAGTTAGCCCCGTATTGCTGTAAGTCAACGATGTTACGGTCGCAACCTTTGTATTGTTGCGGTATACCTCGTAACCTGTAACGCCCACGTTGTCAGTAGAAGCTGTCCAGACCAAGTTCACTTGTGTTGAAGTTACTAAGGCGATGTTTATGGTAGGTGGCGGCGTTGGAGCCGATGTATCGGCGCCTGCCTGTGTCGTAGCACTCACAGTGTTTGAGGCGGCAGAAATGTTAGAGGCGGCGTCGATTGCTTTTACATAAAAGGAGTACGTTGTGGAAGGTGAAAGTCCGGTGTTGCTGTATGAAGTCGATGTTACGGTTCCCACTTTCGTATTATTTCGGTACACTTCGTACCCGGTAACTCCGACATTATCCGTAGAAACTCCCCACACTAAATTGATTTGTGTCGCAGATATGACCGAAGCAGTTAAGTTTCCGGGTGCCGTAGGGGCGCTTGTGTCGGAAGCCGGGGATGTGGTAGCCGAAACTGTATTGGACGATGATGAGAGGTTTCCTGCAGCGTCAAAAGCCTTAACGTAGAAAGAATACGTGGTCGATGCTGTAAGCCCGGTGCTACTGTAAGAAGTAGACGTTACGGTTCCTACCTTTACGCTATTTCGATAAACTTCATAACCCGTAACCCCGACATTATCCGTCGATGCCGACCAGGATAAGTTGATCTGGGTGGACGACGTGACATTTGCAGCAAGGTTAGCAGGTGTGCTTGGTGCCGTTGTGTCCTGCACCGGGGGTGGCGGTGGAAGAATTCCTCCCGAGGCTGCTATAGAAAAGGTATCCGTAAAAGGTGCTGTAGTGGCGTTGTCAAAATACGTAGAAGTAATACCTGTAGGTGCTACGGTAATTTTCGAAAAACCATATGCTACGTCATTCGTTGCCGCAAAGAATACATTATGAACATCCGATGAATTTATTGCATAGTGTCCGATACCTCCGGAACCATTAATATAAATTACCGTTCCTAAACCTTTCTTATAATTCGGACCTGCTCCTCCCTGAGTGCTTGAAACTATACATGCGGAGTTGGCTGCAGACGAGTTAGAGCTCGATATCGATGAACATGAAGGGTTTAGATAAAGCTGTTTTCCTCTTTCGTAGTTATGCTCGTGTCCGTGCATAAGTAAATCAGGCCTTTTTTTCATAACGAGCTGGAAGAAATCCGAACCTACCTCATCTCCCTTTATACCTGTACTCAGGTAAGTTTCATGACTGGCTACAACTATCCACTTACGTCCTAAAACGCGCGCTTCATCAATTCTGTCGGCAAGCCAATTATATCTTTCGTTACCAACGGTAAATGTAAATAAACCGCCGTACAAAAAGTTCATTTTCGGATCGACCATAATAAACCTTGTCGTAGGATTTTCTAAAGGAAAGTCGAAATAAAATTCCTTTCCGTAGTTGTCCGTTCCGGTAGGAGATCCGCCTGTACCAAGGTTGGGAGATTGAACCGAATTTAACCTGTCAGGAAGACATGTGGCGTCAACAAAGTAGTCAATTACGCCATTTCCGGGATTATCTACACCGTTCTCGTGGCCTCCCGCAATGACTGTAAAAGGCTTACTACCCCAGTTAGGTTTGACGTATTCGTTGCACCAGTTGTATTCGTTCTTTCCTGAGGGCAGCTGATAGGACAGGTCACCGAGCGATAAAAAGAAATCAGCCCCCGACGCTCCCGCTTTCTTAAAAAGTGTAGAACCTGCACTGCCGTACCCGTGGTCGCCTACTGTGGCAAAAGAATAAGTCTGTCCTGCAGGTGCTCCTGTCGCACCGTACTCAAAAGCTCCTATATCCATCGTGGATGCAGGAACATTTGCACCGTCCAGATCTGTTGAATATCCACCGTTATCGCTGGTGCCGCCATTCACGGCAGGGCTACCGGTTCTCAAATGCATATCAATAACCGAGGTGTAGCTGTCCTCTACTGTAGCGAACTGCGGATCCGCGACCCTGGAAGATCCGTTAATGCTATACGAGGTCGGCTCTGGGGTTTTGTTAAAAATATTATTGGATTCGACAAATGTAGTACCTCCAAAGTACGCGGATTTTTGCGCACCTGAAAATATATTGTTTTTTATTGTAAATACAGGAGTTGTAGACGTGTTGCAATTACCCGCGCATACAAATGCCTGTGCGGATGACCCCGTCAAATACACAGTGTTGTTATAAAAGGACGAATTAAGTACAGGGCCGTAATTATCTCCGGATCCTCTGGTTACGAATCCTTTACCATAAGAGAGCTTTGCAACAACGAGGTTATACCCGAATTTATTGTCGGAGGTTCTGGCATGGCCAAGCTCTGAAAATGTTTCGTTATTGTAGGCTTTGTTGTGGTGGATATTGTTTCTTTTTCCGCCATAGATTTCTACCGCCGAACCGTCTCTTGTGTAAACTCTGGAACAGGCGTCGTTACCGGAAAATTCATTGTATGCGATTTCATTGTCGTCGCCCCAAACTAAAACACCCATAGCACCGGCATCTGATTGTGAGTTCATCATTTTATTATCAATGAATACGCTATTTAGTACTTTATTGTGATTTGAAACCGGGCCGACCGTCAGATCCCCGGCAATATAAACACCTGCGTAAAGATTTGTTGCTTTGATGTTTTTAATTGTTACGTCGTGAGAATTTTTATCGAGCTTTATTCCGGACATGGTTCCTATTGGTCCGTTTTGACACGCCGAATCTTTTGAGACCGTTGATAAATCCGCTGTAACGTGGAGATTGGTAATCACGATGTAAGCTCCGCTCACGACGATGGCTTCTCCGCTGGTCTTTTTAACAATTTTCGGATAAGCTCCTGAACCGTAAGCGCTGACCAGTATCTGGTCGGTCGAGTTGCCACTTTCAGTAATATTCAAAACACCGTTTGCCGTATCGGTACAAGTAGTATCGCGTTTTATATATAAAGCATCGCCACCCGTTAAAGTTACGCCATTTGCTTTTGTGAAAGTTTTCCAGGGGCTGCTTTCCGTATTTCCCGCGTTTGAGTCATTGCCATTCTGGCAGTCTACGTAGTAGAGTCTGCCCGTAGCAAGAGACAGCACATTCCCGGGGTCGATTTTACCTATTAGGGTACGTGACAGCTCCTTAACCTTAGGGATTCCTTTATAGGATAGTAAAACTCCGGTAGCTAACACAATTCCAAGAACCAATGCAACGTGCGCAAAGCCGTGCTCAGACGTCTTTTTTATTTGCATACATATATTGTAACCACAATTTAGCCCCTCTACCAACAGTTAGTTAAACGCAGGCAGAAATAGCGTGTATAATAACAAATTGTCTATGAATCTAAGAAATATCGCGATAATTGCACACGTCGACCACGGAAAGACCACTATTGTTGATGGTCTGTTGAAGCAGTCCAAAACCTTTAGAGACAACGAATCCGAGATGAACCAGGATTTGATTTTAGATTCCAATGATCAGGAGCGAGAAAGAGGCATCACAATTTTGGCCAAGAATACGGCTGTAATCTACAAGGATACAAAAATTAATATTATAGACACGCCCGGCCACTCTGATTTCGGCGGCGAAGTAGAGCGCACCTTAAACATGGCTGACGGCGCACTGTTGGTAGTGGATTCGCAGGAAGGTCCGATGCCCCAGACAAAATTTGTTTTAAAAAAAGCGCTGGAGTTAGGTTTAAAAATAATTGTTGTTGTAAATAAAATCGACAAAAAAGATGCTTTGATTAAAAACTCCCTGCACAAGATATATGACCTTTTTCTGGAATTGGCAACACACGAAAGTCAGCTTGAATTTCCTATTCTTTACGCAATAGGCAGAGACGGAAAAGCCTGGAAAGATTTCGATTTCTCGAAAATCGCAGAACTTACCGCTGCCCCTGCTGACTTTACTCCTATCTTTGAGGCAGTACTGAAGCACGTACCGCAGCCTGAGTCACGGGATAGCGAACCTTTTCAGATGCTGGTCTCAACTTTGGACTGGGACAACTACAAAGGTAAATACGCAATCGGAAGGGTAACCCGCGGTGTTGTTAAACCGGGAATGCCCGTAATTCTTATTTCAGCGGACGGAAAGACTGAAAAAAACATTGTTGAGAGGGTTTTCGTAAACCAGGGTTTAAAAAGAGTCGAAACTGAAATAGGGGTATCCGGAGATATTGTTTCTCTCACCGGTATTAAGAACGCTAATATCGGTGAAACCGTCTGTGATGCCTCCACTCCTGAAGCCTTACCCACGATAAAAATCGAGGAGCCTACACTGGCCATTTCAATCGGACCTAACACCTCTCCATTTTTGGGAAAAGAAGGTAAATTTTTAACAGGGCGCCAGATCTTAGAAAGAATAGAACGGGAGCTTCAGACAAACGTTGCTATGAAATTTAAAATCGAAGAAGGCCAGTATGTTTTATCCGGACGTGGTGAACTTCACCTTTCCGTTTTCTTAGAAACTTTAAGAAGAGAGGGTTTTGAACTTAGCGTAGGCAAACCCCGCGTTATTACTAAAGTTATCGACGGCATTGAGATGGAACCTATCGAAGAACTTACTATCGACGTTGACAACACACACCTCGGAGCAGTAAAAAGTGAGCTGGGCAGAAGACACGGAGTTTTGATGTCCCAGGAAGAACTTACTTCAGAATCCTCAAGACTTGTTTTTGAGATAGCCACAAGAGGCATTCTTGGCTTAAGAAGTATTCTGCTGACTCTTTCAAAGGGTACAGCAGTTTTAAGCTCGATGTTCTTAAAATACGAGAAGTTAGGTGCTGCGATATCCAAACTCAGAAAAGGTGCGATCGTAGCATCCCATAGCGGCAAAGCCGTACCCCACGGACTGGTGCCCGCACACGAAAAAGGTCCTGTTTTTGTAGGTCCTCAAACTATGGTCTATCAGGGAATGATTGTCGGTCTGAACGGACGCGACGAGGACGTGGAAGTTAACGTCTGTAAAGAGAAGCAGTTAACCAATAATAGGTCGTCAGGCGAAGACGGCATCACAATTCCTCCGCCGGTTGAGATGAGTTTAGAGCAGTACTTAGGCCTTTTAGAGGACGACGAGCTGTTAGAGATAACCCCGGTGTCCCTAAGACTAAGAAAAAAGATCCTGGATTCTACTTTAAGGCGCAGGTCTGTTTCAAGGATAATTTGAATATAAGGCCTTAAGTGGTATACTTCTAGCTGTGTCTGGATGAGATTAACCTGTTTTTTCTCTTTCCCCACTAAAAACATATGCATACTAAAAGTTATGGACATAGTAATAGCAGTTCGAGGTTTGCCCGTAGCCGAAGAAAGTTCGGAAGTGCCCGTAATTACAACAGTTCCGGCAGTAGTTTCGGAGGAGCGAGCAGGTTTCAGAGGAGAAATCCCTATTCAGGAACATATATAAACACCGACTTGTTCGTCTCTAAGGCTGTAAAAGGTGAGACAGAGTCTATGTACGTTCCCACAATGACCTTCAACGACTACGTACTGGTTCAATCACTACAAAAAAACATCTCTAAAAAGGCATATTTACACCCAACTAAAATCCAGGCAGAAATAATTCCTCAAATATTGAGCGGACAGGATGTTCTGGGAGTTGCCTGCACAGGTTCCGGTAAAACGGCCGCCTATCTCATACCCATGATAAATAAGGTTATGAAAAATCAGGGGCAGAAATGTTTGATAATTGCCCCTACCAGGGAACTAATTAATCAGATCAGAGCCGAATACAGCCTACTTATTTCAGGAACTCACTTAAGAGATGTCGTTATTATGGGGGGCGCAAGCTACTCAGAACAAATAAGACTTATTAAAAGAGATCCTCACTTTGTAATTGCTACTCCCGGAAGACTTTTGGATCTTTGTGAAAGAAAACAAATTGACTTGGGCTCTTTCAACAACATTATTCTTGACGAAGTAGACGAGATGCTGGATATGGGATTTATTAATGATGTTAAAAAGATTGTTGCTAAATTGAATAATTCCAGACAGTCATTATTCTTCTCCGCTACTCTTTCTAAAAAATCAGAAGAAGTAGCAAATTCTTTACTAAGAAATCCTTACAAAGTAGAAATAGAAAAACAGGAAGCCGTTAAAAACGTAGATCAGGATATTGTAAGAGTAGATTCAGGCAAGAGCAAAATAGACGTATTACACGGATTGTTAATTAATGCCGATTTTAAAAGGGTCCTGGTATTTTCAAAAACTAAAAGAGGCGCAGAAGAAGTATCCTCGGAGCTAAGAAAAAGAGGTCACAAGTCTGGCTCACTTCACGGAAATAAATCGTTGGGACAAAGGTCTAAAGTCTTAAGTGAATTTAAAAAATACGAAATAGACATACTAGTAGCCACCGACGTCGCTTCAAGAGGAATTGACGTTCCCGATATTACTCATGTTATTAACTACGACCCCCCGGCGACTTTTACAGACTATATTCACCGCGTAGGCAGAACCGGAAGAATGGGTAAAAAGGGCGTTGCACTGACGTTTGTCAGGTAAGTTTAATCTTTGGCGTCCCTGCTACCTGCAACCCTATATATCTTTACTACAGTTTCTCCCCTATCGTTTTTAATTTCATGCACAGTGTGTTTGTTTTTAATCTGTGGAAAACTATAATCAGTAGCAAAAGTTTGAGGCCTTTTAATTCCGATGGCGTAAAAATCAGAATCAGATTTAAATTCAGCGTCCATATAATACTTTGCGATTTGAGGATATTCGTTAGTAAAGTAACCAAAAGCTTCCCCGTTCAATGTGTTTTGTCCGTTGACCCAATCATTAATTTCCGGCCATTTTCTGTTGTGAGTAAACCCGGACTTGTGTCTTAAGTTATTTTCGTCAGAGTATTTCGGTGTCGTAACAAATATAATTTTCTCCTGCTCGAACGGATATTCCTTAGTGTGATCTACATATATAAGGTAACTCTGTACTGCAAGAAAAATTAACAGCGCACCTACTAAATACGCAAAATACCGCGATATGTGTTTAATTACAAAGTAAAAAGAGTACGAAACAACAATGACCAGAGGAAAAAAGTAGTTATAAAAATGAAGTCCTGAGTAAGATACAGCAACCTTAAAAACAGCAAAAACCAGTACGAACCACACTACAGGTAAATAGCTTTTCTGTTTTATTAAATACGCCGCACCTATAAGGCCGCCGGCTATATACAAATACAGGGTCAAAAAGGGGTTGTATAAAATAAACTGGTCAATATCTCCGTGCCGTACAAATGGGTTTGTAAAACCTAATACCTTATCGGCGTAGTCTGTGTTCGCCACGGCGTGTTCTTGCATATACTGAAAATAAGGTATGTAGAAGGGCGCCAGTACAATAACCGAGACTCCCAGATTAAGTAAGGTAACACCCAACTTATACTTAGGGGAATACGCTTTGTTCAGCAGGAAGTTGCCGTAAAAAAATGCGGCAGGAATAAGAATAAAGGCCGCAAACCAATGAGCATAAAAAGACATGCAAAGCAATAAAGTGCCCAGCAAACTGCTTTTAACAACATTTTTAGGGTTTTTCAAAAGATCAGCATAGAAATATAGTGCAGCAAAAGAGAAAAAGAAGTTCAAGTTTTGATACTGGGCAATCCTTCCGTAAGCAACTATCAGCCCATTCACACTAAACAAAAATGCGCTAAAAAAAGCTACAAGATAATTTCCGGTAAGTTTTTTTAGCAATGCATAAAATACATAAACAGCGCCAAAACTGAAAAAGGCAAAAGGAAGTCTTTGCGCAAGCTCGTTGTCATAGCTGTTCCCATTCAATGTGTAAGGAATATACCCCACCAACAGCTGTAGCGGCCCTTTCCTTTGGCTTAGCGTAAATTCCCACATACTCATGCCTGCATCTTTTTTACCCCCACGGTAAAAAAAAGTTCCGGGCTCGTCGGAGATGTAGTCTGAATAACCTAGATTGATGAAACGCAGGCTGAAACTGACTGTTAACAAAAATATTAGGAGAATTTTTTCGGCTGGTACAGTGTGTTTTTTAAGTACACTAAACATACCCTAAGTTTAACACTTAAAAGTATTCTGCCTGATACACGTGAACCCAAATGTCTTTAGAAAACTGCCTTTTCTCCAGTTTGGTGTAGTGAGTATCCAGATAACTTTTTACTATATCGGACCCGTTAAGATTCATTGTGATAAGTAAAAACATCCTCTGGTGTCCTTTTTCTAAGGCCTGAGCGTCCTCCTGGACTTTTTCAGCTGTTGTTTCAGGAATACCTCCCTTTTTCTTATTCCACACCGGAATGCTGGAAACTTTGGTGCTTCCGCTATAGTAATATTGGAAAGGGTATAAAGTGTAGGCAGGACTTATAACCACGATATCCCTGGGAGTAGTATTTTCTTCAATGTAAGATATTGCGTCCCTGTAATTTTCGCGGGCAGGATTATCATGGCTCGTAAACTGGAAGAATAACGCGATCATAAACAACGAAATTACCGTGCCTGTAAGCAAATATTTTGTTTTTCCAACTAATTCATTTAAATACCACGCGAGTAAAACAAAAAATAAGGGCGTCGCCGTCGTTAAATATCTGGTTAGATACATCGGCTTGTATACAAGACTTACAAAAAATACGAGGAAAACCGGAAAAACTGTTCCCAAGACTGCAAGGTCAAAACCGAGAGAAAAAGGAGTCCGTCTTTTTGTTAAAAAAATGAATCCGAATAGAATTACCAACGGCCAGAAAGATATCAGTGAGCTACTTATTAACTCCGGCTGAAATCCGAACGTAAATTCAAAGAAACTTAAAATAACATTAAAAGCCGTGGGTCTTTGTAATACCGGAGCTAGTGAGCCCGAACCGTAAGATTTAGTCAAAGCTGTAAACCACGGTAAAAAAATAAGAGCGAGGACGACAGCCGATAATATTAGCGAAGCCAGCTGCCTTTTTTTATTGTAAGTAACTCCACCCTCCCACTGCTTATTCATTGTCAACAAATAAAATATTCCCTGAACTGCAAGTACCAGGAAAAAGAAATAGTGTGTATACATACCTATAGCGTTTACCAAAATGTACAAAACGTAATAAATAGTCTTATTTTCCTTCAGAATCTTTACGTAAAAAAGGTACGAAAGTGTAGTGACAAGTGTAAGAAGCGTATACATTCTAATTTCCCTGCTATACCAGACCCAGAATGGCGATATAGCAGCAAAAACCAGGGCAAGAAGTGCGGGCTTTT
>Ga0209416_1001808_pt1 | contig 13337 bp, 20 predicted proteins | sample RifGroF1_FD_184001 | JGI IMG/M metagenome (GOLD analysis project Ga0209416, IMG submission 184001) | Groundwater microbial communities from Rifle, Colorado, USA - Groundwater F1 (SPAdes) (version 2) | ecosystem: Environmental > Aquatic > Deep subsurface > Groundwater | place: Rifle, Colorado...
CTCATTCCGTCAAAAAGCCCTTTCAGTTCCGGAATGGTTTCTGTCGTTGAAATCGCGGCACCGGTTGAGGTGGGAATAATATTTTGAGCAGCCGCGCGTGCACGCCTTAAATCCTTATGAGAGGCGTCCTGCAAATTTTGATCATCTGTATAACTATGAACGGTTGTCATCAAGGCCTTTTTAATACCGAACTTAGAATGCATAACGGACGCGACCGGTGCGACACAGTTGGTGGTGCAAGATGAATTAGAAATAATCTGAGGCATGTTATCGGTCTCGTTTACACCGATTATGTAGGTAGATACATTTCCGCCTTTTACGGGAGCTGAAATGACAACTTTTTTAGCGCCGCCTATTGCGTGTTTTTTTGCATCCTCTTCTTTAGTAAATGCGCCGGTTGATTCAATAACCACATCAACTCCGTATTTTCCCCAGGGAATTTTGGCCGGATCCCTTTGAACGAGAATCGGAACAGTGATATTTCTTTCAGGAATCGAGATATCCCCTATCAAAGGATCTTCGTCCGTTGCCTCTTTAGGATCTTTGAGGTCTTTAGCATTAACTTTGTATTGGAATGCCCTATACATTGTGTCGTAATTAGTTAAGTGTGCCCAACCTGAAGCCGGCATGCTGCCTGAAGTATTGATCGCAGCAAACTGAATTTCGTCGGAGTGTTTTAGAACTCCGATTCTGAAAGCAATTCTCCCAATTCTCCCGAAACCATTTATACCAATTTTGACCATGTGAGCAGATTAAATTCATTATACAGTTTAATCACAAAATATTTAAGAAGCTTTGGCCATAATATATAATGCAGGAGTATGACAAGAACTTTCTTCACCATTGTTATTCCTACGCTAAACGAGGAAAAGCGTCTTCCCACCCTATTAAGCGACTTAGAAAAACAAACTTTCAATGATTTCTCCGTCATTGTTGTGGATGCAATGTCGAGCGACGCAACAATAAGGCTCGCCAGGCAGCACCATGCCAGGGTGGTTATTAGTAACAAAAAGAATGTTTCTTATCAGAGGAATCTGGGAGCCAAGCACTCTCAGTCAGAATGGACAGTCTTTATGGATGCCGACAACCGCATTCCAAAAGACTATTTGCAAAAAATAAAAGAGTACGTCGAGATATATAGTCCCGATATCCTGTCCTCATGGATAGTACCGGACAGCAGATTAAAAAAAGACAAAATTACAGCCACATTAATGAATATCTTTATGGAAATAAACAAAAATGCCAGCAGGCCATACATATTGGAATCCATGATCTTTATAAAAACAAAAATATTTCAAACCCTGGGAGGATTTAATACCGATATTCCATGGGGAGAGGGTGAAGACATGCTGGGAAGAGCGCATAAAATGGGCTTCAAGTTTGAAATGTTAAGAGATCCAAAGTACACCTACTCTTTCCGCAGACTCAAAAAAATAGGAACTTTTAAAATGTTGCAAAAAATCTCGCAAATAGAAATTATAAAAATGGTTAAAGGTGACCTGACAAAAAACGATGCGCATTTTTTCTATCCAATGAACGGAGGAACTTTTTACAAAAACGGAGAGGAACCCAAAATGACTCTCCAAAAATTCATCTCAATCTTATTCCAAGACAAAGAGATCAGTAGTAAATCTTTAAAGTCATTTAAGAAGAATATCGATCCCTGGAAGAGTCTTTTTAGATAGAAATTCGAGCATTGCTCCGCCTCCCACAGATACCCAATCAAATTTATCTTTAAGTGAATACATGGAAAGAACAGAAAGACTGTCTCCTCCACCAACCACTTTAAATGCCCCACTCGCGGCAACGGCTTTAAATATCCTTTCGGTTCCTTGCCTGTGGCCTTCATCCTCATAATGTCCCATGGGTCCGGCAAGTACCAAAGTACCCGCTTTTTCAATTTCACCCTCAAACTTCTCGATCGAATTTAGAGTAATATCTTCCTTATCCTGAATCAAATTGGCAATAATCACCTTGTCCTGACCATCCGCCTGTCTCACACTTTCCAAAGCAAGGTCTCCGTAATATTCAGGGAGCCTGCCACCAATAAGAATTTTGTCGGCAAGGGATTCCAAATTTTTTACATATTCCTTTTTGTCGTCTTTTGATCCGCCTACAACAAAAACAAGAGGCCTTACAGGATTTTCTAATACTTTACTTAAGTTTTCCGTTTCCTCAACAAACCTAATTCCAGCGGCATGTGGTAAAAGTTTTGCTAATGCCGTTATCGAAGCGGAATTTCTATGAGAAGTTGCGAAAGCTTCGTTGACGTAAACGTCCCCCTTTGAGGCAAGCTCTTTGGCATAAAGAACATCATTTGCTTCCTCTCCCGGATTAAATCTCAGGTTTTCCAACACTTCAAATTCAATACCTTGGGCAATTTTCCTCAACTCTTCCTCAACGGGCTTTATTTTCAATTCCTCCACTACTTTCCCGCCGGGTCTTCCAAGATGTCCCATTATGATTATTTTTGAAGATTTTGAAGAGAGATAGGTAATTGTGGGCAAAAGGGCTTCGAGTCTGTAATTTTCACCAATATCGATATCCAAGTCAGCCCTGACAAGGACTCGTTTACCGGAAACATCAACATCGCTTACTTTGGGCAGATTCATGTCAATTATTTGCTTCGATCTCTTTTATTTCCTGAAGTCTACGCTCATATCTGGCTTTGCCCGAGAATTTAGTTTCTAAAAATGCAATAAGCATTGCTTTGGCTTCTTTTTCTTCGGTAAAATCCGCAGCGATCACTAATATATTCATATCGTCATCGTTTCTTCCCGCCTCAACCTGAAAAACATTTTTTCCGATAGACGATCTTATTCCGTCAAATTTGTTTGCCAAAACATCTACCCCTACCCCGCTTCCGCAAAGAAGAACACCGCGCGCTCCATTTGTTTTGGCAACGAGTGAAGCAACATCTTCGGCGTATTTTGTGAAGTCATCACCGGGATCCAAATGGCTTGCTCCCAAGTCCTGATAAGGATACTCCATTTCAAAAAGCCATTTGGCTATTTTTTCTTTCAGTTCGTAACCCCTATGATCAGCTCCTAAAAAAATTTTCATATATTTCCTGTGCTTACTTAAATCCTTCAACTAATTCTAGCAGTTTTGCCTTTGGATCGGGAGATTTAACAACCGCCGTAGCAATCGCCACACCCACAGCTCCCAGTTCCAAACTTTTTTTAATGTCCTCCATTGACGAAACACCAGCCCCGACAATCAAAGGTTCTCCGCTTGATCTGGCAACATCTGCCGCTTGGGAAATAATTTCCGGTTGTGCCTTGGTAACTGAAGTCTCTGTGGAACCGATAAATTCCGGTGGTTCATAGGCCACAAATGTCGGTTTGAGTTCTGCTACGCTTTTTAATTCCTCAAGACTGTCGGCAAAAATTAATGTTTTAAGATTTGCCTCTTTTGCTTTTTCATTTGCGTTGGCTAGAGCATTAAAATCATTAAATTTATGTTCCGAGTGGTTTAAAAATACTCCTGAAACTCCGATTTTTGCTGCTTCCTGAGGCAGTGTCCAACCAGTGTGCGCGCCATAGTTGACCGGATCTACATGCTGTATCCATACTTCCAAAGCGGTTGATGCTACAACCATTTCAGCATCAATTACCTGAACAACCGGAATTATTTTTACCTGAGATTCGTGAGCTACTTCCTCAATGCTACTTGTTAAAGCAATTGCTTTTTCACCGGAGCTTTCCTCGAAGGCCTTGTAATTTACAAATATCATTTAATTGGTTGACCGATAATCTGGTCAATCTTTACTTTGTCAAAACCGATAACTGTCTCCGATCTTCCGTCATCAAGCATAATATGAACAAAGGGAACACCCAAAAACCCTCCGGATAGTTTTGACATTTCCTCCTTGGCATTTTCATCCAAATCTACAAGTTTTTCAGCAAAAGAAATATTCTTTTCTTTGAAATAATCTTTGAGCATCTTGCAATAAGGACAGGTTGTTGTGGAGAAAATTGTAACTTGCATGCCTAAACTAATATTAACTCAAAAGTAGGTGTTTGGTCTAGACTAAAAAGAGCCTTCTAAAATACGTTTCGATCCTTTAATAATAATTACCTGATTGTATCCCGGGTATTTTGTGGAGTCATATTCCAAAAGATACCCCCCTTTCGCCTGTCTCATTGTTCCCAAAATTATGGTTTTTGATCCGTTACCCAAAAGTACCTGATAATTTTCCCCTTCCTTCAAAGCTGGAAGATCTGCCAATATTTCATTCCTTGTTGCGATTCCCATTCCTGGCTCACCGGAAACATTTTTAAGTTCAACCTTTTCTGCATCAACCGGAATTTCCAAGCCCTTGAACTTCTCTTTGATTTGCTCCTCTATCCCAGGAGTACTCGAAGGAATGTTAAAAGGAGGATTATTTTTTTTGAGCTTTGGAGAAACCAGAAAGAACAAGATAACAACTACCACCAAGGCTAATAATATGGCCGCAATCTTTTTTGTAGTCACCTTGAGCGAAAGTTTACACCAAGTTCCGGCAATGTCAAGATCAGGCTCTCCGCCAATTACCGCAAAATTAACGCAGTTTACCCGCAGGGGTAATTATTTTAAATATATACTGAAAAGTGCCATCACGGCAGCCACCAATAACCACTGGGTTGAGGCTAGCCAGATATCACTTCCTATCCAACCGGAAACTGAAAATAAAACCGCAACGACAGCCCCAAACATCAATGTTTTAGAGACCAGTTCCTTGTTCTTATGCAAAATTTTCAACTTACTCACCCCCTCATTAATAATATACCACTTGACCAAAATCTTTATAAAAAGTAAATTGGACCAATTGGTGAATTACGGTGAAATTCCGTAGATGTGCCGCAACTGTTTATCCCCAAACCGAATTGGTGTGGGGAGATATCCAGAACCCAATCTTTTAGTCCCGAGCAGGAATATGACATATATAGAGTCTCCCACAAAAACAATCGAAAGATTTATCCCCTCTTGGAGGCATACCCGGAAGGATCGTCTAAATCAGGAGATAATTAGTGCTTTTAATGAAACACATAGGCATCCTGACAAATACAAATTTAGATTCAGTAATGAAAAATTAGTTGATTACCTTACCGGTGAGGAAATAAACATTGACACTTCAACATATCTCGGCAAGAAAGATGCCGAACTTTTGAATGTCCTTACTTCCTGGGTCTCGGAAAACGAATCCGGAGCGGCAATTTGGATTAGTCCGTTATACGAATCGGACTATCCCTGCAATAAGATCACTATGTACAAAATTGAAGCGGGTCCCCCGGACGAAAAAACAACATTCAATGTAACCGTGCTTTTTGATTCCCCTAAAAATCATACTTTACAAATAGCCTCAAAACTAAATCCGTCTTTTGATGATATAAAAGACCCCGAGACATTAAGAAACAAACTGTTTGTAGTTGACGAAAACTTTGATTTTGCGGACCTGTTGCGGCTTGTTGGGGAAAAGAATAGTGAAATTCCCACACCAAGCAATCAATTGGTTGATTATTTTGTCGGCCTAATTCAATCCGGTATGGATGCTAGATTTGTAGCCCAGGAAATGGAGCAAAAAGGAATTGTCGGTAGTTTTTCGGTAAGCTGTGGAGCTTCCAAGTCCTCATCAAGTCTTGAAAAAAACTCTTTAACTATAAACCTCACAGGGCAAGAAGACAGGTATGGTTCACTGAGCTTTACCTGTCCCAAATGCGGAACTACAAATATCAGGCCTTTTGGCAGGCTTCTTCAAAACTGTATGCACTGCGGTGGAGACGTCAGATGCTAAAAAGCCCGATTAAACCCAAAAGTCCAATACAGATGAGACAAGGTACAATTACGCCTTTTATAACATCTTTCTCCCTGTGCTTTATACCAACCACAGCTTCTGCAATAAGAATATCGGCCAGTGCAATCATATTACCTGCCGCTCCCCCGACAACCGCCAGGGCCAATATTTTATCAACATTGAAATTAAGTTCTCTGGCGGCAACAGCAAAGAAATTGCCAAACATCAAATTAGATATAGTAACGCTACCCGTCAAAAAGCTGCCGAAAGCCCCAATTATAGGTGTCCAAAGGGGCAAAAATGCGTTTCTGACACCGATCACAAGAAAATCTATCATGGACTTCATACCGGAAACATTTTGAGCGGAATTTACCATTATTTGGGCCATTGAAGACATAAAAACTATGACTAGGAATGGTTCTAATGATTTTTTCAGGGCTATTTTTAACGAACTGAAAAATATTTTTGCTGAAACTTTGTAAAACAATATTGTCACTATTCCGGATAAAATTAATGCAAATCCGGGGTTGAAAAATGAGAACGTGTGTTTAACCGCCAGCGGCACCGATAAACCGGAGGATCCCAATACCACCTTGCCGACAATTAATAGAGAAATTAAAACCATATAAGGAAAAATTGTTTTTATAAGTGGAATTTCGGGGGTTGCCCTTCCGGAACTTATAAAACCGGAGTTTCTTTTTGGAATAAAAAGACCTGTTTTAATCGACAAAAGAATAATTACCAAGCTTAAAGCGGAACCTAATATTGACGGAAATTCCGGACCCAAAAATACCGTTACGATAGACGAGGCGGCAAATACCAATCCCGACCAAAGCGCAAAAGGAAGCATCTCAAAAAAACCTCTTTTTTGATCTTCTTTTCCTTTTACCAATAACCAAAGCATAAAAACCGGAATTAAAATTCCCACCAAACCATACACTGACGCCATAAAAGGAAGTTGGCTACCGGCCAATTCTCCGAACCCCACTTTGATGGGAGCGCCGGCGGCCCCAAAAACACCTGCGGTACTATTGCCCAATAGCGAAAGAATAACTGCATTTAGAGGGTTAATACCCAGTCCTATCAAAAGAGGTGCAACAACTGTTGCGGGAGTTCCAAATCCGGCTGTCCCTTCCAAAAAATTTTCAAAAAACCATGCTAAAAGTATTACCTGTATTCTTATGTCTTTTGATATTGATTCAAGATAAAAACCAATATTTTCCGTTACTTTTACCTCCTTAAGAATTTCAAGGAAAAAGATTGCGCCAAAAATGATAAAGAAAATATCAAAAGCCACAAAGAAACCTTTTCCGACTGAGGCAATAAAAAGGTCGGTTTTTATTTTCCAATAAAAACCTGCCGCCGCTCCCACAAAAATAAGCGATATTAAAGAAATCCAAATCATTTTTAGCTTTCCCCAAAATAGAAGAACTACAAAAAGCAAAAAAGGGAAGGTGGCCAAAAAAATCGGCAATAAAGACATTATCAATATCATAACGCAAAAGGAATCTAAGAAGAAGATTTATTTCACCCGGTTAAGATATTCTCCAGTAGTAGTATCGAGCATTACCTTTTCCCCTACTTTAATAAAGAGGGGTACTTGGGCATCTATCCCCGTTTCAAGTTTAACGCTCTTCTTGGGGGCGTTGATGCGGTTACCCGCGACATCGTCGGGTGATTCAACCACCTTAAGTGTTACGTGAGCGGGCAAGTTTACGCCTATGGGATTACCTTTATACCAAACGATCCAACATTTTAGGTTTTGGGTTAGATATCCGAATTGTTCATCAACCAAAGCAAGCGGAATATTTACTTGTTCGTAGCTTTTAGGATCCATAAAAACGAGTTCTTCCCCGTCACGATATAAATAATCCATTTCTCTTTTTTCTATTTCGGCAACTTCAATTATTTCTCCTGTTTTGTAAGTAAACTCCCCCGCAGAGCCTGTTTGTACATTCCTGAATCTAATACGCATGACAGGACTTCCTTTTCCGGGAGACATAAATTCTGCCTTTGTTATAAAAACCGGTGCCCCCTTAAAAATAATGAAGCTGCCTTTGGTTATATTTCCTGCATTAATTGTATTCATAGCCTGCGTATTTTAAATCTAAAACCATCTAGAGGTCAAATAGCTCTTTTCCCGGAAAAAGTTGCGCTTCTCCGATTGAGGAAAAGTCTCCGGCAAGCATTACAAGCCTATCCACACCCACGGCAATTCCCGAAACTTCAGGAAGACCGGACTCTATTGCGTCAATTAAATCGGTATCTATCGGATAAATTGTTTTTCCTAACTTTTTTCTTTCCGCCAAGTCTGCTTCAAAACGCCTCTTTTGTTCGGAAGCGTCCGTTAGTTCAGAAAAACAGTTTCCAAGTTCCACTCCACCGAGGAAAACCTCAAATCTTTCGGCAAACCGGGGGTCTTTGCAGGGCCTTGCAAGTGAAGCTTGAGAGATTGGATAGTCATAAATAAAATAAGGCTTCCCCAATTTCAAAAGTTCGGGTTCTATTTCATTAAAAAATATTTTATAAAAATCGGCATCCGACACTTCCAAAACATCCCGTTTTGCGTATTTCTTAAATGCATCCGCAATTTTTATTCGCGGCCAGGGAAGAGAAAGGTCATAAACCCCACCTTGATATTCCAGTTTGTCTTTACCGATAATATCCAAAAATAAGTGTTCAAAATCTTTCATAATATCCTTGTAATCGGCATTTACTCTGTACCATTCAAGCATTGTAAACTCGGGGTTATGAAGAAAACTTACCTCCTCTTCGTTTCTAAAGCATCTGGTAATTTCAAAACAGTTTCCGACCCCAGCAGCAAGTAATTTTTTGATTGAAAATTCGGGACTCATTATTAAATAGCCATCTCTACGAACTCCTTTGGAGGTCCTCAATTCCGTCTTAAAAACCTCCAAATTTGGTTCAATCGAAGGAACGGGAACCATAATCGGTGTAAAAACTTCACGAAAACCACCGCTCTTAAAAAAAGTGCGAATTCCGTCAATTACTTTTTCCCTAATTAAGGACTGATTTATCAGGTTGGGATCATTTTTGATTCTTTGCCAAGTTCTCATTACAAGGTATTATATCTAATATGAGGCGTCACATAATGGTCAAAAGCGTACCGAAAAAAGGCCGGGGTGTATTTGCTCTGAAGGATTTCAAAGAAGGTGAAATTATTGAAAGTGCGCCGGTTCTTATTTTTACACCCAAAGAAAGAGAACATTTGGAAAAAACTCTTCTTAACTACTACGTATACCCTTGGAGATCTACACGCGGAGCCGCAATAGCGTTGGGCTTCGGTTCAATATATAACCACTCCTACTCCCCCAATGCTGACTGGAAGCAAAACTTTAGAACCAAATGCATGGTCTATAGAGCCGTTAAAAACATAAAAAAAGGTCAGGAGATTACTGTTAATTACAATGGTGAACCTGACGACGAAACTCCGATTGATTGGTTTGAAGTGAAAAAATAACCACAAAGTGCCCCAGCAATAGAACACGGCCTGTGATATGATAAACACTATGGGAAATTTTAATAGAGATGATAACAGGTCCGGCGGATATCGTGGTGGGTTTGGTCGAGGCGGAGGAGGTGGCGGGTTTTCAGGAAAAGGCAGGCGCGAAATGTTCCAAACAGTTTGCAGCAACTGCGGAAAAGAATGCCAGGTACCTTTCAGACCGACAAACGGCAAACCGGTTTATTGCAGTGAGTGTTTTGAAAAAATGAATGGTGGAAGATCAGATTCTAGAAGGTCCGAAAGAAGCGATTTTAGGTCCCCCGCTCCAGGTTTTGATCAAAACAAGGCTCAGCTTGATGCAGTTAATGCCAAGCTTGATAAAATTTTAAGCATTTTGACCCAGGCACCTGTCATAAAAGATGACTCCGGTGATGTAAAAGAAGTAAAGCCTGAGAAAGTCAAGAAAGTAGCTAAAAAAACAGCTTCAACAAAGAAAAAATAACTCTTTATTTAGATCGCTGATACAAAAATATATCCAAACCCGATTCTTTTTCAGCTTCAGGGTTCCCTGTATGAATCTGGGTAAAACCTGGCACGTTTTTAAGAGCCGGGCTATTCGCATCAATAAACACAAGCGCAATGTCATTCAAAAAGTTTGAAAGGTTTTTCTGAAATATTTAATACATCTTTTGGCTCGTTCCAATTCACCATCAAACAAAGGCCCTTCTTTTCCTTTAACGATAAACCCTAAATTGCTGTATAGCGACTGTTGGCCTACCGTCTTGTGTTGGTGAACCTGACGACGAAACTCCGATTGATTGGTTTGAAGTCTCCTAAATTTATAATTTATTTATAGAAGTGTTGCCAAACTGTTATAGCAACTAAAGTGACCGGAACGGCTAAAATAGCCCCGACAAGCCCAAAAGTAAGAGTGCCGAGAATTACGGCAAAGAAAATAATAAGTGGATTAACTTTATTGGCAGCTCCCAGAAATATCGGAGCCAACAAAAAGTCGACTATTTTATTCAAAACAAAAAGAGCAAGCAAAAGAAGTATCCCTTCAACGATTGCGGGAGCATTATTTACAAAAACGACTTTATCAAATATTGCCACTATTGCAGCGGTAATTGATCCCAAAGCCATTCCAAAATGAGGAATAACTGAAAGAATAGCTATAAGAATAGCCAAAAGTATGGCGTATTGGACCTTAAACCAAACCAATATTCCCCAAGCCGCAAATCCGACTATGATCATCAAAATAAACTGTGTTGTGAAGTAATTAACCAAAACTTTGACGATCTTTTTACCTAAAGATTGTTCTGGTATCTTTTTCTTGGTTTTGACTTTTACTTTAGCCATAACATCATTATCGGTATTTAATAAAGAAAACACAAGGGCACGGGTCAATCTTAAGTTACTCGGAAGAAAACATACGTTCAATTTCCGAAGCAACTCTAAAATCTCTTTGTGTTACTTTTCCTCCGACACTGAAGCGCTGTAGATCAAAAACTACTTTTTTGTAATAAATATGCACGTCGGGGTGGTGGTCTATCTTGTCGCAAAACGGGGCAAGTTTCTTTATAAACTCCACAGCTTCACCAAAACTCTCAAACTGGAACTCTCTGGTGATCTTGTCATCACGATACTCCCACCCGGGATAGTCGATTAGTGTTTTTTTGACTTCTTCAGCCGATAAAATTTTTAAATCTTCGTCCATGATTGCACTGCTATTATATAATAATATTTCATGAGAAATAAATTAATTGTCGGAATAATTACGGTTATCGCATTGGCTGGTGGAATTTTACTTTTCAGTAAAAACCGCCAAACTGTGCCTCAAGCTTCACCTACTCCGTCTCCCGTAAGCGCAGTAACAGCAATAAAGGTGAATGTTGTCACTCTTTCGGAAAGCGGATTCTCGCCGGCATCATTAACAATTAAGGCAGGAGAAAATGTTACTTGGGAAAATAAAAGTGGCGTACGGGCTACTGTGGACTCCAACCCCCATCCTGTTCATACCAGTTATCAACCACTTAACTTGGGTGAATTTTCAGATGGGCAAAGCGTTAACCTTACATTTGATACACCCGGCACCTACAATTATCACAATCACTTCAATTCAAACCAGTCGGGAACAATTATAGTTGAGTAAGGGTTAAGCGCATTACTTTCGCAGAAGTTTTTTTATGACATCTTCCCGCGACCTTACGGTCGAGGTTTCCTTTCTGTTCCAGAGGATGTCCGTCAGCGTCTAATTCATCTGTGAGCTCACGCTCACAGTTTTCTTGAACGCTGTCATAAACCGAATCCCTGATATTTAATCTCTTCCCCGAGATTGTTCTGATAAGAATAACTGGCTGTGTAGTATCTGTCGACGGAAAAGTGGTTTTCTGCACTATCGTTTCTAACCAGCTCAAAGAATAATACGGGACATGTGCCGTCGGTTCTGCATTCATATACGCGGACCCTGTATCCCCCGTTTATTGTTTCCACTGCCAATTTATAATTTGAATCTTCAACAAATTGCCATGACTGAAGGCCAAAAGACAAATTTTTCGTTCGTATACTTTCATACTTTGCCTTGGCTGAGCTAGTTTGGGCCGGAGTAAAGAAACTAAGCGCTCCTGCCGTGTTTTTTGCACCAATATACATTTCAAAACCTGCCAAGGTTTTTCTCATCGACATCTCCTCTTCTTCAAAAGACCTTACAACAGGTGTTGCGGTGGGTGTGGGAGTGGGTTTAACGGTAGGTGTAGGAATGGAAATCTTTGATGTGGGAGTAGCATTTGGAGTACTGGTGGCAACAGGAGAAGGTGTTTGAATAGTCACCGGTAAAGAATTTCCCTCCATCATACCGAAATAATAAGCGCCTCCAATTCCTGCTAAAGCAAGAATTATAACTATCAAAATCGGCACGAAACCTTTTTGCCTCATAATTAAATTTACAATAAAGAAAATATTATTACAATCTCAGGAAAGTTTACTCCCCCAAAGCTTGGCTCTTTCCAGTTCACCCTCGGCCATAGGGCCTTCTTTGCCGCTCACTATAAATCCCTCAGGTGGAATAATCAGTTTTCCACCCTTACTTTCCAGGGTCTTTGCGATTTTTGGAGCAGCATAGTCGAATGTTCTAATAATCAGTTTTAAAAGAAAATTGGAATTTTTTTCTGAAAAGCGTGTATCAAAAGCGGCAACTTTGGTATTGGTCAATGTCCCCGTAGGAATACTTTCCAGGAATTCTTGCAAAGCAACTGTTGCCCTACCCCCTTGAGTCGGAGAGCCGATAATCAATAAACCAACCCCTTTTAAATCTTCCGGATCCGTTTCGCCTACCCGCAGAGCTTTTGCCGAAGGGATACTATTTGCAATTGCTTGGGCTATTTTTTCCGTATTACCAAACTGCGAATCATAAATAACAATGCTTAACATATAGAAATATTAGCAAACATTGCCAAGATTTTATACACGAATGAAGAAAATACTCACGGCCTCGTTATTTTAAAGTCAAGCCGAAAATTATTCCAATAACCAGCATTTCAAAAAGTCCCGTTAAAAACACATAAACCAGTGTCCCTAATGGCACCTTAAACATCATTAATTGGGAAAAAACGTGCATCAGAACACTAAAGAAAGATGTTATTAAGCCAAAAGTAATCCCTTTAACAAGCCCCGTCGAGCCCGGTAAGCTTTTATATAACAAAAGAAATAGTCCCGCCATTACAAAGCCATAAAATATATCTATTCCAAAACCCAGAATGATGTTTACAGAAGTTTTAGATATGGGCTTATAGACATCAAAAAGTTTCTGTGCGTACGGATTTGCATTAATAATCCCATCAAGTACACCTAAAAGTAGTCCGCCGAAGAGAGAAACCACAACATACCTCAACATATGCTTATCTATATTATATCAAGTTGCGAAACCGTACCACCCTTTGGTGGCAGATTGGGAACAAAATTGTTATAATATAGGCGCATGTTTAAATCGAATAATAGCAACCAAGATTTTGCCGTAGTCAGGCATCTTTCAGATGTCTGACCTGTCGCGCCATCATTTCCAATACCTCGATAGGAACTAAACACAGAAACCACTGT
>Ga0209416_1001814_pt1 | contig 13310 bp, 11 predicted proteins | sample RifGroF1_FD_184001 | JGI IMG/M metagenome (GOLD analysis project Ga0209416, IMG submission 184001) | Groundwater microbial communities from Rifle, Colorado, USA - Groundwater F1 (SPAdes) (version 2) | ecosystem: Environmental > Aquatic > Deep subsurface > Groundwater | place: Rifle, Colorado...
TTGAACTTGGATATCCTGTTATCGCAGATATTGGATGTGTATGGGTTGTTGCCGTTGAAGTACCACCATATGAAGAATTTCCCCTAGGGAATTTAGCATTCAATAAGTTGAATTGTGTAAAACCACCAGGTACTGTAGATGTAAATATAGTAACACCATTTTGTTTAACGATTAAATCATTGTTAGAACAAAAAATCATGTCAAGATATGGGGGAAGAACTGAAGGATTATCGTTCACATAAACATCAACATTATGGTAGTGATCATAACTTATAAAATTATCCATAGCACTAGTATTTGTGTTTGTACCAGTAGAAACGGTTGATGTATTCATATTAGAACTACCATGGTTATGTGAACTAGTTCCTCCAGTTGAACCAAAAGTTGAAGCAGGATATGGGAACTTTAAATAAAAATCTCCTCCAAAATTTGATTCAGTAGTCCATCCTGTATCACAAGCAGAATCTTTCATGAGGTAGAATTTTCCCGTCCATGTTTCCTCTGCATTTGTAGCAGAGCTATTACCGTAATACATATATATTGTTTTACCTCCACTTGGCAATGTAGGAATTCTTACCCATATGTGTGTAGTGGATGTATTACACCCTCCTTCTACCCAGTAAGCTAGTGCTGTTGAGTCATCACTATCCATAAATCTTAAATCATCACAATCAGATTGCAACTTTCCTGCTGTAATAAGTGTTGCTGTGTCATATTCGATTAAAACATCTTCGTTGGTTAGTTCACTCCCAGCATTAGCAACAGAAATAGATCTTCTGTATACCCAATTGGCATCAAACCATGCATTTAAATCTTGTTTAAATGCATCAGATAGGATTAATATAAAAAAAAATAATCCTACGAAGATAATTATCAAAGAAAAGAGAACTATACTTTTTTTGTATATCAAGAGTATGTTATTCATATTCAGAACAAAATAGAAATGATGTTACTCCTTTTTTTGAGTTACAGATTTAATAGAACTTTTCTGTATCCAACCTTGTATATCATTATCAACAACCACTTTATACCAATTTTCTGTTTCATCTATAACATCAAATTCTTCTCCATCGTTTGCGGTATATATTGGTTTAGAATTACTATCCTGCTCTGCATAAATTAAATATCCTTGAGATGTAGCTTTAGGTAATACACGTAACAACAAACCTCTTGCAACGATAGAATCTTGTACTCCTTGTGTTTCCCCGGATACATCAGCTTTGGGAGTATCTTCCTGTGAGAGTTTTACTAACGGATACATAATTAGGATAAGTAGAATACTTACTCCAAAGAATAGGGAGAGGAATGTTCTACTTTCCTTTTTGCTTCCTAAAAGAACTGCCCACCATTTTTGTGCATTCTTTTCTAAATCTTTCCTTTCCCATGCTTTAGTAAGTAATAGGTAAGCAATGATTACAATTATGAGAGCTATTAGTATGTATGGCCATACCTCTCCTATTGTGGTAAGTATTGAACCAGCCCAAGAAAACAATCCTTCATCTTTTTCTTCTTCAGGTTTTTCAATTGGAACATTCTCAATATTTATAACTAATCTTTCTCTTCGGAGTTCTTTTCCATTAAGTAATACGGCTATTTCTACAAAATATTCTCCAGTTGGAAGCTCACTTGTGAATTTCGCTATTAATGTTGCAGTTTCATTTGGTTTAACAGAGCCTATATCTTTAATCTCATGCTCCTCTAATACTTCCATTAAGAGGTTCATAATTTTTATTTTTACCGTTGGAGAAGCATCTACATTACCTTTGTTTTCTCCCTGTATATTTATCCTAATATCATTACTATTTTGGGTATCTGCTGCTGTGATAGAGATGATAGAGAGGTCTTGAAAATCTGTTTCGGTTACAACTAGCTGAGCATCTAATCTAACACCTTGTGTTATAGATACACCAGCAACTGACCTATCTGTTGGAACAGCCATAACACGAATTACACCATCGTATCCTTGGTACTTAGCATCTGAGGGAACATTTACTATTACTTTAAACTGTAATGTTTCTTCTCCTCGTTTAAACAAAAAGACCTTTCCAGGCTCATAGGAAAACCATGTATCCATTTGTTTGAGGGCAGGTTCTATTGTTATCTGCATCTCTTCTAAATTCCCAGATCTTGAGAGTGTAAATGTTTGTTCAAAGTGAGCACCAGGTTTAAGATATTGGCTATCAATATTTGATGGAGAAACTCCAAAACCCGCATGTACAGCAAGTGTACTCAGAGCTAGTATTCCTATTCCTAGTAGCGTATTTTTTATTATTTTATATATTTTCATATATTCTTTTTCCAGTTTATTACATCTATTACCAGCTTACAATCTCTCCTTTAACTGCAGTTAGAGTATTTGCACCACTATATGTACCAGAAATGGTACCAGAAGGTATTAAAATTCCCCACCATGTATCTTTTGTAGTAGGAGTACCTGTAGTAGGTTTGGCAACATTTAGTTCAGTTTCAACAGCTGATGTAGATAATGCTACTCCAGAAGAGTATGCAGTTAGAGAAGCTAGTGCATATTTTTGATAGGCTACCCCTATAGGGGTACCTACAGCACATGTTGGGTAGTCAGTACACATATTAGCTGAACCAGATACTTCTTGGTCTAAACCTACGTTTCCTGTTGGTGTGGTTGTTGTTATTTGATTTAATGGATCATTACTTTCTCCTACAGCAAGGCTACCATAGGCGATACCATTAGTTATACTTGCAGCAGTCAATGAGTTCATTTCAACTCCTGCTCCTACGGTTGTATAGTTGGAAGCAGTATCATCATCAACTGCCTTTATAGTGGAAAGCCATGTGTCATCAGGATATTGTGTTGCTATATCAGTAGGGTCAGCATAGTATTGAATATTCACAGTACAAGTATAGTTTGCAGAAGCATCAGTATTATCTGTACAAGTACCTCCATCTACAGTACATGTTACTTCAGGATAGCAGTAGTTCGCATTCGCTTCTCCTGATGTATCACATCCTGTATATGCAACACTTGATCTATATGCATATCCATATATAGTTGTTAATTCAGTACCATAGCAGCTATTGTTATCCGTTACTGTAGCTGTTAATGATACAGCCTTTGTACTACTTTCAGTTAAGTCTATAGCGGCACCACCATTAATGGTGACAGCAGAGACTGTCGGAGCCACATTATTAATTGAAAAAGAAACATTTGAACCTTGGTATGCACCTGTAGCAGGGAAATTATGAGAGTCTACAATATATACATATGCTGCAATATTATCTGTATCTGGTGCTACGGAGGGTACAGTGTAAGTACATGTTGGGTTAGATGCTACTAAAGAGCTTGAACACCAAGTATCAGTTCCTCCTCCATCACAAGCTCCATCCGTTATACCAGCTGTTTTACATACTAAAAGTTTTACAGTATCAGCAGTTCCTGAGGTATCAGTATCTGAAGCTGTAGTTGTCCATACTGCACCAACACCAGGGTCTACAGTTGAGTCAGTTATTCCTGCCAATGTAAAACCAGGAGCATGGTTTACCTCGAATGGAGATCCAGAATCTCCTGTCCCTTGGCTACTTGCTGAACACTGTGCATTATTTGCATTACCATCACACACGAAAGCGTACCATGCATTTGATTCGGCATCTCCTATCACTGCTGTTCTACTACATGTTGATTGTGTACCAGCAGTGGTAGCAGAGCTTACACACCATTGAGTTGCACCACAGGTAGGTGCTCCGCTCTCGGTTGCCGTTGCAGAATCAGTTGAACAGATGATTAAATAGTAATCTTCAGAGTTTGGCTCAGATGCTGTTGCTTTAAATGTAACATCGCTTCCTACGTTAGTAGGAGTTGTAGTTGAACTAGCAGGGTCTTCATATGGTTGTACTGTAAAAGAGGGTGCTCCATTTCCGACTGTAACAGAAGTAGCAACTGAAGCAGCATTTGCTTTAAATACTTGTATTAGGGTAGATAGAAAAAAGAAAACAGTTATTAAAAAGAAAATATTAATAATAGTTGTGTAAAAACCTGTTTCAAAGGAACCCTTATTCTTTTTCATTTATATGGTATGGGCATGTAAATATCTCCATGAATCATTGTATAGAGAATAGGGAGTGATTGTCAATTGTTTCATTGTTGAAATAATATTATAAATACTTGAAAAACATACTACCATTCTAAGACCTCACCCTTTACTGCAGTTAATGTGTTTGCACCACTATATGCTCCAGGTAATGTACCAGAAGGAATTAAAATTCCCCACCAAGTATCTTTAGTTGTTGGAGTACCAGTTGTAACTTTTGGTACATTTAATTCCGTTTCAGCAGGGAAAGTTGAAAGAACTGTACCACTAGCATATGAGGTCGATGAAGTAAGGGAGTACTTTTGGTTTGTTACACTGATGGGAGTTCCAACTACACAGGTAGGATAGTCTGTACACATATTTGCAGAGCCAGATACCTCTTGGTCTAATCCTACATTTCCAGTAGGTGTTGTAGTTGTAATTTTATCTAATGGGTCATTACTTTGTTCTACTGCTAAACTTCCGAAATTAATGGAATTGGTTACACTAAATGCAGTTAGAGAATTCATTTCTATACCAGTTCCTACTTCTAAAGAAGTTGTACTACTATCATCATCACTTACTTTAATAGTATTCATCCATGTATCAGTAGGATACTGTGTAAGCAAATCTGTAGGATCTGCATAGTACTGTATGTTAGCAGTACATGTATAATTAGCGGAACCATCCGTAATATCTGTACATGAACCTGCTACTACAGTACAAGTGATTTCAGGATAGCAGTAATTATTATTTCCTTCTCCCAAAGTATCACACCCTGTATAGGTAATACTTGACCTATACATATACCCCAAAGTAGATGCTATTTCACCTCCATAGCAACTGTTGTTGTCTGTAATAGTTGCTGTAAGTATTACTGGTGTTGTAGAGTTTTCTACTAAATCTATATTTACTCCTCCATTAATTGTGATTGCTGAGAGAGTAGGTGCTACATTATTTACAATAAAGGAAACATTTGAACCTTGATATATCCCTGTTGCTTGGAGATTGTGTTCATCTACAATATATACATATGCACTGTAAGTGTCATCTGGAAATACCGTTAGTATATCGTAGTAACAAGAGGGGTTGGATGCTACAAAGGTACTAGAACACCATGTATCTCCTGCACCTCCATCACATGTATCCCCTGTGATACCAGAGGTTTTACATACCAAAAGCTTTAGAGTATCTGAGTCTGGATCCGAGGCTGTAGTACTCCAGGTGACTGTTGATCCAGGGTTAACCCCAGTACCATCATCGTTACTAACAGATGAAAAGGATGGAGCATGATTAACTACAAAAGGGGAGCCAGAGTCTCCACTTCCTTGACTAGAAGTAGAGCACTCTGCTGCGGAGTTTCCATCACATACAAAGGCATACCAAATGTTGGATATTGCATCTGCTAAAAGAGCAGTTCGACTACATGAAGCTTGAGAACCACTTGTTGTTGAAGAACTTGTGCACCATGTAGTGGCATTACATGTTGGTGCTCCTCCATTAGTTGGAGTTACCGAATCTGTAGAACAGACTATTAGATAGTAGTTATCTTCATTCGTGTCTGTTGCTGTTGCTTTAAAAGTTACATTTGATCCAACATTTGTTGGAGTAGTGCTAGAACTTGTAGGGTCTTCAAATGGTGCTACAGTAAATTCAGGTGAGGCATTACCAACGAGCACTGCTGTAGTAACAGAAAATGCATAGGCATTGAAGACGTTAATTATTAGAAAAAGAGTTAAGACAATAGTAAAAGAAAGAAGTATCTTTAAAAAAACACCTGTATATCGGTACGCTGAATAGACAGTAGCTTTCACTCTTAATAATGTATTTTGTATTTAAATTTCTCTTATTATTATTCTATTTACCCAAGATATTGTCAATTAAAGAAGTTCTTCTATTTCGAGTAATCTATTGTATTTTGCTAATCTTTCTCCTCTATCTGGTCCACCAAATTTTGATTGTTGTGCAGGAGTACCTACTACTAAATCAGCAATAAAGGAATCATTTGTTTCTCCCGATCTGTGTGATACAACTGCATTCATTCCATTGTCTACAGTCATCCTTATTGCATCCAAAGTTTCAGTTACACTCCCTATCTGATTAAGTTTAATGAGAACTGAATTCATTGCTTTCTGTTGTATACCTTTTTGTATTAATTTTGTATTTGTAACAAGTAAATCATCTCCTACTATTTGATATTTACTTCCTAATTCAGAAGTAAACAAACTCCAATCTTCCCAAGCATTTTGATCCATAGGGTCTTCTATTGAATACATGGGATACTTTGAATACCAATTTTTTTGTAAATCTAACCACTCATTTGCAGATAGGATTGCGTTCTCTCTTTTTAATTCGTATTTGTTACTCTCTTTGTTAAAAAACTCTGAAGATGCTACATCTAATGCTATTTCAAACTTACCATCATATCCTGAAATCTTTATACCCTCTACCATAATATCTAAAGCTTCACTGTTTGATTGTATCTGCATAGGGGAGTATGCTCCTTCAAATCCTACTCCTACGGAGTATCCCTTACTATCTAATATATTATGTATTTTATGAAATATCTCACTACTTGCTCTAAGGGTTTCTTTGAAAGTTGGAAAAGCATTCTCTTTAGGAATTATCATAAATTCTTGTATATCTGTTGACCAATTACCATGCTTTCCTCCCTCTAAGAGTAATATCTGAGGTCTGGGTAATTTAAATTTGTTTTCATCATACTTTTTATCCCAATATATCATTCCTAGATATTGGTATAGTTCTAACCCAACTCTTATAGATGCTGCTCTACAAAAAGCCATAGAGCAAGAAAGTATTGCATTCCCTCCTAGTTTTGATTTATTAGCTGTTCCATCTAAACTAATTAACAAATCATCAAACTGTTTTTGACTTTCAAAATCTTTATCAATTACCGCTTCTCTGATTACTGTATTAATATTTTCAATAGCTTTTAATACTCCCTTACCTCCATATCTTTTTTCATCCCCATCTCTTAATTCTAATACTTCGTTTTCTCCTGTAGAGGCTCCAGAGGGGACTTCTCCTTTTGCCTTGTCTCCACTTAATAACTCTATCTCTGTTGATATTGTTGGCATTCCTCTTGAATCTAATATCTCAATAGCGTGAATGTTTTTAATTTTCATTAGTTAAAATTTTGTAATTTATTTGTTAATTTTTGCATAAAGCGATATATTGAGCAAGAGAGAATATCTGTAGGTTATTTAAAAAAGGAAGATATTTTGTTAGAATATCCTACTTAAGCCGAGGTGGTGAAATTGGCAGACACGCTACCTTGAGGTGGTAGTGGGACTTATACTCTCGTGCAGGTTCAACTCCTGTCCTCGGCATATGTTAAGGGCGATTAGCTCAGCTGGCTAGAGCACTTCGTTTACACCGAAGGGGTCATAGGTTCAAATCCTATATCGCCCACCATTTACTATGTTATTGTCTCAATGAATACCAGGGCAGATCTAACAAAATATGAATCTCTTTATAATACTTTTGATGGTGGACATGACAAAAAACATCTTGAAGAGGTAAGAAGTTTTGCATTGGAATTGTCAAAGAAATATTGTCCTGAGAGAATGGAAGTAGTATATGTAGCAGCTACCTTGCATGATATAGGGTTGTCCATATCAAGAGAGGAGCATGAGATTCATGGATATGAAATATTACTCAAGGATAAAGAAATAAAAGACAAATATTCAGAGAGTGAATTTAAGGAGATATTAGAAGCAGTTAGAGAACATAGAGCATCAACTGGAGAACCAATCTCAACGGTAGCTAAAATTGTAAGTGATTCAGACAAGATAAGTGATAGTACTAGTAGAGCATTACTTAGAGCATATGAATGGGGACTGAAAAATTTACCTACTTTGAATCATGATGGGCAAATTCTTAGAGCAGCGTATCATTTAAAAGAAAAATTTGGAGACAATGGTACTGGTACTAGATTATATTTTGAAGAAAGTAGAAATAAGTTAGAAAAGATTTATCACCCAATATTTGAAGCATTGGCTTCGTATAACTTAAAAGAGCTTAACAAAATACTTGAACAAGGAAGGCAAGAGTAAGATATTATTGTACAAAAGAAGTCCTATTTATCCTCTCTCTTCCTAAATGTTGTTTAATATGTTTTTCATAGTAATGATTTACCTTAGTAGTATAACTTCTTCCGTTTGTTTTAAAATATTGGAATATTTCAATATAGTAATCTGAGGGTATATCTGAAGGTCTTGTATATCCATTTTTCTCTAAGAACTTTTTAATATGTTTTAACTGATTAAAAGTAAAAAGCTTCTTAAGAGTATCTAACACATTACTATTTCTCTGATTAAATATATATGTAACAAAATCTCTGTAAAGTATAAACTCTTGTATTGGAGTATCCTTCCTTTGTATTTTAAGTAATACAATATCTACAGAAGGTATAGGTTTAAAATCTTCTCTTTTGAAATTTTCAATAATGGAAAAGGAATATTTAAAAGAAAGTATAGTTGAAATCTGAGTATTAAGGGGTTTACCCATATATCTATTAGCAGATTCTTTCTGTACAAAAAGAAATGCTTGGTCTAAATTAGATTTAATATTCGTAATCTTGTTGATAATGTCAGATGTAACTGAGAACGGTATATTAGAAAAGACCTTAAATTTTTTCCTAGGTAATTCAGTGATTAGAAAATCTTCGTTTCTGAACTTTACATTAGGGAACTCCTCAAGATTCTCTTTTAAGGTATTAAAAAGATTTGAATCTAATTCGTATGCAATTACATTATCTGAGTATTTTGCTAACTCTTTTGTAATATTTCCACTACCTGCTCCTATATCTAAAACAATATCCTTTTTAGATATGTTTATAGATTGAATTACTCTCGAAAGAGTATCTTTGTTTTTATAGAAATTTTGAGAATATTTAATATCTACCACATCCTTATTATATCACCTAAATATTGCACTTAATTGTAAAAATTCTTTTTTTAAGATATATTCAATTAATAAGTTAATGGGTATTTCTATGGATCTAATGAAATACATAATAGCAGCAGGAGTTAGCTTCATTATAAGTATTGCTGCAATAATAATGGGTAATTTTCTTTCAGGAATATTAATCTTCATATTACTTTTTGGAGGATATATCCTAATAAATGTAGTAAAAGGTTTAGAGAAAGAAACACCTGTTAATAATCCACCTGCTCCAACTAAGGACAATTAGCTCAGTTGGTTAGAGCACTACATTCACATTGTAGGGGTCAGTAGTTCGAGTCTACTATTGTCCATCCCTTTTCACAGTGATATATTTTAATATATTTAATTTAAAAATATTTTAATATGATAGAGGGTATTTCAGAAGTAGGTAGTTCTTCAACAGAAGGAACAAATATTTCGGAGATAAGTGGTGGTGGGGATTGTAGTAGAGAGAAGATATTAAATGTTGTATTACTGATAATGGTGTTTACTTTAATAGGGCTTTTTGCATATTTGTTCTTTTCAGATAGGTTGATAGTTGGAGTAGAGAATCCACTTTCAAATAAAGAAACTGTAATTGAGGAAGAGGAATCAGAAGAAGAATCAGAATCCTGTCTCTATAACGGAGTAGAATATGCTAATGGTCAAGGTTTCCCTGCAGATGATGGATGTAATTCATGTTCATGTACAAATGGAAAAGTAGTTTGTACATTAATAGCTTGTGAATAAAAAGGAAGTTTGCCAATATCTTCCTGATTAACTCTTACTTAACTACACTTGTACAGAAAGGACATTTCTTAGCCTTAATATTAATATCTGACATACAGTAAGGACATGTCTTGGTTGTTTTTGCCTCTTTCTTTTCTTCTTTCTTTGCTGCTTTACTCATAGCTCTTACAATGAAATAAAGAATTATAGCCGTAATTGTGAAAGTGATAATTGCATTTAGAACTAAACCGTACTGAATAACTACAGCATCTGCTGCTAAGGCTTCTTCCAATGTATCAAAATCCCCTTTCCCAAGTGTGATAAATAGTTTAGAGAAGTCTAATTTTGCAGTAAGAAAACCAATTGGAGGAGTAAATACATTATTAACAAGGGAGTCTACTAAATCTTTAAAAGCTACACCTATTACTACTCCTACAGCTAGAGTAATAGCATCTCCTTTCATCGCAAAATCTTTAAATTCATTTAACTCACCTTTGAGCTTCTCTTTTAGGGTTTTTCCCATTATTTTTAAATATATAAAAAATTAAGATAAGGAATACAAAGATGCCAAGTATTCCATAAATAACTAATTGGTTAACAAAAATATCATACAGGCTCTCATTATTTATTCTAAACAGTATTACTTGTAATACTGTAAGAAACAGTAAGAAATATATATGAAGATAGGAGTCATCTACAAGTAGTGAAGTAATCACCATATATGAAAGAGCATAGATAGTCATTGCAATGGCATACGGTACAATATATTCCACTATTTCAATATACATACCATCAAATACAATATTAACAATTTCTTTCGTAAATATTAGATACAGTATGGAGATACATATTCCTGTTAATCCCGATACTGCTAGTGAAATAACTAAGGTTTTTCTTCTTAATTGCTTTTTCGAATTAGCTAGTTTAGATATCATCAAACTGGCTATTGTTACAGCTCCAAAGTATACAATTTTACCCATTAATGATAGTGCACCATATGAGGCTCTTACATCAGGGTTTGCCAATATTAAATCTAATGTGAAAGGTATATTTAGGAGTAAAAATGTAAGAAATATTAAAGATACATTCTTGTAATTAAGTCTAAGTTCTGTTTTAGGATGGATTTCTTTTCCAGTTTTTACAAATGGCAATATTAATATCAATGTAAATATTGGAGGAAGAGCGAATGCTAAAATGGGAAGAGAAATATCGGTAGCAAGATATATTGCTACAAAACCTAATGCAAATTTCAATATAGTTTCAAGTAGTAAAACCATATTGAAGGCTAATATCCTTTCTAATCCAAGCAGGAAACCTTTTGCAACAGGACTAACAATCGCACCAAAGACTACTATTGTAAGAGGAAGGATATATTTAGTTTGAATATTGGCAATATCAGAAATGTAATCTCCAAGTAGGAAGAATATTGAGGAAAGTACTAATGCAACTATCCCTAACTGTATTGTACTGTGTAATTTGAATCTTTCTAGATTAAAATTCTTGTTACTAGCAACTTTCTTAGTAATAGCTGTTTGTATTGCAATTGCAGGTATTTGTATTAATGTAATTATCCCAATGGCTGCATTGTATACACTAAAGTCTGTACTATCTAAATTACGAGCTAGGAATATATTAAAAAGGTAATTGAGGAAATTAACTATTACCCCTATAAATATGGTTATCAATATATTGTTAACAAAAACTCTGTCTTTATTGATATGTTTACCGATATTCATGGCATATATATTAGATGTTGGATATAATAAGAATACGATAATTTTAAAATTTTTGCCATTATGGATCTTTTAATTGCTTTAATAGGGGGATTAGTATTAGGGATAGGAATCTTCTATTTCTTTTTCAAAGGATCTGGTAAACAGAAAGAGGAAATATCTGAAACAATATCACAAAAATTAAATGAAATAATGCCAGGTATTCTAGATCAAGCTAATGAAAGCTTAGTAAGAATGGCTGATGCTAAACTAGGAGCAGAGTCTAGTAAAAGTAGAGTAGATTTAGAGAATAAAAGGGGAGAGATAGAGAGGTTAGTAAAGGTAATACAGGAGGAGTTAAAGGAAAGTAAGAAAGATTTAGAAGTTTCCGAGAAAGAAAGAATTAATTCTTTTTCTGCTTTAAAGAATTCATTAGATGAGTACAAAAAGATTACAGAACAACTTTCTGTTAGTACAGAGAATTTAAAAAAGGTTTTGTCTAACAATCAATTAAGAGGTCAGTTTGGGGAGCAGGTTGCGGATGATTTACTTAAGATGGCAGGTTTTGTAGTAGGGGAAACATATACTAGACAGGAAAGTGAAGGAGGAAGTAGGCCTGATTTTACAATATATCTTCCAGATAGGACTAAGATTAATGTAGATGCTAAGTTTCCTTACTCTGCGCTGCAGAAGATGACGGAAACAGATGATTTGGATACTAAAAATAGGCATATGAGACAGTTTGAGACAGATATTAAAGAAAAGATTAAACAGGTTACCTCAAGAGAGTATATTAATCCTGAGGATAAAACTGTTGATTTCGTTATCCTCTTTATTCCTAATGAAATGATATTCTCCTTTATCTATGACAAAATGCCAAGTATATGGCAGGATGCTATGCAAAAGAAAGTTGTACTTGCAGGTCCATTTAGTTTTACAGCTATTCTAAGAATGGTTAAACAGGCATATGAGAATTTTAGAATACAGGAAAATATTTATAAGATAGTGGGCCATGTACAATCTGTTGAAAAGGAGTTTGATAAATTCTCAGAGGAATTTGATAAGGTAGGGATTAAAATTGAACAGTTACAAAAACAGTATAGTGATGTAAGTACTACAAGAGTAAATCAGATGAGAAGAAAGATGGATTTAGTTAAGCTTGAGGGTGATGGCAAGGTAGAATCACTACCAGAGATAGTTAAAATACCACCAAGTAAGGATCAGGGTACACTTCTTTAATAGAGATATATAAAAGGAAAGAGGGAGTTACCTCCCTCTTTTTCATCTACTATTTTTCTCTTTACTTGGTTTCTGGTACTGGTTGTGTAGGTGTTGTAGTAGCTACTACCTCTTTTGGTTTCCATGCTAATAGATAGAAGAGTACATACATTGCAAAAGGTACAAATATTAGTATAGCTAAAACTTTGTCATATCCCCTTTTCTCAGTAATATTCATCAAAGCAAGTAATGTGAATATTAATACCACTATCTGGCCAATTCCTGGGATTAAGAAGAGTAATAATAACCATGGATTTTGTTCTCCTAATTCAAACATCATAATGTTTTGAAGTATAGGAACCCATGCAAACCATGAATTCTCATATTTCATTTCTTGTCCAATCTTTTGTAGTGCTAATGACATAAATATGTATCCTGCTAAACCAAACAGTGATAGAACCGCTATATATCCCATCATTGCAGCTAAAACACCATCTACTACTGCCTCATCTTGAACAGTATCTAAATCATAAACGATGTCATTTTCAAGTTCCTCATATGGAATCATCTCATCGGTAAGAGGAGCAGATTCATACATTAGAGTTTCATCTTCCTCAGGCGGAATATTATCCTCCTGTGCATATGTGTATCCAACTGGTAG
>Ga0209416_1001820_pt1 | contig 13257 bp, 16 predicted proteins | sample RifGroF1_FD_184001 | JGI IMG/M metagenome (GOLD analysis project Ga0209416, IMG submission 184001) | Groundwater microbial communities from Rifle, Colorado, USA - Groundwater F1 (SPAdes) (version 2) | ecosystem: Environmental > Aquatic > Deep subsurface > Groundwater | place: Rifle, Colorado...
TTCCCGATGACGGGAAATCCGTCCGATGGGACAAAGTGAAGGATGCGAACCCGTGGTACTTCAGTGCCCTGCAGGATGCTGCGGCGGTGATGCCCGAAAGGCGGGCGAAGTATAGTGGGGATGATCCATTCGAGAACTTTGAGCGGGTGGCCAGAATTACCGACACGACGGTGGCCAAGACGTTCGAGTTCGACATTGCCCTAAAGCTAGCCCGCGTCCAGGTAGGCGCGGGCGACTTTGAGGATGAGAGTTTCAACGACTGCCTTCGGGATCTGGCGAATTATGCGCTCCTGTGGCTAGGGTATCGGCTGAAGCACTTGGCTACTTGAGCCCGAAGATGCTCTTGGTCATAATCTCCAAGTCAATCTGACTAGCGCGGGTCGGCTCAATGCCGATCTCTTGCATCTCAGCCAGTCGGCGCTCGGCGGCGGCAGTGACTATGGCGCACTTCCGCACAAGTTCAAAGACCTCATTGTGGGCATCGTTTGGCAAATCTAGTTTGCGCATCAGCCCTCGGGTGGCCGAGATGATATGGTTGCGCTGGTCCTCGGGGAGCAGGAAGAACGGGTCGTTGTCAGTCATAGTGTGGCCATCCCACTTCGAATTCGGACATTCGGCTCTGTGCAGGGCTTCTAGTAGCGGACCTTGGTGGTGCAAGAGAAAGAAGTTGCCCTTTGTGGGCCACGTTGCGGGGTTATTCTGGTCAATCTTCATGTTAGCCTCCAAATAAGATGAGTTGCCCAATGTTCGCGATGACGGGGACCCAGGCGACGAAGACGCCGAGGGAAAGAGCCCATTGGGCCTGGCGGGTGGTGTAGAAACGGGTAAAGAATGCGTAGATGGGCACAAACGCCAGGGCACCGAGTAGCTTGGCTACCAGGAAGGTATCCCAGCCGGCGGCGATGACAGCGGCGGTTGTGGGTATCATTTCCTCTGCGCCAAGGTAGGTGATGGCACGGTAGGTTGTCATGGCATCTAGAATCTGGGCCAGACTGAACAGAAGAATGGTCATACCTTCCATATCCTATGGCACAGACTGCACCAGCCGCGCTCGGTGAGTAGCTGGTCATAGTGAATGGGACAATACGGATATGGCAATGGGCGCCAGAAGTCCTTGTCAAGCAGAGCGCCAACAAGGAGCATGGCGCCAATGAGGGCGAGGAAGAGAAGGAAGTAGGTCATGGGAGTTCCCCTTTCTGGCTCCATGATAGCATACAAATATGCCGCCCGAACATTAGAGAATTCTAGCACTTGTGTTCTAGCGCTTGACACTGAGTACATTCATGATATGCTTATGTCGTGGTCGGCACAGACCCAGGAGGCCATGGTAGCGGTTGACAGATAGGAGGCGGCAATGTTGCAGAAGATAGGCGGATGGCGGCTGTTCGATGTTTTGGTAAGACCAGCCCAGTGGATTTATCGCGTCATTACTCTACGCATTCTCCTCGTTGCCATTGTCCTCTTTGGGATCTATAAGGCAGACGCCTGGTTCCTGACGTCGGGGCGGCCGATTATCCGTGACGCGGTCATCATGTGGTTGGCAGATAAGATGGCTGGCGGAAATATGCCTCTTCGGGTATGTGACGCCCAGTTTTCCGAGGGCCGCGAGGACTGCGATCTGATATACAGTCGGAGCGACCAATTTGATCCTGGCGCACAATGGGGGCTTGTCACAAACTCCCCCTATCTGACTGATTGGACCACGAAGATTTTGGCTAACTTCACGACCGAGAACATCATTTGGGGTCGGGTGCGGGGACCGCTGATGGTGGCGTTCATTCCCCGGTATGACCCGAGTTCGTTCCATGTTTCCGGACAGACTGACTGTAGTAGTTTTGCTACGATCAACGAGCGTCACATAACGTTCGAGAGCTGGAATGACGAGAAGGACATCATCTCCACACTGACTCATGAACTGATCCACTACCAACTTGGAAATTTCTGTGTAGACCCCCGGCCACTGCCGGAGACGTGTGTTTTCGTGAACGACGCATCTGGGAAGCGCGTCGGCGTTGCCTGTAAGCCTTTCACGGCACTCAAACGAATGGAAGTAGAGCAGTGGTTTATGGATTCCTCGGTATGGGTAGAAAGTCATACCGAGAGCGCCACCATCGAGATCTTGGCCGCAATGTGCCGGCGAAATGGGGGGCGGGGGATAGAGTGTCGAGCATTCTGGAATTCACTCGGCGGTATGGCACGGGGGTCATTGTACTCCGAGCTAAAACTTGCCGGCCTTGGATTCATATACGAGCCCATTCGAGATGTGTTGGTTTACAATAAGGCCGAGACGGTTGTAGCTGACAAGAGTTTCCACGACTACTCCCAGTACGGCGAGGAGGGCATCGCAGAGTTTGATGGCATTGTCTATCGCTACCGCTATATACCATGGAATCGTTATGTGGTCCCAGGGATCATTTCTTGGGTGCCACTTGATACGGGTAATCGAAGGCCAATGGAAGGCCGGGTGTGGGTCGTGATGGGCATGCTGTTCGATGATACCCGCTTGATGCTTGGGCCGCTGGGCCGCGCATTCTTGTGGGCGATGACGCCTTGAGCTGCATCCTCGGCATCCTCTGGTACGGCATCTGGGTTCTGTGGTCGGGGCTGCATTGGATTGCATGGAGAGTGAGCGTATGGCAGAGAGCATGATGTTGATTTGTGTCAACTGTGGAATGAACATTGTGCCCATCGTAGTGATTCATGGCTACACCGCCATTCTGGTCGATGTGCCCGGCAGCGAAATCCGGGTAGGGAAATTCATGTGCGGCCATTGTGGACATTGGACGCATTTTCGAGCCAGACAGGTAGATGAGCCCGTTCCGGCACAGAACTAGCGTTCTATGACCCCCGTACTCTTGTTCCCGGCGTCGGGAAAGTGCTATCCTGGGACCAGGAGATGAAACCATGAACACACTCGAAGCCCAGGAAACAGTACAGGAAATCAGCCAGGGAATTGCCCACAAGCTTTATACTGATGGGCTCTGGCGCGTAACGGCCATTAATGCCTTGGTTCAGGCCCTAGAAGTGCTGTGTGCCAATGAAGCTTGGGTGGGCCTGGCCTACCTGGAGGCTCTTCAGGATTACGAAAAGGCGGCCGGCCCGCTCGGGACACGAGAGGCCGCCTTCGGGCTTCACATCCCGAAGGCGTATCGGGAGCGCCGGCTTGCTGGACCGGGATGGTAGACGGGGATGAACCTACAGCTCGCATTTGCCATCTTGACGCTGGGCTACTGCATCGGCGTCATCAGCGCACTGGTGATTATGGGGACGATAAGGGATGACTGAAGTGGCAATTGGGATTGCTAGGGACTTGACAAGCATAAGAAACCGTGATAGTCTAGCAACATAACAACGCCGTAGTAGGACCAGCCCTATCCACTGGCCCCTCTCTCCAGGAAGGAGACGGGGGTCGTTTCATTTGTGCCAGTAACCCGAGAGGCTGAATGCCAGCAAACGTCGGGGCAACAAGGATGCACTAGCCGGCTCTGTCCGGCTAGTGGCATTATCAGAACATGGGCTCCCATCGCACACAAAGCGCACAATTCCGCTGGTCATCCAAACGATCCCGAGTTGCCACAATGCTGGCGCTCGGTTTCACGGCGCGTGAGACGGCGGCTGAGGTCGGGATCGCCATGCGGACTGTATTCGCCTGGAAGTCCGACCCCGAATTCTCCGCCGAGGTGGACAGACTCACGCTGATGAGCGATATCGCCAACCGAGCGGAGAGACTGCGGATCATTATGAAGGTGGTTCGAGCCCGGACGGGCGAAGACGGTACACTGAAGACAGACAAGGACGTTCTGGATTGGATCAAGTTGGCGCAGAGCGAAACTGATGGAGTCAGACTCAACCTTGCCGCCCTCCTTGAGGCTGCCGAAGAGCCGATGGCCCGAGGCAGACTTGATGGACCTGGGGCGCCGGAGTCGGATCAAGAAAACTAGGCCGAGGCCCTATAATTTCATTGGGAACAATAAGGCATTCATTGAAACCGCGCTAGCACATGAAAGGATCTTGGCTGGCCCGGCGGAGACGGGAAAGACAATAGCCTGTCTATGGCATCTCCATAATCTAGCCCGGATATGGCCGGGTTTACGAGGCGCTATTGTTCGCAAAACCTATGCCTCGATGCCCGGAACTGTTTTGGAGACATTCGAGAAAAAGATACTGCCGGTTCCGCCGGATAATCCAGAAAGCCAGATTGTCGCCTTTGGCGGCAAGCGCCCAGACCGTTACCTGTATCCTAACGGATCCGTGATATGGGTCGGCGGCATGGACAACCCAGACAGAGTCCTATCTTCTGAGCGTGATGTGATCTATGTCAACCAGGCCGAGGAGTTATCGTTAGAGGAATGGGAGACGCTAGCCACAAGAACGACAGGGCGGGCGGGTAACATGCCCAACGCCTTCCTCATGGGAGATTGCAACCCGGCGTATTCGACGCACTGGATTATGCGAAGGGCCGCGGCCGGGACACTACAAAAGATTGACAGCCGACACGTGGACAACCCCACGCTGTATGATGGGGCTGACTGGACAGAGCAGGGCAAGCGAACGCTCTCGGTTCTGGACGGACTAACGGGCGCCAGGAAGCAACGATTGCGCTTCGGTCTGTGGATTGACGAGGTCGAGGGGGCGCTATGGGAACGAGATAATATCGAGGCATTACGAGTCAAGGAAGCGCCGGCCCTGAAGAAGATTGGCGTGGCTATTGACCCGGCTGTCACGGCTACCGCAGACAGCAACGAGACGGGCATCATTGTCGGAGGCATCAGCGAAGTTGGGCATGGCTATGTGCTGGCTGACGGCTCCGGCACACTGGCCCCGAATGCCTGGGCCCGGAGAGCAGTCGATGCCTATCGAAATCATGCGGCCAATGCCATCATAGCCGAAGTCAATAATGGCGGAGATCTGGTTGAGAACACGATACGGATGCTCCGAGATGAGAATGATAAGCCGATAGGCCACAATGTCTATGTGCGCCAGGTGCGGGCGGCCAGGGGAAAGTTTACCCGGGCGGAACCAGTGTCCGCCCTGTATGGTGAGAAGCGAATCCATCATGTCGGGGAATTCCCAGAACTCGAAGACCAGATGTGTACCTGGGTTCCTGGCGAGAAGTCGCCCGATAGGCTCGATGCCATGGTATGGTTATTCACAGAGCTGATGGTGGGCGAGATGATATCCGGGGCGGAATTGGTCAGTTTCGCATGAGGTCAGCTTATGGGTCTCATTGACACCATAGCAGCTCGGTTCGGATATGCCAAAGCAGGAAAGCAGTATCCAAAGTGGATACTGGACACGGCTGCCGTGGCATCATCTAGCGACTTCAATCCAGCTATGTGGCGCAGCCAGGCCGAGCTATACCAGCGGCTATCCTGGGTACAGATTGCCGTAAGCATGATTGCCAATGCTATTGCTACAGTGCCGTTCTCGGTCAAGCAGATGCAAGGCGAAGATGAAGAGGATTTAATCAACCATGATTTCGAGCGGCTCCTGATGCGGCCGAATCCGCTGATGAGCCGATACGAGTTCCTGAACGCAACGGCTAGCTATCGGGCACTTACGGGGAATGCTTACTGGTGGCTGAATCGAGCCGGCGAAAATGCTCCCCCCTCCGAACTCTGGACGGTGCCAAGCCATCGAATCAAGCCAGTGCCGGACGGACGGATGTACTTGAAAGGCTATATGTATGATCCGGGGGATGGGCGGCAGATCCCTTTGGAGCCGTGGGAAATTGTCCACTTCAAGAAGTTCAATCCACTGGATCCATTCGTCGGACTATCGCCCATTGAGGCATTGGCGACTATTGCGCAGGGCGACTTGAAAATGCAGGACTGGAACACCAAACTGTTCGGCGAGAACAACGCCCGCCTTCCCGGCATCCTGGCATTTGCCGATGTAATCCTGGACTCGGATTGGGAGCTGATCAAGAAGGATGTCGTAGATAGCGCCAAGAAACGGCAGATGATGATGCTTCGCAATGCCGGCAAGGGCGGCGTCGAATGGATGCAGGCGGCCATGAGCCAGAAGGACATGGAGTTCCTGGCCGGTCGCAAGTTCAACAAAGAAGAGATATTTGGCATCTATGCGCCCGGACTGGCGTCTATGCTGGACACGAGCGCCACGGAGGCCAATGCCAAGACCGGACGGGCGACGTTCAATGAGTACGGCATCTGGCCCGTGCTTGTAGAGACGGCCGAGAAGATTACCAATGAAGTACTACCAGTTTACGGAGAAAATCTCCGGGGCGAGTTCGACGATGTCCGCTATGTGGACCGACAACTTGAGCTGACAGAGCAGGCCGAGTTCTCCAAGACGCACACCATCGACGAAATCCGCCAGAAGTATTACGGCGAGGGTGCGCTGGGTGATGCCCGGGGCGAGCTGATCCCGGTACAGATCGGGCCGGTGCCAGTGCCGCTGGACTTCATGCAGGCGGGCAGCATTGATGAGCTGGAAGAGCCGGAGCCCGTGGTGGAAGAGCCGTTTATCTTCCCGCCGGTGCCCGACCAGGCTGCCATGCCCGAGGAAATGCCCGAGCCGGATTTGGGTGCCATAGAGGCCGAGATGAAGGCATGGCGCTCGTTTGCCATCAAGCGACTGGGCAAGGATAGCCGGCCTTTCGAGTGTAAGCATATATCCGAGGCCGAGCAGACGCGGATTCGAGAGGCACTGAAGACTTGCAAGATGGCCGAGGACGTAGACCGAGTCTTCGGGCCGCAGGAATACTTGCCGCTGATTGAGAAGATTGAGGCGGGGATGAGGACGCTGATGGAGGCCGAGGCGTGACGTTTGATCTCGCCGTCTCGGTCTTGGATGCCTGCGATTACTTGGAGGCTAGGCACATTCATTCACCCATCAAGCGCCGAGATCCCATAGAGCCAGGGCGCCGCGAGAAGGAGTTGGCAGAGATCGAACTGACGAGGGCTATGCTGGCTCTCTTCCGGGCTCAGCGCAAGGCGGTGCAGGCGCTCTTGGAGCAGCATTATCCGGGCAGGAAGCAGTTACCCACCCCGCCCGATCCGACGATCATCATGGCGCTGGAGGAGGACATGGGGGGCTTCTGGCGGAAGATATTCAACATCGTGCAATCGGGGATGATTGGTGGCGTGCTCATCTTCGAGGCCAAGGTGCCCATTGGGCTGGATTATAGCCTCGTGAACATGAATGCCGTGGAGGCTGCCAGGAAGTACGTCTATGACCAGCTCAAGCCAGGCGTCGATGACGTGACCCGAGAAGCGCTGCGGAAGGCAATATCCGGCTTCGTCGAAACGCCGGGCATGACTATCGGGGATGTGATCTCGGCACTCCCATTCGATGAGGCGAGAGCCGAGCGGGTGGCAGTGACGGAGATCACCCGGGCGTATGCCGAGGGGAACCGATTGGCTGGCGAGAAGCTCAAGGAGGATTTTCCGGACGTGCCGGTGATCAAGCAGTGGTTCACGAATAACGACGATAGGGTTTGTGAGATTTGTGGCCCGCTGCATGAACAGATTGTCTTACTGGATGAGATATTCCATACCGATTTCGGCGACTTCGCTGAGCCGCCAGCTCATCCACGCTGTAGATGCTGGACGAGCGTCACGACCGACATCTCGAGGGCCACCTGATGGCCGATGACGTTCGCATCGATGTGAAGGGCATGGATGTCTTGCTGAAGAAGATGGGCCAATTTGGTCCAAAGATCACTGCCTACATGGCCCAGGCTGGCAAGGAAGCGGCACAGCGTGTCATGCTGCCGACCAAGGGTCTGGAGAACTATCCGCCCGAGACGGCAGCCAACAAGCCACCGACGCCATATTGGGTCCGAGGCGTAGGCATGCAGCGGTCTTTACAAGGACAAGAATATAACGACATGACCTCTGAAAATCTCGGCAAGCAGTGGATCGTTACCGCGTCTGGCTTGAACACTGTTGTTGGCAACAGTGCCAGTTATGCCAAGTGGGTGCATGGCGACGATAGCCAGGCGAAGGCTATGGGGCGCATTGGCTGGAAGAAACTTCTCGCCGCGGCGAAGGCGAAGATCGATGAGATCCGTGGCGTTTACGAGGGCTGGGTTGGTAAGGCCCTGAAAGACCTGGAGCTTTAGGAGAGCGCGATGCCAGAACCAAGACCGGACGAAGAACAGAGCGCTTTCATGGGGCGCTGCGTGCCGATGGTCCTCGATGAGGGAACCGCGGAAGATCAAGAGCAGGCCGTCGCCATGTGCTTCTCGATGTGGCGGCAGGCGCATGATGAGAAGGCCGAGGCTACGCCAGAAGAGATCAAAGCTTGGTTGAAGAAGCTCGACATTGAACACAAGACCATCAAAGCCGTCGGCGACTGGGAGCTCGAAGTACTTGGCATCCCATTCGGCTCGCCGGACAACAAGGATGCTCACGGCGAATGGTTCGACGCCAGCACCGAACTGTATCTGGACAATTTCAAGACGCCGCTAGTCCAGTATTACCATGGTTTCGGGCCGGACGGGAAGCCGCAGGGAAACCCCGAGAATATCGGTAAAACATTGTGGGTAGAGAAGCGCCCGGATGGCATCTGGTATCGCATCCTGCTAGACAAAGGCAAGGCGTTGGCCCGGCGCATCTGGGATGCGGCCAGGCAGGGCAAGGCCCGGGCGTCCAGCGGAACGCTAGAACACATGCGCCGGGATGACGGCAAGGGACGCATCACGCACTGGCCCGTAGCCGAGATTGCGCTGATTGATGTTGGCGAAGGACGCCGGCCGGCTAATGGATACGCGGTGGCCATGCCGGCGGCGAAGGCATACTACGAAGAGGCCGGGGTTACATTCCCCGAATTCGACAGCTCCGACGAACAGAAGCCAGAGGCAGAGGGCGAAGGCGACGAGCATAGGCCCGATGCGGCGGACGAGGCGCGGAGCACCCAAACCAAAACCAAGGAGTTTGAAATGGACGAGAAGGAAATCCAGGCTGCCGTCAAGGCTGCGCTAGAGGCCGAGAAGGCTGCCGAGAAAGCCGAGGCCGATGCCAAGGCTGCGGCCGAGGCAGCCGAAAAGGAACGCACCGAGACGGCCGTGAAGGCTGCACTTGCGGCCAAGGAAGAGGAAGACAAGAAGAATCGCAGGCTGAACTTTAGCGCCGAAGATGCTCCCATCGTCGGGAAGTTCGGTGAGTTACGCAAATATGACAATCTTGACGCGGCAGATCAGGCGCTGCTCGTGGGCGTTCTGAATGGCGTCGATGGCCAGACCGGCCAGAAGCATAGCCGTGCATCCGAATTCGCGATCAAGGCCCTGGCCGTCAAGTTGGCCGAGGATAAGACCCGCGTGGGCGCAATCGGCCAGAACGCGATGAAGGCAGTTGGCATCAAGGCTGATGAGGTCATGCAACAGGATCTCGATGGCTTCGGTGACCAGTGGGTGGGCGTGTCCTATAGCCAGGCGCTATGGGAGGCGATCCGCGTTGGTACATTCGTTGCCGAGAAGCTGCCTTCGGTCGAAGTTCCCGAGGGCATGGAGTCCATCGTGCTTCCGTTGGAAGGCGCAGATCCCACCTTCTACAAGGTGGCCGAGACGACCGACCACGATAGTACGATGCTCTTTCCGGTTGCCAGCGTGACTAGCTCGCAGGTAGCAACGGGAAACAAGACGCTTTCGCTTGCCAAGATGGGCGCTCGCGTTCCATGGACTGGGGAGTTGCTGGAAGATTCCCTGATCCCGTTTGTGGCGCAACTGCGTAAGCAGATCACCGTTGCGGGCTCCGAAGGCCTCGAGCACGTCATCATCGACGGTGATAATGCGACTGCGGCAACCACGAATGTGAACGACATCGGCGGAACGCCTGCGGCCAGTGATCTGTTCATGCTCTTCGATGGCTTCCGCGTGAGCCCGCTCGTCACGACCACGGCGAACAGCCGGGACGGTGGCGTGCTGACTGTCTCCGACTTTCTGGAGACCGTGAAGCTCATGGGGACCGCCGGCATCAATGCGCTGGACGTGACCAAGATCGGCTTTATCCTGGACGTGAACACGCACTGGAAGTCTCTGGAGCTGCCAGAGGTTTTGTCCCGTGACGTGTTTGCCCAGGCGACAATCGAAGGCGGAAAGTTGACCGGGATCTTCGGATACCCCGTCTACGTCTCCGCCAACATGCACTTCCGAAGCTCGGCCCGTAAGGCCAACTCGGCCGGCAAGGTCGATCAGGATACGACCGCCAATAACACCAAGGGCGCTATCCTGGCCGTCCGCTGGGACCAGTGGCTTCTGGGTTATCGGCGCCGGATGACCCTAGAGACGACCCGCTACCCGCGGTCAGACTCCTGGGAGATCACGGCCCTGATGCGCCTTGGGCTCGCACAGCGCGACACTGAGGCTTCGGCCATCAGCTACAACATCACCGTCTAAGTTTGATGGCTAGTCTGGAGCCCGCGGCTGGCCGCGGGGAAAAGGCTTGCGGGCCGCGGGTTCCAGTTTGGAGAACAGACAATGGCGAATACCCCGAGTTTGACCAAAGTCCTCAGACGCAACGAGGACATCGACTTCAAGAACTTCATCGCCAAGCCAGAAAGACCAGCTGCGACTGGTCAGTATTACGGCCTTGATGTCCGGCTGGATGACTGGTTCACGGGCGAAGCCGCATCTAAGAGCTACGGCCTTATGATCCGTGGTGACCGGAGCGCGAGTTATGCAGCTACGGGCGACTCGAACGATGCTGCGTTCCGAATGTCAATCAACAACTACGCCGCGAATGATAGCGACTTCATCCTGCGTGGCGCGAACCTGGCGGTAGCCAATCGTTCGGGCGGCACGATGGGCCGGATGGAACACTTCGCCGGCGTCCAGAACAAGAGCGGCGGAAGCGTGCCGACGCTCATCGCCTTCACGGTCCTGAACGAGAACTATGGGACCAATGCCACTGAATTCGGCGTCATGGATGTGATCGCCCGAGATGAAGTGGGGGCCGGGACGACCCGCTATGGTCTCCAGATCCGCAACGATGACCGAAGTGGTGTGGCGGCCATTCAGTCCGCCCTCAAGGTCACCAGCCATGCCTCCTCGGGTGGCTTCCGGGAGCTGATCGACGCATCCGGCGCGGTGCTGACTGAATATGACACTGGCACCGAGGTTGTCCTGATGAAATTCCAGGGCGCCAATGCGACCACGTACTATCTCGTGCACGATTCTGATACGCCGACGGTCGTGGAAGTGAAGACCAGCGTAAGCTGACGGAGGACTCTGATGGCTCTGGATAAGGCGTATTTCGAGAAGAGGCTCGGCGAGCTGGGCCAACAGCGGCTTTATGCCAAGAACCGACTCACTCTGGTCGAGCAGGAAAGACTGGACGCGACGCGGATGCTGGCGGCCGTCGAAGGCGCCATCCAAGCCTGTGAGTTCGATATCCAAGAATTGAATAAGCAGGATCCAGCCCCGGGGGAGGAGATCTCCCCCGGGGCCAACGGGAAAGCCCCTGAGGCGATCCCTGAGGGAGATGACAATGGCAACAGTTGACTATGTGGGCTCTGGCGGGGCATCGGGAGAACGAGCCGGCAGCGTAACTGCAGTTCAGCTTCCTGATATTCCGGCAAGGCTTATCTACATCAAGGCCGTGGCATCGAACGCTGGGAATGTATACATCGGCTTCGTTAGCGTGACGAAGGTGGACGGCACAACCGACACAACCACGGGTTGGGAATTGGACGCTGGCGAGGAGATGGGGCCACTTCCGCTCAACAATCTAGATCTGCTGTACATGATCTGCGACAACGCGGGGGACGACATCGTCTATCTCTGCATTGAATAAGGCTTGACAGGGATGTCCATGCTGTTGCTCTTTCACGGCCACCAAGGGAATGGGGTAGTGGCAGGCGTTCAAAACACGCCCGATGCCGCCGGCAAGACGGGCGAGGTCGACACGACCGTGACCTATACCTTCACGTTGGTGAATACCGGCAATGCCGGAGATATCTTCACTATCACGAAAGCCGGCGAAGCCTGGACAACGGCCATCAGCGACAGCTCGCATTCCCTGGAGCCTGCAGCAGAGACAACCTTTGACGTGACGGTGGACGTGCCCGTGGATGCCGCAGATGACGCCACGGATACTGTAACCATCACGGCGACCTCGACCAACGACCCGGCCGTGGCCGATTCAGACGAGTTGACCACAACGGCGAATGTGACCCGATCCTTGACCAGTGTCCCGGATGATGCGACCAAGAGCGGCGACGTGGCGACCGATGTTGTCTATACGTTCACCCTGACGAACACGGGGCCGCAGGCCGACACGTTCACCATCTCGAAATCCGGCGAGGCATGGACAACTGTCATCAGCGACGAATCTATCCCACTGGCCGCCGGGGCAAATACGACCTTCGACGTTACCGTGAGTGTCCCGCTTCTGGCGGATACGGATGACACCGATGGAGTGACAATCACGGCGACATCGGATGGAGATCCGGCGGTTTCCGATGTGGATGTCTTGACCACGACGGCAACGAATGGATATCTTGTCTATGATTTGTTTACGGATACGAACGAGGTTACGCTGCCGAACCATATGCCCGATAAGGATTTCGTCGGCGCGGGTTGGATTGCCGGGACGGGCGTTTGGGATGTCGTATCCAACAAGGCAGTACAGCACTCTGGAGGTGGCGGAGTCAACAATGTCTATATAGATTCTGGTGATGCAGACTGTACAGTAGAGGCCACCGTCAATCTCGGAACCGGGGCATATGTTGGTTTCGTGGTTCGCGCAACGGCCACGAATAGCAACATTGAGATCTATCTAGCAAGTGGCGATGACAAGGTATACGTCACGGAGAACAACGGGGGCGCTCGCACGAATTTTGCCGCCGTAGCTCTCGCGCTTTCGGGAAACACATCTTACAAAGTAACGACCATACTTTCGGGCACCTCCATCAAGGTCTACGTGGATGATGGCCTGATAGTCGACACAACCCGAAACTTCAACCTATCGGCAGGGGGACACGGCTTCTTCACGTGGGACGCTATCCCATCTGCTACTTGGGATGGTTTTACGGTGGCGTCGTAACACAAGGGCGCAAGATAGGAGAGAGACATGGAGACCGTTCGTTTTCTTGCCGATTACCGCGGCGTCCTGACTGGCGAAGTCTTCTACCAGGCAGGCGATGTTGCCGAATTCGACGAGCAGCCCGCCGAGGCGCTTATCCGGGATGGCCGGGCGCAGGATGCTTCTGTGGCGGCTCCGGGTCCGGCGGCCGAGTCGACTGCCGGTGCCATCTTCGCCTTCGAGGCGCCCGGGGAGGCCGAGGCGGAGCTGG
>Ga0209416_1001822_pt1 | contig 13237 bp, 10 predicted proteins | sample RifGroF1_FD_184001 | JGI IMG/M metagenome (GOLD analysis project Ga0209416, IMG submission 184001) | Groundwater microbial communities from Rifle, Colorado, USA - Groundwater F1 (SPAdes) (version 2) | ecosystem: Environmental > Aquatic > Deep subsurface > Groundwater | place: Rifle, Colorado...
GGGGTGGTCGACCCGATGTACACGCAGGTCAACGACTTATACAACTCGGCGAAGCTCGGTTTCGGCGTGATTATCGAGAAATATACCGGCTCGGGCGGAAAGTCCGGCGCGAGCGACGCCTCGGCGGAATATATGGGTAAGATCAGGAAAATATTTAACGATAACAATATAGTATGGCAGCCCGGTACGCTCGGGAAGGTCGACGAGGGCGGCGGCGGAACTGTCGCGCTCTATGTCGCCGATCTGGGTATCAAGGTCGTGGACTGCGGGGTCGGCGTCCTCGGGATGCACTCGCCCTACGAGGTCGTCTGTAAGGCCGACCTGTTCCAGACCTATCAGGCATATCTGTCGTTCCTGAAAGACGCGTGAGGTATAAAATGAAAAAATATTTAATCGTTCTACTGTTAACATCTCTCTTTACCGTCTCCTGCACGATGAACTGGAAGACCGAGGTGGACTTCTACGGCTTCGCTCTCGGCGAACAGCATTTCGAGACGATGAACCGTCTGCAGGACATGCTGAAACTCGGCAAGATCAGCAACACTCTCGACACCGGACTGACATTTGTCGATAAAAGGATCGTGTTCTATCCCATGCAATCGAATACGGATTTCGCCGGAATACAGGCGGTTGGGATCGAGTTTGTCGGTTCGGTCAAGAATCTCCGTTCGTATCTCGTGGAAATAGACTTCCTGATGGACAAAACTCCTGTTTCGGACGGCAAGATCGCGGCGTTCCTCGACGGTTTTTCCCTTCTCTCGAACTCGGTCACGTTAAACCAGTTCCAGACGGAGTCGAATAGTTACTACGTTTTTACAAATAAAGCTCTGGACATCGAGGCCAAACATTCCAAGCTCAGCAATACCCAGCGGCTTGTTGTCGTATACTGGGGTTGCGTTCTCTATATCCAGGAACACGAGCAATAATCGATGTACCGTTATATCTACGGCCCGGTTCCGTCGAGAAGGCTCGGAATCTCGCTCGGTGTCGATATGGTTCCGTTCAAGACCTGCTCGCTCGACTGTATCTACTGCGAGTGCGGCGGGACGAACGAACTGACGCTCGAACGCTCCGAGTACTATCCCATTGACGGGATACTCGGCGAACTCCGGGACTACCTCTCGAAAAACCCCGCGCCGGAATATGTCACTCTTTCCGGTTCCGGCGAACCGACCCTCAACTCGGGGATCGGCCGCCTGATCGAATTGTTCAAAGCGGAATACCCGTCTGTACCGGTCGCGGTGCTGACAAATGGTACATTGCTGGACAGGGCGGAAGTGCGCGCGGAACTGATGAACTCGGACGTGGTGCTCCCATCGCTCGACTCGGCGTGCGCCGGGGGTTTCGGTAAGATCGACCGTCCGGACAACAAGCTCGACCTCGATGCGATCATCGACGGGATTGTCCTGTTCAGGGACGAGTACAAACAGAAAGACCCCGCCAAGCAGATTTGGCTCGAAGTGTTTATCGTAGAAGGAGTAAATACTACTCTCGAAGAAATAGACGCGCTCAAGGCCGCCATCGCCCGTATCCGTCCCGACCGTGTCCAGCTCAACTCGCTCGACCGCCCGGGGACCGTGGACTGGCTGAAAGCGCCGCCGATGAGCCTGATGGAACGACTGCGGGACGAGCTCGATCCCGGCGACGGAAGCATGATAGTCGAAGTCGTCCTGAAATACAAGCGGCGCGACGAGATCGCTTCCTACCGCCGCGAAAACGAAGACCTGATCCTCGAGTCGGTGGCGCGCAGGCCGTTGACGACACGCGATATCCACGATATCACCGGCATGCATGTCCACGAGATCGAGAAGTACCTTGACGTGCTTGTGCATGACAAAAAAGTCAAACCCGTCATCGGCGAACGGGGAGTTTTCTACCAGACCGTATCGGAAGGCAAATAATGGATTCTCTTCTCCAGGGATTGAACGATAAACAGTATTCGGCGGTGACCGCGGACGACGGCCCGGTGCTGGTGCTCGCGGGCGCGGGCTCGGGAAAAACGCGCGTCATCACTCACCGTTTCGCATACCTTCTCCGCGAGAAACGGCTCGGGATGGAGAATATCCTCGCCGTGACGTTTACGAACAAGGCCGCGGGTGAGATGAAGGAACGTATCGCGAAGCTCACCGGACAGAGCACCGCGCACGCATGGGTCAGGACGTTCCATTCGACCGGGCTTCTCATTATCCGCAGGAATCCCGACCTGATCGGCTATCCCCATAACTTTGTCATCTACGACGACGACGATTCGAAGGACCTCGCCGGATCGATTATGCAGGACTTTCATATCAACACGTCTATCTATAAGACGGGCCCGATTGTCAACGCTATTTACCGCGCGAAAGACAACATGATCGGGCCGGACGAGTACGAGCGCGGCGCCGCGACAGAAGTCGAGAAGGTGACCGCTCAGGTGTACCGTGAGTACGAGAAACGCCTGAGAGAGCATTTCGCTCTCGACTTCAATGACCTGCTTCTCATGCCGATCCGCATGTTCCGCGAGAACCCGAGGCTTCTCGAGTTCTACCAGAACCTGTGGAACTACATGATGATCGACGAGTTTCAGGACACGAACGTCACCCAATACGAGTTCATGAAACTGATCGTCGCGCGCGACAGGAATATCTGCGTAGTCGGCGACGACGACCAGTCGATCTACGGGTGGCGCGGCGCGAAAATAGAAAACATCTACCGTTACGAACGCGACTACTCGCCGAAGGTCGTGCCGCTCGAACAGAACTACCGTTCGACCCAGTTGATCCTCGACGCGGCGAACAACGTGGTGAACAAGATCGCCGGGCGGATGGAGAAGAAACTCTGGACAGACCGATCCGGCGGGGACAGGATCGTGCTGATCGAAACGATGCGCGATACGGACGAGGCGCAGGCGGTCTCCGACCTTGTCAACGATCTGCTCACCCGGAAAAGCCCGCGCGACATCGCCGTATTCTACCGCACCAACTCGCAGTCGCGCGCGCTGGAAGAAGCGTTCATCAGGCGGAGGATTCATTATAAAATCTTCGGCGGGCAAAAGTTCTACGAGCGGAAGGAAATCCGTGACGTGATCGCCTACACCCGCCTTGTCATCAACCCGTTCGACCGTCAGTCGTTCGAGAGGATAGTGAATATCCCCGCGCGCGGGGTGGGGCCCGCGTCCAAGACGAAGATCGTCCAGTTCGCGAAGCTCTCCGGCATATCGTATGTCGAGGCGATTATGCGCGCGGAAGAAATAGACGGGGTACCCAAGGAACCCTCGGCGAAGATCGCCGACCTCGGGCAAGTCCTGTTCGAATTGAATCAGTCGATCGAAGAGATCACGCCTACGAATTTTATTAAAATCCTTTTAGATTCCATCGATTATAAAAAATATATCCGCGAGTTCGACGAGAACGGCCCGGAGCGTTGGGAGAACGTCGAGGAATTCGTCAACTCGGTCAAGACGTTCGAGATGTCCGAAGAGGGCGACGGAAAGAATATTGTCGAGTATATCAACAGTATCGCGCTCCAGACGGATATCGACGAACTTAAGGAAGAGGAAGAGCGCGAGTATGTGTCGCTCATGACGATCCATAATGCCAAGGGGCTCGAGTTCCCCGTGGTGTTCATCACCGGGGTGAACGACGGCCTCATCCCGCACTCCAATTCGCGCAACTCGCCCGAACAGATGGAGGAAGAGCGGCGCCTTTTCTATGTCGCGATCACCCGCGCGAGGGACAACCTCTATATGTCGTTCTCAGGCTCGCGACTTGTTTACGGCGATGTGATCCCGACCCGTCCGTCGGTGTTCCTTCTGGACATCCCGAAGGAACTGTTCGACGAAAAGAGGCTGACCAATGTTTACGCGCCGTCGAGGGAAAAGCCGGTCACCGCGCGGATGAAGGTGACGCCGAGGCCGCAAAAGGACGATTCGGGCGAGGGGAAATATATCTATGCCGGGGAAGTGAAGGACGTGTCGCCGTCCGTCTCTATCGGGAAGATGAGCGAACTGCAAAGCGGCGATAGGGTACGTCACACGACGCTCGGGACGGGCAAGGTGACTTACGTCTCCGACAAACTGCTCAAGGTGCAGTTCGATAAATTCGGCGAACGGACGATGGGCGGGAACTTTTTATCCAGTATCGAAAAAATCCTTTAATCGTGCTTAAAAAGAATTGATGGAATGCGGGACTTGATTATAACTGAGAAACAGGATAAAATAACCTAATTTGAAAACGGAGCACACGATGATTAAGACACGTTTCGCGCCCTCGCCAACCGGGCATCTCCATATCGGCAATATCCGCACGGCGCTTTTCGCCTATCTCTATGCGCGGCATACCGGCGGAAAGTTCGTTCTCAGGATCGAGGATACCGACCTCGAACGTTCCCATGAGGACTATACGAAGGCGCTGATGGACGATATGCGCTGGCTCGGCCTCGAATGGGACGAAGGGCCGGAGGCGGGCGGTAAAGAGGCGTCATACTTCCAGAGCGAACGATTGGATATCTATAAAGACTACGCCGAGAAATTAGTCGGCGAGGGCAGAGCTTACCGTTGCTACTGCACCGAGGAAGAAGTCGAAGAGCGGAAGGCCAAGCTCGAAGCCGAGGGTAAGCCGCCGCATTACGACGGCCGCTGCCGGAACCTCACCGACTCCCAGAGGGCGGAGTTCGAGAAGGAAGGCCGCAAGCCCGTCATCCGTTTCTGGTCATACGAAGAGGATTTCGAGTTTATCGATATGGTCAAGGGGAATGTCAAGTTCCCGAAGGGCATGGTCGGCGATTTCGTCATCCTTCGTTCCAACGGCCTGCCGCTGTACAACTTCGCGGTGGTGATCGACGACATGCTGATGGAGATATCGCACGTTCTCCGCGCCGACGAACACCTTTCCAATACGGTCAGACAACTCATGATCTACAAGGCCTATGGGGCGAAACCGCCCGTGTTCGCGCATATGGCGCTCGTGCTCGGCCCGGACAAGAAAAAACTTTCAAAGCGTCACGGCGCGACGAGTGTGGACGAGTTCCGTAAGATGGGATATCTGCCGGAGTCGCTATTAAACTACCTCGCTCTCCTCGGGTGGTCCAGCCCGGACGGACGCGAGATATTGAATAAAAAGGAACTAATCGAACTATTCGACCTCGACAGGCTGTCGACAAGCCCGGCGATCTTCGACCCGGTGAAGCTCGACTGGATCGCCAAGCACGACGTCCTGAACGCGGATGTCGATAAGATTTTCGAGCTCGCGCTCCCGTATGTGATGGAAACAGGGCTGATCGACGAGAAGTATCTCGCCGACGAAAAGAACCTTAACTTTCTCAAGGGTGTAGTTCAACTGACGCGCGGATACTGTTCGCGTCTGTCTCAGATCAAGGAGCACATCGACTATTTCCTCAACGACGATTTCGAGATACATCCGGACGCGATGGCGTTCCTGAAGAAGGAAACGTCCGCTCTGGTGATAGAAGAGTTCAAGAAGCTGATCCTCGAACAGACGGGCGAGATCGGCGAGGAACAGTTCGCGAAGATCGCGGAAACGATCGCGCAGAGGACGGGCGTAAAGGGGAAAAACCTTTTCATGCCTCTCCGGGCGGCGTTGACCGGGCGTCCGCATGGGCCGGAAATCTACTTCCTCATCCCGGTAATCGGGAAGGAACGTACTGTGAAGCGGCTCGAACGCGCGATTTCGATAAACGGCTGAAAATGAAAAGGGCGGGATTATCGATATTCATCCTTGTTGCTCTCGCCGCGCGGCTAAGCGCGCTTGTATTTACCGACAGGAATTACTTTTACGATCCGTTTCAGTTTAAGATACCCGGCGCGGCCGGGGCGTTTACGCACTTCTGGGGATGGGGCGAATTCGGACGGTATGTCTATCAGTCCGACCTGGAGCATTACTGGAGCGCGAAGCTCGGCGGATACTGCGAAGTATTCCGTTACGGGGACACCTTCAGCGCGGTGATCGGGAGCGACCTCGAACTGATGTCCGCGACCAACAGCGATATCTACTTCGAGCCGAGAGCGATTTTCTGGCAGGAGATGCTGTACTTTTTTTACCATTACGAAGGGAATACGTTCGGGCTGGGGTACCATCACCGCTGTAAGCACGATGTGGATAACATGAATATCTTTATCCGCACAGGGAAGTATGTCGCGCGTGTCTCGATCTACGACAGTATCACCCTGCGCTGGAATCCCGATCCTATCGGTATCGACTGGGAGAACGGCGTTTTTACATGGATAGAGCCTTACGTCAAGAACCATATATATGTGATAAAGAGCGATCTCACGACGTCGAACTACACCCAGCCGGATATGAGGATCACGAATATCCTCGATACAATCGAACTGGGCGCGAAGATCAGGGTCGCCGAATGGGAAGGGATTTCGTTCTATGTCCATCCAGCCGTGTTTATCGATTTTTACCGGAAGGATAAAGTTCTGACCGCGCCGGTGGACTGGCTCTTCGAGGGCGGGTTCCGTTTCGCGGGAAAGCTCGCATGTCTGGAAGTCTTTTTCCGTTACGAGCATTTTTACGATGCCGGGATCGACTATAACAGGATCAGCGGAGATTACTGGCTTATCGGCCTGAAACTTGAATAAAGAGAGGAATACGCGGTGGGCGCCTTTTATGATAAGGTTTCGCAGTTAAAGGACTTGTTCGAGCACGACTGGAGGTCTCTTTGAGATCGAGAATCGTGTCACTGAGATAGAAAAAATCCGTTTACAGCTCAACGACGAGAAGGTATGGTCCGACCACAAGCTCTCCTCGAAGCTGAACTCGGAGATGTCCAATCTCGAACGCGAGATAGAAGACTGGAAGGTCCTTCGTAAGGATATCGACGACCTTCTCGGGCTGGTCGAATTGACCGAATCCGAAGGCGAGGACGCGATGATCGCCGAGCTCCAGAAGAACTACGACAGCCTGACCTCGAAGCTGTCCAAGCTCGAGATCGAGATGATCTTCTCCGGCGAGAACGACACCCATGACGCGTTTCTGAATATCCATCCCGGCGCGGGCGGAACGGAGTCCCAGGACTGGGGCGACATGCTTCTGCGGATGTACATGCGGTGGGCTGAGCTGAACGGGTTCAAGGCCGAGCTGGTGGACTACGAACCCGGCGAAGGCGCGGGATTGAAGGACGCGACGATCTACTTCAAGGGCAAGCACGCCTACGGGTATCTTCAGGCCGAGAATGGTATCCACCGCCTCGTGAGGCTATCGCCGTTCAACGCGAACAACAAGCGGCAGACGTCATTCTGCGCGGTGAGCGTCATCCCCGAGGTGGACGACGAAATCAAAATAGAGGTCAAGGACGACGATATCCGCATCGACACTTTCAGGGCGTCGGGCGCGGGCGGCCAGCATGTTAACAAGACCAGTTCCGCGATCCGTATCACGCACTTCCCGACCGGGATTGTCGTCACTTGTCAGAACGAACGCTCCCAGTTCCAGAATAAAGACCTTGCGATGAAGGTTCTCCGTTCCCGTATCTACGATTACGAACGCGATAAACGAGACCGTGAGGAAGCGTCCAAGATGCCGGAGCGGAAGTCGATCGAGTGGGGCAACCAGATCAGGAGTTACGTCTTCCAGCCCTACACCCTTGTGAAGGATCACCGCACCGATATCGAGAAGGGAAATATCCAGGCCGTGATGGACGGCGAGATACAGGACTTTATCGTGGGCTACCTGAAGAGTATCAAAATGAAGAACACATAGAGGCAGAAATGAAAGCAGTCATCGTTGCAGCGGGTTACGGCACGCGCTTTTTGCCCGCGACCAAAACGGTCCCGAAAGAAATGCTCCCCATGTTCAATAAACCGCTGATCGACTTCATCCTCGACGAGTTCGAGGAAGCCGGGATCAAGGATGTCGTGATCATCACGAGCCGCCGCAAGTCTGCGCTGGACGATTACTTAGACCGCGAGGTCGAGCTTGAGACCGAGCTTGAGAAGGCCGGCAAGGACGCGTGGGCGAAGGCGATTCAGCCCCGTAACATGAACTTCGTTTTTATCCGCCAGCAGAGGATGCGCGGTACCGGGCACGCCCTTCTCATCACCCATCCCGTCATCGGCAATGATCCGTTCGTAGTGGCGTATCCCGACGATATCGTCATCGCCAATCCCGGCATCACGAAGTCGCTGATCGATATCTATAATAAGACAGGGAAGTCCGTCCTCGCGGTGCGTGAGGAGTATGTCGATGTCAGCCGTTACGGAGTGATCGACGCGCATGAAAAGGGCGGAAGCCTGCATGTGCGCGGGATAGTCGAGAAGCCTAAAAAGGAAGACGCTCCCGGAAACCTTGTGTCTATTGGGCGGTATCTATTCAGCCCGGAGTTTCTCCCGTTACTGGAAGAGCAGTACGCGGAGTTTACCGGGACGGGCGAGTTTTTCCATATCGACACTATTCTCAAACTCGCGCGCAAGGACAAGGTGCTTGCGTTCCCGATACACGGCATGATGCTCGACACCGGAGAGCCGTATTCCTATTTCCGGTCATTGCTGGAATACGCATGGACGAAGGAAGAATCGCACCGTATACTCGAGGATTTCTACCGCGAGAAATTTAAGTAAAATGTTAGCGAAAAACGGGAAATCCGGTTAGAATCTTATATCTTTTACTTGGAGATACAATGAATTGGAAAGAATTCTATAACCTTGCTTTAAATGGGATCGTGTTCAGCGACGGCGCGATGGGGACGCTGCTCCAGCAGATCGGCCTCGCTGGCGAAGACTGCCCCGAGGAGTGGAATGTCAGCCACGCCGAGGATATTTTCTCGATCCACCGCCGGTATGTGGACGCAGGCTCGATGATGCTCACGACCAATACGTTCGGCGGAAACCGTCTCAAGCTGACCAACTATAAGCTGACCGGAAGGCTGAAGGAACTGAACGAGGCCGGAGTCCGTAACGCGAAACGCGCGGCGGATGGCAGGGCGATAGTCGCGGCGTCGGTGGGGCCGACCGGGAAGTTTATAGAACCGCTCGGAGAAATGACGTTCGACGAAATGGTCGAAATCTATAAAGAACAGATCGAAGTGCTCGCGAACGCGGGCGCGGATGCTATCGACCTCGAGACGCATGTCGATCTCTTGGAATTGAAGGCCGCGATGGTCGCCTGCCGCGAGATTTGCGACCTGCCGATGATTGCGAATATGACGTTCGACGCGGAAGGCCGCACAGTGACCGGGACACCGCCGGAAGCGGCGTTCACGATGATGGAAGCGCTCGGCGCGGCTGTGATCGGGACGAATTGCAGTACCGGGCCGGATAAGATGGCTGAGATTATCGCGCGGACGAGGGGACTTTTCGATCTCCCGATGATCGCGCAAGCGAACGCCGGGATGCCGCATATCCACGAGGGTAAAACCGTCTTTGACGAAACCCCGGTCTCGTTCACGTCCAAGGCCGTGAAGATGATCGACCTGCATGAATTGACCGGCGCGAACATTATCGGCGGATGCTGCGGCACTTCCCCCGAGCATATCGCGAGATTGGTCGCCGAGATGAACTATACCGGCGTTAACGTGATCGGAGGATGCTGCGGGACTACTCCCGAACACATCGCCGAGATGATCCGTTCAACGAAAAGCGCGGCAATAAACCGCCGCGATATTTCGAAGAGGTCGTTCCTGAAGATATCGTCACGTTACGGCGTAGTCCTCATGGGGCACGACGGGCCGTTTGTGGTGATCGGCGAACGCCTCAATCCAACCGCGCGGAAGAAGCTTGCCGAGGACATCCGGAGCGGAGAATTCAATCTTTTCAAGGACGAAGCGATCAGGCAGGAAGAGGCCGGGGCGCACATCCTCGATATGAATATGGGAATTCCCGGCGCGGACGAACCCGCGCTTGTGAAGAAAGGGATCGAGATACTCGCGAACACGGTCAAGGCTCCGTTCGCGATAGACACGTCCAATCCCGAAGCGGCGAAACTGGGGATGAGGCTTTATCCCGGTAAACCGCTCCTGAACTCGATCACCGCCGAGCCCGAACGGCTCGAACTGCTGAAAGATATCAAGAAGTACGGCGCCGCGTTTATCGCGCTGCCGATAGATGAAAAGGGAATTCCCGAGACCGCCGACGGACGAATCAAGCTCATGCGGAAAATTATTTCCGAGGCGGAGCGTCACGGGATCGAGAAGAAGAACATCATCGGCGACCCTCTGGTGCTGACAGTCAGCGCACAGCAGGCCGGAGCGCGGGTGACCCTTGAAACCATCCGCCGTTATAAAACCGAACTCGGTATCTACTCCTCGATGGGTCTGTCGAACATCTCGTTCGGGCTTCCCGCGAGGCCGTATGTCAACCGTGCGTTTTTAAATATGTCCATCTCCGAGGGATTGACCTCGGCGATCATGAATCCGCTTGACTCCGACCTGATGGGGCTGGCGCGGGCGTCGGATGTCCTGCTGTCGAAGGACTCGAACTCGAAGGACTATATCCGTATTTACTCCGAACTGGAAACGAAGGCCGAAACGGGCGCGTCATCCAAGCCGGACGCGGCCGCAGTTTCCGCCCCTCAGACTACAGGCGAGAAGCTCTATGACGCGATCCTCAAGGGGAACAAGGGCGGGATCGTCAAACTGGTCGAGCAGGGGCTTTCCGAGAAGATGACGGCGATCCAGATACTCGACGAGCACCTGATCGCGGGGATCAACAGAGTGGGCGAGCTGTATGAGAAACGCGTGTACTTCCTGCCCCAGCTCATGATGTCCGCCGAGACGATGAAGGCCGCGTTCCTGAAGCTCGAGCCGCTTCTCAAGCTGGAATCTTCCGAGCCGAAGGGAAAGATAGTGATCGCGACTGTCAAGGGCGACGTTCACGATATCGGGAAAAACATTGTGATTATCATGCTTCAGAATAAAGGTTTCGAGGTTCACGATTTAGGGAAAGATGTTACGAATGAGGAAATTTTACGGAAAGCCGTGGAGGTGGACGCCGATATCGTAGGGCTTTCCGCGTTGATGACCACGACCATGCCCAGGATGGACGAGTTTATGGGTCTCGCGAAGAGCGGGAAATTCCGGGTCATGATCGGGGGCGCGGCCGTAACTCCCCGTTACGCGGAGGAGATAGGCGCCTATTACGCCCCGGACGCAGTCAGCGCGGTAAAACTGGCCGAAAAACTTATGGGATGATGTGCCATGTTCCACCTGATCAAGAAGTATTCGAACAGGAAGATGTACGACACCTGCCTGAAAAAGTTTATCCGTCTCGAAGAGCTGATTGGATTTATACTCGGGCATGACGAGATACGGATAGTCGACAGCGATACGAATATCGACCTGACCGGCCTCGAAGTCTCGAAGGCGATAGTACGCTATATGAACGACGGGAATCCGGTGCCGGAGAGCCTGACTATTCTCCTGCGCGAGATATCGGAAAGGAAGGCGGGCGCTCAGCCGCTTATGAAGGAAAAGCACAAGCCTTCGCTCGGCGACGCGGACGACGAAGTCCTTTCGTATGTCCCGGCGGAGATCAGGCTTCTCAACAAATCGATCGAGTACCTTCACGGCGCAATCCATATCCTGAAGGATGAAAATCCATATAACGCCAAACTGCACGACGAGCTTTATGTCACTTTCAAGGAATTCGACCGGAAACTCGCGGAGCTGAAAAAGAAATATAGAATCAGCTAATTTCCTCTTTTGCCGATAATAAAATGAACTACTATTGGGAGAGGGAAGATGCTGAGAAACATCATATTCTTCGGTATGATTTTTCTTTTCGTACTGATGATCCGTTTTATCGATCTCACCGATATCCGCGGCGTCTGCTGGGGAATGAATCCTATCGAGATCAGGAAGGCCGAGACTGCCTGCCACATCCCGTACTATGTCCACAACTTCGACTATTTCTCCTCGACGAATTATTTCGACGGGAAAGAACGCCTGGGTTATCTCGATAAGTATTTTAACTACAACATCCTCGTGACATACAGTTTCGAGAGCAATCATCTTGTATCGCTCGTCTACCAGGTCACGAACGTTTTCCATCATGACGAGGTGATGGGGCATTTCCTCAATATCAAGGAACTGATGGTCAAAGAATACGGCGAACCTGAAAGTACGCTCGCGGGCGAGATCGTTCATTGGCGCACACTCAATAGCGAAATCACCCTGCTCTACGTCGATACGTTCAACCGAAGTACGATTATGGTCAAGTTCGCCCCGCCGTCGCCCGAATCGCTCAGCGAGAAGTTCTATAAGGCATCCGCCGACTATTCTTCCAACCAGGCGAAGATATATATGGATGACGCGGAAGAAACGAACAGCGTGCTTTAACATATGACGATCCGTCAGGCCGAACCTCGGGATTTCCCGAGGCTTCTCGAACTCTCGTATCTATTCGATTTCTCCCCGTTTAATATCGATAAAAAATACCGTTCGCTCAGCGAAAACTTCTATCCTTCCTTCGCGGACGATATGATTAAAAAAAAGACCTCGGTCAATATCGCGGCCGAAGAAGACGGCAAGATAGTCGGATTTGTCACTATCGGCCTGAACGACACTCTTTCACGGGCGGTCGGGAAGAAGATAGGGAATATTTACCTTCTCGCGGTCGATCCCGTATACCGTTCTAAGGGAATAGGACGATTCCTTGTCGAGAAGGGCTGCGGGGTGCTCTATACCTACGGCGCGGACGTTATTACTGTCGGGACTGATGTATACAACCTTCCCGCCCTGCATGTTTACGAGAGTACCGGTTTTAAAACCGCGATGTTCTGGCATATCTACCGTTATTTTCCCGGGGCGGAGCGCCGTCAGGATGAAATCTCAGAGGATATCGATCTGATCAGCCGGAAGAACCTCGAGCAGTACCTTCCGCATATCGAACGCCCAGTATCGCTATTGAAGGATACGCGGATACCGCAGGATTTACTCACCGGTTATATCGCCGAGCAGTTTATTAAGAAATCGTTCGATGACGAAAACGTGATCCTCGAATACCGCGATAACGGCCTCTCGAAGGGCATGATCCATCTCTCCGCCGACAAGCTCTCGATGGCGACATTGGATGTGAAAAAGCCGATCTACAAAATATCCGACCTGATCGTTTTCCCGGAGTACGCGGGGAAGGGGATCGAGATTAAACTTCTCAAGGATATAGAGGCGCGGATGGGGGAATATATACTGATGGAAATGTGGGCGGAACCGGGACAGCGGGACCTGATCTGCGCGTTAGAGGAGTGCGGATTTCACCTCAGTTACTCGGGTGTCAGTCTGCACCGTTGGAAAAACAAATCTA
>Ga0209416_1001824_pt1 | contig 13231 bp, 15 predicted proteins | sample RifGroF1_FD_184001 | JGI IMG/M metagenome (GOLD analysis project Ga0209416, IMG submission 184001) | Groundwater microbial communities from Rifle, Colorado, USA - Groundwater F1 (SPAdes) (version 2) | ecosystem: Environmental > Aquatic > Deep subsurface > Groundwater | place: Rifle, Colorado...
CCAGAGTTTTATCGGCTGGTCAAGGCGAGTCTCATCCCGCCCCAAACCACTAACCCAAGTCCGTTCGCGGGCTTCCTTGTCCGCATAGGAGAATAAAAGATGTGTACTTGTATTGATGATGTAGAAAAGCAATTGTTGGAAAGCGGCAGGAATACAAAACTTGACATTCCAATCACCTTTTCGCTCACTGGCAAAGGGCTGTCTGCAAATCGCGTCACAGTTTCCACCTGCAAGCGCGACGACAAGAAACGCGAAAAGCCGTTGAGAATGTTTGCCGCATTTTGTCCGTTCTGTGGGCAGGCGTATGAAAGCGATGACGCCCGCGAACAACGGGTGCAGTTGACGGATGGCGGGCTTCCCGCGTCCGACAAAGAATCTGCTCCCGCCGCCATCTGCAACTAACCCAAACCGTTAGGTGGCTAAGATGAAGTATCGAACGATTTACGCAGACCCGCCCTGGCCCATCAAGTGGGCGCACTCGGCAGGCATTAGAACAAGGCATTTGGATTATCAAACTATGCCCATTGCTGAAATTTGCGCCCTAGATGTGAAGAGTATAGCGGAAGATGATTGCAACTTGTTTTTATGGACAACGAATCAATTTCTGCCAGAAGCCTTGTGGGTTGTCAGGCATTGGGGTTTCAATTATGAAATGCTTTTTACATGGTGTAAAAATAATGGTATGGGTAGTCATCCAAGAAACGCAACGGAACACATGGTAATCGCTACTCGTGGAACTTTATCTCGTGGTAGCAGAAATGACCCAATGATTTTGAATTGGCTAAATCATCCAATCGGCGCACATAGCGAAAAGCCACAGCCAATTATTGACATCATTGAAAAAATATCGCCTGCGCCAAGATTAGAAATGTTTGCACGGCAATATCGTTTAGGCTGGGATGTTTGGGGCAATCAGGTTGAAAGTCATGTTCAACTACGCCACCTAACACAGCCTGAACCTGACGCTTGGGAGTCTGCGCCTCTCAATCTTTTATCTACTCTCGAAGCCGATTCTGACTTAGGGAATGTACCTACGCCCACCAAGCGCAGGTAAGGCAAACCGTTGGGCGGACTAATTGCCCGCCGAGGTGAAAGATGTTTGAAGAAAATTTTGTAAAAGTTTTCCTGCAAGAGGAATCACTCGCATTGTTTCCGCCACTTTGCAAAAATACTGATTTGCGCTATGAGGAATGTGATTGCGAAGAGTGCCGCCCAACACAGCATGGAGCGGACTCGTCTATCTGCTCAGGTTGTGGGCATATTGATGGTTATCATCCAGAGTGGTGCATGGTTGGCGAATAGCCGCTCATGCAAACCGTTCGCGCCACAGGTGAAAAATGAGTTTCTTTGTCCCGACAGTGCGTTCTCCGCAAATTCCTCAGCCACGCGGCAAGTTTGTTTGCGTAAATTGTCACCGCGATTTCAATGTTCCTAAAAGTGGAAGTCGCTGTCCCCGTTGCAAGGCGCGAACACCCACTGCACCTGACGCTTCGCCACGCGCACCGCGTCAGAAGAACTCTCCAAAGGCGAAGCGCAGGTGAGTTTTTCCGTTGGCTAACGTCGCGAAAGTTTCATTCATTCCGCGTGTTTCACCATTTGGTGAAAGTGGCAATTCGGGTGAAACGCCGAGCGGGGGCGCAATTCGCTGGGAGAATACCCGTAAATGAGCGATGGAAAAACACACACCGCCGCGTCCCTGCTTCTTGCTACGGGCTTTTCGGTGGCCGCGTTTGCAACAAGTCAGCCGCAGTTATTTGAATGTGCAGTAGGGGCGTTGGTAGGGATATTAATTTCCCCCGATCTGGATGTCGATAACGGGAACGTGTCGGGAACGATTATCGGGAAGAAGATTGGCTGGTTCGGAGAAAGGTTGTGGCGATGGTTCTGGAAAGATTATGCGACAAGTTTCAAGCACGGAAGGTTCGGAAGCCACTTCCCTGTTTACGGGACTGCTGGACGCCTGTTTTACATATTCTTCAAGACGGTTCTGCCGTTGAGTCTAGTCGTCAAACTGCTGTTTTTTTCTCACCTAGATTTCATCTTCGAACTTACTTGGTGGGGTACAATGGTAGTATTCCGTCCGACGTTGTTTATAGGACTATGCGGTAGCGATGCCGTTCATTTTTTTCTCGATTTACTCACGAAGGAATCGCAATGAAATTTGTTGGAAAAAGCCACTTGACCACCAGAACAATTACGGGGTTTCGCTCCCTTGACCTTGCATTTCCGATGTTCAGCAAGACAGGCGAGGTGAAGATTGGAATTCCGAACAACCTGCCAGTCCTCGCGTATGGGGCAAAATCCATGGGCAAGACGACACTGTGTATGGCGATTGGCGGCATCATCGCCCAAGAGCAGGGAAAAGACATTGCCCTGCGCTCCATTGAGGGGTTTGACGCCGAATGGACTGCGGCGCAACTTGAGGCAATTGGTTTTGATGGAAAGGTTCGACTCGCGGAGGGGGACGAAAACGAAGAAAAGAACATCGACAGCCTGCTGAAATTTATGCGGGACGAGGACGTGGCGGTTGGAATTATTGACAGCATCGCGGCCATCCAGCCAGAGGCGGAAGTAAACGCAAAGTCCGTGGTCGAGGTGCAGATGGGGCGCAGGGCGCAGATTACAAACAAGATGATGCGCCACGTTACCAATCTTTCGTTCTGGCGCGAAAGCCCGATTGCCTTTTTCGCAATCACGCATGAGTACAAATCGTACAGCCAGTACGAACCAAGCACAAAGCCAGGCGGTGACGGAAAGCAGTATCTATCCCGCATCCACATCAAGGTTGGCAGGGAAAAGTGGGCGCAGGACTCAAAGTACATCCTTGATGACGGGTCGTTTATCATCAAGGGTACGATTGAGCAGTTCAACTACGGCATCAAGGGAAAAGAGTTCTGGGTGTTCTGTTTGGCAAATCACGGACTGCACTACGGAATGTCTGCTGTGTTCGATGCCATTCAGTTCAACGTAGCACAACGCAAGCGCGGCAGGATTGTTCTTGGGGAGTGGTCACATACGCTGAACGAAATGCTCGCAGAGGCACATGCGGGAAACGATGAATTTTTCCAGCCCGTCGTGGACGCGCTTCAAGATGTGTATAGCGTACAGCCAAAGAAGAAAGACGAAAACGAGGAAGAATGAAAACAAAGAAAACCAAACTCTGCAAATGTATTGCGGTGTGGGAAAAAGCATATTCGTCTGGAAACTTCTGTTCTAGGATTGTGCTTTACGGCGACGAATCTGGATACGTTGAAATTAACCATGAAGCGGAATTCTACTTCAACTCCCTCCGCGAACTCTACGCGGAAACATTTCGCCGATGGCCGATTGAAGAGGAAGAATGATATACAACTTGCTTATCCTTGCGCTTGCTATTCTTGCGTCTATTGCGACTGCCAAATGGCTAACGCGAAAGTAAAGTCGCCGTCAGCCACAACGCTTAAGAAGTATGGGAGTCTGAGATGACAAAAGAAATTCGGCTTACCCAAGGACAAGTTACGATTGTGGATGACTGGCGGTACGATGAGTTGAATCAATATAAATGGTTCGCGCTGTGGTCTCCCAAAACCAGATCGTTCTACGCGGGACGAAATTCTGCAACGGTGGGCGGTAAACGAACAACCGTTTCGATGCACATGGTCATTGCCGGAACTCCGAGGGGAATGCAAACCGATCATGTTGACCACGACACACTCAACAACACCGAGGCGAATCTGCGAGTATGTACCGCTTCGCAAAACAAGCAGAACTGCGTCAGGCGCTCCGACAACACAAGCGGATATAAAGGCGTTTTTCCCGCACACAGTCGTTGGGGATGGCAGGCAGTGATTGGGGTTGATAAAAAAATCCGTTATCTCGGTACGTACTCCACGCGTGAAGAAGCCGCTCGTGCCTACGACAAGGCGGCTCGCGAACTTCATGGCGAATTTGCTAAGTTAAATTTTGAGTAGAAGATGAAAATTTTACCTCCTTCTCGCAAGACGCTAGAAAAATACGGATTGAGTGAGGCGGAGTGGCTTTATATCTGGGAATGGCAGGGAAAGGTTTGTCCCATCTGCAAGAAAGTCCCGCCAAGCGGAAACACCCACATCGATCATTACCATCAAAAAGGGTTCAAGAAAATGAAGCCAGAAGAACGCAGGAGGTGGGTAAGAGGTATAGTTTGCGCCTATTGCAATTTTAGAGTTTTGGTCAAGGGAATAAATTTAGAAAAAGCAAGAAACATCGTGAAGTATCTTGAAGATTTCGAGAAAAGAAAAGAGGCGTAATGGGAGAGCAGGTTTATACTGTTTCTGGACGACACGATGAAAAGTGGGAGAATGTGGATATTCAATTCTCGGACACAGACGATACCACCGCCTGCCTGTGTACATTTCCGCACAACTTCGAGCAGGGCGGGGTTGACTCCGAACACGTAAGAAGCCTTGCGCTTTTGGGCGCGGCGGTTGTTCTGGCGCACCAGGGCGAACTTGAAGATGATTACAACTTTATTCCAAATTGCATTCCGAAGTGGATTATTGACGAGATTGATTCAAAAATTAAGTAGGAGGCAGAGATGAATTGGAGATGGTGCAAGGTATGTTGGGTGAGAACAAATCACATTCTAAAAGATGGAATGTGGAAATGTGAGTGTTGCGAGAATGAAGAATCCCCTCAAGCCGAGGGGATTTTGTTTAAGTTGGTTTAATTGATATTCCTTTTACACGGTGTGACTTGGTAGTCCCGCGCCCAACCGATCCACAGGCATTACAGCGAAAACCCTCCCAAGCGCCTTGGGGCGTTATGTACTTTTCCGACCACGAAATGTCTACACTCTCGCATCTTGGGCAAACATCTTTGTCGTGTTCTGTGTACAATCCGAGATTGGGATGGTTCGGAATCCACGGCAACATCTTCAAATATAAATCTTCCAGCAATGGCGCAACGTCTCTTTTGCAGTATTCCAGCATCTTGGCAAGCCCCTGCTTGCTACCCTCGGCGCAAGCGTGCCAGTCGTCTATATTCATTTTTGTTTTCCCGCCAATTCCGAGCATGGTTTTCCCAAGTTCGTCAAGACTGTTGGACGTGAACAAGAACTTTCCTCGCGCCACTGCGAGCGTGTCTACTACGGCATAGTAAGACGGGGGCGAGTATCCATACTTGATGAATTTTGTGTTGAGTTTCTTGATGTCAAATTCCCGCCCGTTTTGAGTTACTACGATGTCGGCCTCGTTGAGCAGTTTCCATATTGTTCCAAGAATGCTCCCCTCTTCTCTTGAAACTGCTTCGCTCGGCTTTACAACCTCCCCCATGATGTCTGGCTCAAACAGCCATTTTGCCGCCCAGCATAGGATTGACCAGTCCTTTACCACGAGGCTTGGCCGGATGTATTCTGTTTTCAAATTCCAGATACCGCGCACCTCCATGTAAAGCGTTTCAATATCCAGTAAAAGTATCTTTGCGGTTCTTGGGTGTCTTGGTTCGAGTTTTTGGTATTTGAGGCATTTGGGGCATTGGTACTTTACTTTTGTCTGCGCCCCCACTGGATTAGAACGCTTCCATAGTTTGCCATGACCACAATAGCGGCATTTCATAAAACCTTCCTTTCGGCTAGTTTTCACTCATAAAATTATACATTAACAGCATTAGAGGAAGGTGAGAGATTATCCAACTTTCCAGAACTCTGCAATGGTATAAACCTCAACGTCGGTGTAATTGGATGCTCTTATTTGCATTGATGTTCCAAGAACCCACTCTGCCCCGCCTTGATTTTGCTCTGCGATATATTGAATTTCAAATATTTTTGGGGATGTGATTGTAAATTTGCCGTCCAAAGACGCGTGAGCGGAGGCAGACGCGTAGGAAGACTGCCCCAGCAATTCGGTGGTGTTGTCTGTAATGTTCCTCAATCTTAGCACAACACCATCTGTACCCCAAAATGGCGCAGATATATGAGTAGTGTATGTTCCAGAGGCCAACGAGATTGTTCCAGACGAAATACTACAATGTCCGCCGACATCAGACACCTCGGTATTGATGTCTCTCGCTGTCCATATATTCACTGTGCCAGTTCCGCCCTCTGTTCCATTCGTCTTTTCATCGCGAATGAGGATATAGTCATTTAACGAACTTCCAACAGAATCCGTTATGCTCACGGCGGCAACCGACCCACTCATAGTAACGTCTACATTTGCGCCAATGAAGTTCAAAACAGAGCCGGTTCCGAGTGGAGTTCCTTCGTTCCAGATGATTACGCCGTCGGTATTGACTATGGTAGACTCGCCGCCCGAACCTCCGCCTTCTTTGAAGAATTGGCGGGCATCATAAATATTGCTCCAATCAATCAGCGCGGTGGTGTTGGTTAGTCTGACTACGCCAAGCGGATACAGCGATGTTCCCGTAAGCGCGGGAATATACGGGGCAATTTGACTCGCCGCTGTGTACGTTGCGTCAAAATAACTTCCCGCGAGAATTCCAGGAACTCCAGTGTTCGCATCTGCATAAATCAATAACGCTCGCGCCATGTAACTTCCGGTTGGGCAATAAGCCAGAAGGTCTGCCGTTCCGGTTCCGCCAATTGCATTCCACGTTCCGTCTGCTTTGTGGTCTAAGTACGGGGAAATATACACCGTGTTGGTTGAGCCTGTTTCCAATGGTGCAACAAGCAGTGGCAGAAATTGCTGGCCGCCAATCCAAGTTGTGTCTCCGCCTGTAAAAGCGTGCTGATAGCCGTGTTTCGGCAAATACGAAGAGGAACTTCCCCAATCTGAATATCTTTGTACATCCCTGCCCAAAATGGCATATCCGCCATTGTTCCACGCTATCAATACCGGCAAGTCGTAGATTGGCGAAACCTTCCCATTGTATGCCCGCACAATTTCATTGGTGTTGCGGAGGCGCACGTAGACATACCCGTTTTGATTGGGAACTTCAACTGTTTTTGCGCTGGTGGGCAACCCAAGAATACCGCCGATTTCTTTCACTTCCTGCGGTTTGGCCTTGTCGTATTTCTTGAATTGCTTATATAGATTTGACATTAGTTCGTCTCGATAATCATGCGATGTTTGATGGGCGGGTTTATGTTTTCAAGATACATCATTTCGTGACCACTTCCTCCGCCAATGACCGTACCCGCCACGAGGATAAAGTTTCCGTGGTTGACCGCGCCCACTGGGTTTAGTTTTGACGGCCAGACCACCCACTCCTGCTCAATTGTGTTTGTGTTTGGCTGTACGGCAATTAATTTTTGTGAAAAGTCGTCGAACCTTGCGAACATATAGACATTTCCGCTAAGCGCATCCAGGGTTGGCAAAATACACCGAATATAGGTTAGCCCGATGGGGTCTATTATGCTTGTCTCTTCTCCGGTGGCCGGGTCAATCCATATCTTTATAACAGAATTATCGGGGTCTCGACCCACTGCCGGAAATGTGTGTTTTGATATAAGAGCGGGCGCGGGATCGAGCGGCAACACTGGGTAGGTAGGCGGATAAGCGGTATAACTTATTGTACCGCCGCTGAAAGAAATGGCGCGCCACGTAACGGTTGGATATTGCATGTGATAGCATACAAGAAAGCAGTTGTTAGAATTGTAATTATTTCCAGCGTTTGAAACATCGTCCCAGACGGAGGGGCTGGAATACGCCTCGTGGTCTTCAACCACAACGTCTACGCCATTTATAACCATGTGATAGTATATCCAGTCGTACAATGGGGGATACCGCCTGGCGACTACCTCTGTGTAGCCGAGACACCACATGGGTATTCCCGCAGAAGACACAATAGGTATTCCTTCTCCGTAATAAAAATAAGATGTGCCAGCGTCGCCAATTGGCACAACGTCTCCATCGTTTTTGGTAAAGTTCGCGAAATGTGCAACTGCCCCAGTCTCTATGTCAATACTGTAAATGTTTAATGTAAAGCCGACGGCAACGGGCTTGAGTCTGTGAGTAAAAGAAAAATATTGTCGGTGGCCTATTTTTCCGCTCGAAATATAGTATTCGCCGACGACGGATTTGTGCGATGTCAATATGATCGTATCCGAGACGATGCCAACTCCTACAGAAATTACAACCTTGTGAACGTTAAATGTCGCGCCGTCAGAACCGTCGTCGCTATAATAGGCACGATAAAGAGTATTGCTTTCCTTTTTTAATCCGAATGGATCAAAGTAGCCCATTGCCACATCGGCGGGAGCCGCGGTTACGCTCCCCGTAACGATGGAAACCGTTCCAGTTCCGTATCCTAAAATCACATCGTATTCAAATAGGTTCTCGCCATTCCATATTGCGAACTCTCTTTCTCCTTCATCGTCGCTCATATAGATCGCGTCTACTTTCCCGCTCAACAATATTTCTGCTACACCAACCGTTCCGGTCAAATAAGACAGAGACACCTTGGGAACGTCTCGCGCGTCACCCAGAGCAGGAATGCAGTATATTTTTCCGAAACTCAGTTCAGCCATAATTATCCTGTCGTGAGCGTCGCGACGAACTCGCTTACTTCTCCAGAAACCGCCGAGATGTCCAGCCATAGCCACTGTCCGGGTTCCAACATGACAGACATCGTTGCTGTTATTCCTGTTGATGTGGCGGTCATGTCGCTGGGCGTTACGTTCGTTCCGCTTGCGCCAATCGTTCCACGAACCTCGATGTTGAATGTTACCGACGCCCCGCCCACTGTATAGGCGTCCACGCGTACGGCTGTGCGGGTCGCGGGAATACGAGGCCCCGGTATTCCAACCACCTCCGGCGTTCCAATTGTCCACGTATATGTTACTATGGCGGCGGTGGGGGGCGCAGGCGGAATCGGCGGGATGGGGGGCGGGACTATCGGCGGCGTATATCCCTCGCCAGGAATATCTGGAATAGACATTGCCTCGCCGGGTGTTCCGTTGACAATAGGAATAAATGTCGCGTGCGCCAACAGCATCTTGTTCTGTGCGTCGTATTCGTATGTCAGCGCGTTGGGGTTGAAGTCTCCGTTGATGCCAAGGCCGCGCTCCGTGTCTCCCGGAAGAATGACGATGTTGACCGGTTCTTGTGGGGCAATGTCGAGATTTCGATACGAACCCGCCAAATCCTCGTCAATGGTTTTGTAGGGATAATTTCTGAATGCGTACAGGTTTCCGACAATCTGATTTAGATGCGCCTGACTGTTTAGCGCAAGACCCTGTATCTGGTCAATTTCACCGCGATACCCAGGGGTTTTTCCGGGGGCGCAGGCCATGTACGCAGAAAATGTTCCGGTTGTTCCGCCAGGAATATGCTTTATGCCGCCCCGTTCCAGATACGATATTTCTGAAACCAGCAATTCGTCTATGTCCGGGGAGTTGCGCCAATCCGTTGACGTAATCTGCATAATGGATTGAGCGCTTCCCGTTGCAACGGTGGTAATATCTGGCTCAATGTAAATCCTTCCTTGCCTGTCTGCAACCGTCTTCCCGACAATCGCAGAGCGCATGAAGTTGTCAATCGCGTTGTAGATGGACGATCTGTCCGAATCGAAGAATTGCACGTATGGATTTGCGCCAGAATACTGAACATCGGTAGTTGTTAGAACGGTTGAATGCCAGCGCAGGTAATGGTAAATAGCGCGCTTCATGTCCATGTCGAGAAGTTCTGTCCAAGTTGCGGGCGCGGATTTGCTTTCAACCGAGACAGCAAAACCAAGCATTTGCTGAATGTACCTTGTGATGCTTCCGAGGTCAAACTTTACCGTGCTTTTCTCGTAATCGTACTGCACGCTCCCATCCAGAACATACCCGACAAAAAAGATTTCCGAGTTGTTTTCCTGATTTCCACCGAGGCTGATTTCTGTGCCTCCGTAATAGTCCTTTGAGAATATGACAACGACAGAACCATCTTCGATGACAGATGCGGTTTCGTAAATCGTGATGGAAGCGGTGTATCCACCCTCGTCACGAGAACCGCTCAAACTGTCCAGCGACCATTTTTGGAAAGGCAGGTTTGTCCCGCTTGCGATTGGGTTATAGATGGACACATAGCGATATGCGGTGTCAACCGAACCGCCTGCGCTTGTAACTATCAGGCGACTTACATAGTGGCCTGGCGTGTCGTAGGAAACCCAACCAGGATTTGCAGACGTTGAGCCTGTTGGAGTTCCGCCTTCAAACGCCCAATCATAAGACAGGGGTGTTCCGCTTATCATCGTAGACGTGCCGCTGGACGTGTACCACAAACTCGCAGACCCGCCCTCTAGTTGCGCCGCTCGATGTGCGCCCATGTTGACGAATGTCCCCAATATGGAATTCTGATTATCGTATTCTATGTCATAGTCTTTATAAAAAATGACCTTTTCTGGATCGACCGGGTCTTGAATAATGCGCGGATAAACCGGCAATACTTCAAAGTATCTATAGACCGTAAGGCACTGGTTGTCCTGCCAGTCAATATCTGAATTTTCGGCAACCACAATGATTGTTCCAGACACAATAGATTTGACGCGCGCCTTTCCAATGTCTTTCAGTCCCACCGCCGAACCAACCCACAACGACATTCCGGCCTCAACGGCAGAATACGCACCAGAGAAAACCCCGTAGGTTTGTATATTCGTTTCCCCTTTGGCTATGGACGCGTCATAAACGCGGCATTGCAGAACAATTCTTGGCTGGAAAACAGACAGAGACAATTCCGTGCTTTGCGGACGTTTTCTGGCGAGTTCAAGGTTGGCGTCAGACAATTTCATAGTCTAATACTCGTGATTAATAATTTTGCGCCGACGTAGTAATTCTCGAAGAAGCCGGAGTGTTCAGGTTCGTCAATAACGCAACCGCTGTATGGGTAGAACGTTCCCGACGGATTTCCCCATTGCGGCAGGTCAACGACTGCGGTTCCCGTTACGCCGTGTGAATTATACGCATCCACTAGTTGAAAAAAGTCGGCAGGCGACATGAGTTCCCACGAAAGTTGATATTGTCCCATCGCCGGCAGAACGGCGTGGCCGCCGCCATCCATTCCGTATTGTGTGCGCTTGATCCAGTTGTGGTCAGATGGTTGCAGGGACAGCAGAACCCCATTGATTTTGAAGGCGTTGTTTACCATTTATTTGCTCCGAGAAACACGAGCGACAATTTCCGCTGTGCGAGACAGGGAATTCTCAACTACCCTTGCTTCCAAGTCGGGGGATAGCGTCATCTCGATCAGCACACGTCCGCCGCCAGACCCGCCAAGTCCAGATGTGTTTCCAAACACTTTGTTCACATCCCTGCCGGTTCTGTCAAGCGGGGTGAATGTCGCCATCTCTCGCCCGCGTTCGCCAAAGATTGCAATGGTTGGCCTGTTTGCGATAACCGAACCGCCCTCGGCGTAGCCGCCAATCGGAACAGGCGCAGGGGCGACGTAACCGCCAAGTCCGCCTAGCATGGCTTGCGACGCGGCGTACATTGCCGCAATGTTGGCATAAACTCCGGCCATGTGGGCGTACATCTCATCTATTGCCACGATGTTGGCGGCGGCGTATCCTGCGATGAGTTTGTTTATCTCGCCTTCGTAGTACGAATGAATGCCAAACTCCGCCTCGTAAGCGGCCACAAGTTTGTCGTTTTTCTCTTGAGCGTGGCGCGCTATTTCTTCGGCTTCGCGCTGGTTCCATAGTATCAAGTCGTCAAGTTTGCGTTGCGCTTTCTCGTTTGCGGCATCAATCTCGCGTTGCTTTTCAATCTCAAGTTCCTGCATCTTGCGGGCGGCTTCGCGTTGCGCTTCTGCTATCTTGCGCTGTTCTTCAAGTTGTGCGGCCTTTATGTCTGCGGCTAGTTTCTCGGCGCGCAGTTTGTCTTCAAGCCGCTTTCTTTCGAGCGCCTGCCTCTTGTCTACCTCGTACTGCTTTATCAGACGCAGGACTTGGCGGGCGTCGCGGGCGTGAAGCGCATCATCCAAGTCCATTAAGAACTGCTCGCGGAGTTCCTTCATCTTCTGCTGGAACTCTAACTCAGCCCGCATCTCGTCTTCGCGAGCCTGAGCCTTTAGGTCGGCAATCTTATTCTGTGTGTCAATCGCTATATCTTCAAGCGTCTGTTGCAGTTCGCGCTCAACGTCCTCCATCTTCTGTGCGAACTCGGTGTCGATGTCTTCAATATCTATAATTAAGTCTGCGTGAATGTCAATCGCCTTTTGCGTTGTAAGGCGCTCAAGATCGTCGTAGGCGTTTTGTGCTTCTGCGGCGACTTCCGCAAGTTTCTTCGCCAGTTCACCGAAAGCATCGGTTTCTTCCTGGGTAGCGCCAGCAAGTCCGGCGGGCGGCAGAGGAACGGTGGGGGTTTCCGGTTTTACGAGATAGCCGCCAAATAGGTCTTTGAACCACTGCGGAGCATTTTCTGGAACACTTGAAAATAGACTTGGGATTTCTTCCGACGCAATTCTTTTTATCGTATCCGACCAAGACTCAAACGGGTTTTGAACTTTTGCAATAAAGACATCATGCAGAACAATAAACGATTTGATTCCGTTTATGCCGTCTGTCAAGAATTGCATTATTGCCGTCAGGCTAGGCGTAATAGCGGTAAGGAAACCACCGGCAGATGCCTTGAGGTCTTCCCACGCCGCCGCGTTCTCCTTTAACTTTGCGTTGTTTGTGTCAAGATATTCCCCATAAGTCCCCTGTAACTCGTTTATTCTGTCGAGGATGATTTGATATTTGACCTGTCGGTTCTCTTCGGCGGTCAGGTCTTTTGCGCTTTCTCCCGCCTCGATAAGGTTCATCGAAAGCGCCTTTGCCTGCATTGCGGTTTCGCCAAACGAAATCCCAAGTTCGCCAATGCTTTTGCCCTGCGGAGAAATCAGGGAGTTTATCAGGCTGTCTACGGTCGCTCCGTATGCCTCGGTAGCGGTGGACGCGACGTTTAGAACGCCGGCGCCCCTTGTCAAATTTAGTATTTGCTCTTCTGTAAATCCGTATTGCGACAGGCTTGACGCGAAATCAGACGCGCCCTTTAGAAGTTCTGGGTCGGAAAATATCCTTAGTTCTTCTTTTATTTTCCCGATGCCTTCTGTCAAACCGGCAAACGAAATCTCAACGCCCTGCTTGGATAGCGCAATTTCTGCATTGCGAATTCTCCAGAGGGACTCCTCTATATCCGTGAACGCCTTTACTGCCCCTTTTGCAAAATTTACAATTGCAGACAGAACCACGTTTACCAGCATGGCCGTCAACACGCCCAGCGCGGTTCGGATTACGTCAATGGAATATTTAGACTTTTTGGAGGTTTCTTCCCACCTATTTCCAAGTTGTCGGA
>Ga0209416_1001826_pt1 | contig 13220 bp, 19 predicted proteins | sample RifGroF1_FD_184001 | JGI IMG/M metagenome (GOLD analysis project Ga0209416, IMG submission 184001) | Groundwater microbial communities from Rifle, Colorado, USA - Groundwater F1 (SPAdes) (version 2) | ecosystem: Environmental > Aquatic > Deep subsurface > Groundwater | place: Rifle, Colorado...
GAGGCAGAGGGTGAGAGTGAAGGAGACTCGGAGGCCGAGGGACTAAGTGAGGGAGACTCCGAGGGTGACTCAGAGGGACTCCTTGAGGGTGAGACCGAGGGTGAAACACTGGGAGACTGTGAGGGTGACAAACTAGGGCTTGAGCTTGCACTCGGACTGATGCTTGCGCTTGCTGAAGGACCAGCGCCCTTAAATGTAGCTATTAAACAGTTCCATTCTGCTGAATCTGTTGTTGTTGGAGTGTAATCGTAGTTTCCTGTGCTAGATACGGTTTGATAGGCCGTACGACTAACAAAACTTCCAGTTTCAAGCGTGGAAAAGTCAGTGTCTTCAACGATAATTTGAGGGCCATAGGCCATGAAACCAACCAAATATTCATCAGCAACAGTGGTCGTGGCTGTAGACCCTGATGTAGGAGACGAGCTATTTGCAGAACTGACTGATGACTTGTCAAAGGCGTTGGTGGACGCACAACCTGAAACCTCAATAAAGTGAACTTGGTTATAGTTGGATACAGAAAAGTTTATGGTAACCGTGGTATCACCTGCTGCGACATTATATGCAGCCCAAACTTCAATTCCTCCAGCCCCTAAGAAAAAGTTTCTGTCGACTACTCGGTTCCATGAATTTGTTCCGTCTGAAACTGTGCTTACCGTAGTTCCCGAACCAGCTGTGACTATACACAGGACAAGTAAATTTCCAGCTGTAACTCCATTTAATGTAACCTGAGTTGATGCCCTTGTCGCATCAGTTGAAATTGTGGATTGGACGGTCGCTGTTGTGGGTGGTACAGATGGAGAGACCGAGGCTGAAGGTGAGAGTGAGGGAGAGACCGAGGCTGAAGGTGAGAGGCTGGGTGAGGCACTGGCAGAGGGACTAAGTGAGGGTGACTCTGAGGGAGAGATCGAGGGTGAAATAGACGGACTTATCGACGGGCTGACCGAGGGGGAGGCGGAGGGCGAGAGACTGGGTGACTCTGAGGCCGAGGGACTAAGTGAGGGGGAGACAGAGGGTGATACTGAAGAGGATGGTGAAAAACTAGCACTTGGACTGAAAGAAGCAGAAGCCGAGGTTGTACTAGATGCCGGCCTGAAGCTGGCCACACTTTCGCACCAATAATCATCTGTTCCAGCCCAGTCCATTGACTGCGTTTCTGCAGTTGTCTGAATATCATAGCTTCCACCAGCGGATGCCATGCCCCAGCTTGCATCATTGATAAGTGACTCTCCACTTCCGACAGTTAATACAGCGTTTGATTGACTTAAATATATTGAAACAACCAATTCGTTATCTTCAGTGGGAACAACATTAACGGAGGGATCGGTTGTTCCCTCTCCGCTGTTAACATTGTCTAAAACACTCGCTTGTGTTTGGTGTGCGTTGTCATACCAACTGGCAAGGTAATAAGCATAGGTGTTGGTACCAGATTGAGCATGAGCAATAACCAAATCGTTTGCACCATTGGGGGGGTTGGTCAAATACCATATTTCAGCGACCATGAATCCTCCTGTGGTAAATTCATAAGAACGTCTTACGGCTTGACTTAGGGATGTGCCTCCATATGTTACTGAAGAAGCAGATTGATCATTCGGTGAATAGTAGGATATCTCTAAGACCAATAAGCCATTGGTGCGAGTACCAATGTCTACAGAGATGGTTATTGGGGAAGTACTACCCAACGGGGCATAAGATTGTCCTTGGTTGTTGACGTAAGTTATGACCGCTGCTGCCGAGGGTGAGACAGAAGAAGAGGGCGACACACTGGGTGACTCGGAGGGAGAGATAGAGGCAGATGGACTCAGTGAGGGTGATTGAGAGGGACTTTCACTAGCGCTACCAACACTGGGAGAGGGGGAAGTTGAGGCAGACTCCGAGGGTGAGATTGAAGAGGACGGTGAGAGACTGGGAGATTCAGATGGTGATTCTGAAGAAGATGGCGTGGCTCCTTCCTTGAACGCCACCATGATAATAACGTAATCGGTTGATGATGATCCTGTCCAAGAGAGTGTATTGCTTCCAGCCGAATTAGAAAGGGTATATTGGTGAGAAGTCCCCATAGTCCCATGGTCGGTGTTGTAGAGTACAGTTCCAGTTTGGGCAGTAGGAGCCCAAGCATTAACATCATTAGCAGTAGTGGAAATAATTAGCTCATTATCAACAGCAGTAGTTATTGAATATGAGGGGTCACCACCAGTACCAGTCGTAGTGGAAGTAGTGTCATAAACCGCAGTTGAAGCGGTAACAAACGAATAAGCATGACAGTAAAGGGTATATCCAGAAGCGTTGGGAATAGAAATACTATAAGCACTACCAGTATCAGGAGCTAAAAGATACCAAAGCTCCATATTCACTTCACCAGTAGCGTGATATTGAGTAGTTCCTACCTGAGTGAAATTAACTCCATTGTAAGTAGGAGTACCACTTCTTAGATTAGACCGTACATTAACGGTAATAGATAGCACTAAAACTTTAGTTCCAGCACCACAAGTGTAAGAAGATGTTAGAGGATTGGCTGTACCAGAAAACTGTATCTTGGTATCGTATGTAAATGCCATGTTACAGATCTACCCAAGCAGAGACATCGGTCAGATTTCCAGAACCGTCACATGCAAGGGATTTTTGATAACTTACTCCATCTATCGTTTTGATGATAGAAGTTATATCTGAGTCTGTATATCTAAGAATGAGGGGAGCATTAAGATCGGTGAGAATATATTCTTTAATGTTGTTGTGCATTCCGATTGTTTTTGGTGCGATAAACGTTCGCCTTGTACTGTCTTAATTTTACTAGGGAGACCCCTATTAAACTAGGTGATGACAGGCATTAGATTAAGAGAGAAAAAGGGGTGATTTTTGGTGATTCCGGGAGGTAATTTTACAAAGAAATATTTACCTCGTATTTGAACAACGATTGATGCAGCGGTCAATTAAACAGGGTCGGTGAAATTAAGGAGTCTGCGGACGTTGTCCCAACCGGGGATGGTGTCGATATTTGCCTCCGTCCAGTTGGTCGGTTTTCTTCTGAATTTGTCCTGAGTCCATCTCTTTTGAGTGACATTTTTTCCATGACTTATGTCAATATTCGGGGAGGATGAATGATAGACTTCAAAGCCATATTTTGTCTTCCAATCTATCCTGCCATGGGTCATCGGCTCGAAACCAATATTGTAGGAGAAACCCTCTTTTTCCACCAGAGCTATCCGTTCTTTGAAGTGCTTGATCAAGGGTTCCCGATATGCGACCAGTCCCGAAAGGGGACTGACGTCATAGTGGAGGGCAAAGCCGTCGGTTAGCCTTAAGAACCAGTAGTTGCCGTTGTAGTAAAAGACATCTTGTTTGGGAGGAGTAAATTCAAAGTGAGACGGATGATACAGCACATCATGTTCACAGAAGAAAACGACGTCAGTGTCAAGAGCCTCTAGGCCGGCGAGTATTTGTTTGAACATGGTAAGGTAGCCTCTTTTTAGATCCAACACAATGTTTTGACCAAAGTCCATGGGTTTTAATGAAACCGAAACGAGCTTTTTGCCATTGATGGCTTTCTTGAGTTGTCTTTGGCAAACACGCGCGACCGTTTCGTCTAAACTGTTGTCGGTATAGTAGAGGCAACCGGTTGAGACACCACCTTTCAGTTTGGCTAGGTCTTCCGGTTTCCAACCGGGAACCGGCCAGAATTTTTCAATTAACCAAGATAGAGGTCTGATCTGTTTTTCCCATGTGCCGGCAAAGAAGAGGTCTTTGGCCGTTTTTTTGGCGTGACTGACAGCACTGCCGGAAAGTTGATAGGGAAAGCCAAAGTCTCCTCCCTGAGTTCTGAACATATGGGCGTACCAGGTTTTGTGGTTGACCATGACTCTGCCACCTGAAAGCCAGGTTTTGACGGCAACTTCGATTCCTTGCGATCCCCAGCTGCCGAAGTTCTCATCACAAATGTTAAGTTCCCAGTATTTGTCCCTGGTGAGCATGAAACAGGAACCCTGCAGAGACATGGACTCGGTCAGGTCACCCTTGCCCCCCGGTCTCTTTTTGAATTCGTTGAAGTATTGGAAGTGGGGTTCGGAGTCAAAGCAATATGAAGTGCTTTGAGGATTGTTTTTAGCGATCCACACAACATCTCTAACCGTTTCTTTGTTACAGGCAGTACAAGGACCGCTGGGTCCTTGGTATCTGATGTGACCGTCAGGACAGACCCAGTTAAAGGCGTGGAGATTTCTCATGACGGGGACCATGGTCCAGTCGTCTTGCATCTCATTCATCATTTTGACATCGAAACCTTTGTCAAAAGCGCAGTGGGCATCAACCTTCATGATGTACTTGGCGCTTGAAAGCCGGCAGAGGTGATTGGTCATGGCTCGCTGACCGATGGATTCAGAAACATGGACAATGGTTACTCTAGGGTTGTCAGTTATGGGAGGGTCTGCCCATAGGCCGTCGAGGCCGACGATGATCTCGGTATTACCTTCGATGTTTGACAGGATGTCTTCGATAGTCCTGGCAAGGAACATTTCATTTCTAGAGGGGATGAGAATTGATAGGTCGTAGGTCATGGTTTGTTGGGTTGTGGGACTTCTTCTTGACTTAAGTTATGGAATAAACCCTTAGGATTTAGATTCCCGCTTATATGATAACGTCCGATGGGGAACATGTAAATATTCGAGCCGACTGCGGGAAGCATGCCAAGTTTAGCTGCATAGCGATTCCAAACGGCATTCAGAGCGCTGTCTTCACCTTGTCTAGAGGGAGCGTGATGACCAAAAGTGCAGTTTTTTTCATTGTAGCCACCGAGAAGGTCAAAAGTGGAGCGTTTCAAGACGTATGTGTTGCCGTGATAGCTGGCGTAGAGACCTCTACGACTTTTTGGTGCCTCGGGATGCAGTCCATACTCGATCAGGTCAGGAACTTTTTGGCTTAGAGTACCGTCTTCCAGTAGAACTCCGAAGAATCTGGGAAAGATCATTTTATCCCCGGTGAAGTTATACCCATCCATGATGGCTTCTTTGGAGAGAATGTGATCGATATCGGTCAGAAGTAAGTATTCTCCTTTGGAGAGTTTAACTCCGGCGTTTCTGGCCAAACCCTGGGTCCAAGGTCTTTTGTCATTGGTGTGGTGAAGAGTCAGGTTCTTGAGTTTGTAGTTCTCAATCTTATGAGGGGGATCACTACCGTCATCAACAAGAATAAACTCAATATCATCCGGAAGATCCATGGAAGAGAAGTACTTGACCTGTCTTTTGACGGCTTCGTGACTGTTATAGAAGGCGATGATGATAGAGAGCTTCATAGTTTGATGTATTTATTTTGAGAATGAACTATTTTAGTCAGCAATTGTTCGGCTCTGGCCTGTGTCGCCTGCCCATTTGTATAAATAGGTCATGTACTGTGGCCAGCCTTTTTCTAAGACGTAACCCGGCAATAGCTTTTCGTATCGTAAGTATCTATCTTCTATCAGGATCAGTGGGTGGCATCTATCGATCGTTTTTTTGGCTCCTGCCAGAACGAATGGTTCGTGTCTTTCGACGTCGATCTTTAACAGAGTAACATCTTTCAGGTTTAGGCTATCAAGAGTAATCGCTTCAATATCAACAGTGCCGTCTACCTCAACTTTAGAAGCACCCATATTGCGACTATTGGGAGTCATCTTAATGGTTGTTTCTTTATCGCTAAGGGCAAGCTGGAACAATTTAATATTTGGGTAACTGAGATTTTGTTTCAGAAGTTCAAAGTTGTCAGGGATGGGTTCAAAGCAAATTAATTCTTCATACTTCAAGAAATTGGCAAAATAGATCGCATGATTACCGATATTGGCACCAACGTCGACAATAACTTTCTGTTTATTATGCTGTTTTCTAATAAAGTCTAATAGCTCCGGTTCGAAGAAATCATGTGTCTGGCGATGGTAGTTTGATAGTCTTTCGTTGGGATGAAGATTTATTTCAATCCCTCTAATTTTTGCGGTGGATTTACTGTAAAAGTTTTTTAGATCGTTGGAATTGCTGAGAACACTAGTCCAAGGTAACACTTTCTTGTAATCGTAACGGTACTTAAAAAGGGGATAGATGCGGGGGTAGTCGTATTCGTTCTCATGGGCAGGTTCGGTATCGTGGGCGACTATGAGATCTGCCAGGTCTTTCAGTCTTTCGATTTCTATTGCCCGCCTTGTATGTGGAGCGTGATCGATGAAGGCCAGCCCCCAATGTTTTTTGTCAAGAGGGATAGAGTCCCAGTCCTTGACAAAGATGACATCATGGAAATCTGTTTGGAAGCGCTTGGCTCTTTCGTACCATTTGGGATCCATTTCGTAAGAGACCATTTTTCTGCCTGTGGTTTCACACATCCAATGAAGAACGTTAGTGGAGAAATAGCCGGTACCAATTTCAAGAATATCACCCTCGGAGAGGTCAAAAGCCCTGACTAGTACCGGAAGGTGAGAGGCCATGCGGCCGGATCTACTCATGATAAATACTTTTTCTCTAAAGATTGATAATTACCCCAGTAGGGAAGGCGGTCGACAGGTGGAATTTTTTTAATGAGTTGGGTCAATGGTCGGACACCGCGGTTGGTTTTAAAAGATATAGCCGGATTGTCGGATGTCCAGGTCCTTAAAATGGCTTTGTCACTTGGTTGGCATCTGACCTTATATTCCTGTGACCAATCATTTCGGTCGGGTAAGCCTTTGTTGATCAAGTCAAGCCAGTAGAGTCGGTCGACGAGCTGACAGCCGTCGGAGTAGCCCTTAAAGAAAAACTGAGGATTATTTGTAAAAGCATGTAAAATCCACACTCCGTAGTAGCGATAACAGACTCCTTTTTCGGTGGGTTTGAATTGGAAATATTCGGGAGGGTAGAGAAAATCTGCTTCTGCAGTTAGAACGAAGGGAGTCTTGATCTCTTCAAGGCCAAGTCTTATCTGCATAAATTCGCTAGTGTAGGAATTTTCATGAACGCCAACGCAGATATTTCGACCAAGGTCGATCGGTTTCTGTGAAACAGACACAATTGGCAAGTCACCGCAGTTTTTCAGCAGGTTTTTACGAATTCGAGTTTCAAATTTTTCATCTTCCCGATTGGAGGTGTAGTAGAGAACCGTAACCTGATTTTTCATTTTATATACATCCAGCTGGGATGTTTGTCTTTGGCGATGACGAACCAGGGATGTATTTGGTACGACTTACACCAGCCGGTGACGGCATTAATGACGTTCATGTCAAAACGGCGCCAGTTTTTGGACCAATCCTCAAAGTCATGGCCATAAACAATACCCCCCTTTTTAACCTTCTTGGACCAGAGGGCAATGTCCTGCACGGTGTGTTCGAAAGAGTGATTGCCGTCGATGTAGACAAAATCCAAACTTTCGTCTGCGAATTGTTTGACTGCTTCGTGGCTCCAGTCCTTGATCAACTGGCAGTTAAAATCCTTTGTCCGTTCGATAGCTTCCCGATGGGCGTCAGAGATATCATCTTTTCGGTAATCACGGTAGCCTTTGTAGAGCTCCCAAAGATCGATACCAAAGAGTTTTAAGTCAGGAATGGATTTTAGTAGTGTTTCCGAGTACTCACCGCGGTAGACACCGATCTCAGCACCGACTTTGAAGCCGAGTGCCTTGAACATTTCCGGAATGTCGGTGTTCCGACTTATTGGAAGTCTGAGGGGGGATTCCTGAGTCAGGTCAAGACTGAACTTTTCTGAAAGATACGGGAGCGCTTCCATGTTTATCCAAGTCCCATTTTCATTTTTAACTCCAGCGCATGACCCCAGAATGGCAAGGCTCTTTTTGGTAGAAAATTTCTTCTGACAGTAGGAAACTTTCTCAGGCCACTGGTAGATTTGAAGTTGATGACCGCATTGTCCGAGGTCCAAGAGAGGGGTTCAGAAGGATCAAAGAGGATGGGAACTGCAATTTCATTCCAACCACGATGACCCTTAAGCGCATTCTTTATCAGCCCGATCCAGTATTTCCGGTTGCCCATCTGAGCGTATTCAGAGTAACCTTTCTGCCAGAATTTGTCTCCCAGGGCCCAGATGTTTTCGTAGCGGTAAAGGTGATCATTTGATGGGGGAGTAAGTGCAAAGTATTCGGGGGGGTAGGCAAAGTCATCTTTAGCAATGATGGCATACTCTGTCTTGGCAGCCTCCAGTCCGCGGAGTAGCTGTCTGAGGTTGGTCGATTCGCAGACTGGGACATTACCGACAGAAATGTTCTTACCGAATTTGATTGGTTTTCTGGATACAGAGATGATAGGTAAGTCACCGCAGTTTTCTCTGAGCAATTTTCTAACATTTTGTTCAAATTCAGGTTTCTCGGTGTTTGAAGAAATATATATTACCGTGGTGTTGGACTTATTGGCTGTTTTCGGCATATCAGTTTTCTTTAATGTATTACTTATTATAGTCGTACCCGACGGCAACGTTGTGGTGACGCTTGTCGTTGAGGTGGCGGCGTCTTTCGGCCAGAGTCTTCTTTCCCAGTCTTTCGGCCAGCCCGGAAGGGGAGCGAATTTTTCTATTATGCTAATGAAGAAGTCTTTGTTCTCGACCAGCCATTTGTTATATGAATAGGCATAGCTACGGCGGTTTTCTTCCCTAGAGAGGTGATACATTCGGCCATGGACAGGTCCCTTGTGCAGATGGGCATACCAGGTGTTCTTATTGGTGACGACACGACCGCCATTTTTCCAGGTGGTCATGGAAATCTCTTCTGCCTCCTGACCCCAGCCGGTGTAACCTTCGACCTGCATGAAGCCCATTTTTTTGAACCAGCGCTTGGTCATAAACCAGCAGGAACCTTGGAATTGAATGGTGTCATCTATGGGTATGTCCCAATTTTTGAGAGTCCTTTCGTCCCATTTGAATCCATGAATAGCGTGATCCTTAACTAATGGGGGGAACATGATGTATTCGTAGTCAATGGGTGGTCGGCTATCGCTTTGTGGTTGCAAACTCCATTTGATGGCATCCAGTCTGTTCCTGCGGGGGATCTGGACCCATTTTGGCTGGTGATCTTTGGCCAGTTGTTCGTCGAAGCCTTTGGCCATCATGCAATGGGCATCAAGAGACATGACGTAGTTGCCCTTGGCCTGAGAAATAGCCAGATTGATGCCATGTCTTTTTTGAGAGTAGGGTTGTGCGGGTAAACGGATATATCTGACCCGTGGATCAGTAACCAGTTCTGTCTTTGGTGGTTCGTAACCGTCTAAAACAGGGAGAACCTCAATTTCGCCCGTGGCTTTTTTCAGGACGTCCAAGATCGTCTTCCTTAAAAAGACCTCATTTTTTGACGGAATAACAATAGTTAACATTGTTGTGCTATTTATACCACGTCGGTTTGTTTAACTGAAGATGTCGTTGAAGTAACCGTATGTTAGTTCGGTCCGCTTATTCCAATTCGCAGAGAAATTTTTATCTCCTTTGGTATAGCGGAAGTTGCCGTTATTGTATTGCATGATATACCAAGCGCCCGTCTTTTTAACGTAGCCGAAGTGCACCGGCGTGCCCTCATCATCAATTTCGCTGATCTCGTAACCATCAGTGGGACCTTGCTGTGCAGGATCAATTTGATTGCCGGTGGTGTCTTTGATCCCGACCACGTCCGGACCGGCGGCCACTCCACCACCCAGGAATGTGTCACGGGCTCTTCGGCTAAAGAGAGCTAAGAGAAGAAGTGAAATGCCGGTGGTACCGATGAGTTTAAGGAAGAGACGTTTGTCTTTGTCGGTAACGCCTTCTTCATCAGATTCAGGGTCGGTAGGGGAAGAGACTACTTGGGCATTATTTGATGCCGGACCAGGGAGAACCTTGTTTTGAACCACGACTCTGGTGACAGTTTTAGCGAGTAACCAGTGGAATATTTTGGTACCAAAGAAAAAGACTAAGGGGAGATAGATGAAGCTGGCGAGCAGTTGTCCACTACTACGTGCAGAGAAAATACCGACGGCCATGAGAAAGGCGCAGGCCAGAAAACTGTAGATGATGAGAACTCTGTCAGATTTCATTGGTTAATCTCTATACTAATCCGGAAAAGGATCAGGGCGACCGCCAATGAAAGAAGGGCAAGGTTGATCAGGAAGGTGGGTTCGGATTGACTGATAAAAGTGGAGAGGGAGAACTGGCCGAAGTAGGGATGTTTCTTTTGGTCAATATTGAGGAGTTTGAGAAGGGACTTTTTCAGATCGGAGATGATTTTTATGACAAAGTAGATAGTCACAGGGAGAAAAAGTATCAGAGTGATCAGGCTGTTCTGAGTTTTAAGATTGAAAAAGGCAGTGATGGTGAGAATGAAGGTGACAATGGCTCCATAGAGGAAAAGACTGCTATCTATTATTTGCAGCTTTGTTTGTCTCATGAGTTTTTATTTCTTGACAAAACCACCGTATTGATAGGAGACGAGGAGCAAGATAGCAATCAGAGTGACTCTGCCAATCTGAGCCATGGGAGAAAAGTTTGAGTTGAGGAGAATATCGGCGATGATGATCAATAGTGACAGGGTAATAAGGATCCTGGTGACCTTGGTGGCGAGGGTAGGGGAGGTAACTTCGATAATTGCCTCACCATCTTTAAAGCTTGACCCCACGAGGTCGGCGCTTTCGGCTTCTTTGAGAGCATCTTCAGGAAGTTTGCTGCCTATGAAATCCTCCAGGGATTTGGCGGTGATGATGAAAGTGCCTCTGACATGACCCCTGGCGGCTTTAATCCTGCCCTCATTGAGATACTTGTAGGTGGTGTTGGTAGACAGGCCCAAGATCTTGGCTGCCTGTTTGACATTGTAGATGTGATTGGGCATTTATCAATAATCTTAACAAAAATATATATGTAGCTGACGGTCTTCTTATTTGTTATCCTCAGGACTTCCTTCTTTGAGGCCGGCCCGGAACTCTTTCATAAAGTTGACTATACCTCGAGTGAGTTCTGGGAGTTTTTTACCACCGAAAAGTAAGAAGAGGATCAGGCCGACAAGTAAAACCTCCATTGAGCCAATGTTATTAAACATATTAATTACCTCCTTTCATATGAGTTAAGAATACAGCTTTGTGGAAAATAATGAAAGAGACAGCAAAAATCCCCTTGAAGGGGGACTCTTGTGTGTTGTGTCCGATAATCTTATTCCTTGACGGCGTCTTTGAGTTCTTTGGTAGCGTCTTTCAGCTCTTTTCCGGATTCTCCCACGCTCTTTCCAATTTTGGGAAGAAGTCTACCGCCAAAAAGTACTATCAGGACAACAGCGATGATCGCTATTTCCACCCAACCAATGTTCTTGAACAAATTTAACATATTTTGTTTTGGTTATAAATTATTAATAAATAATATCACGTTCTATTTTGATGCACTGCGAAACTCTTTGATAGCTTTTGCTATACCACTTATGAGTCCAGGGATCTGCTTTACTGCAAACAGGGCGAGTAGGACACCGACGACTACAAGTATTTCTGTTGAACCTAAATTAGGCATTATTGTTGGTCACCCCCTTTCGTTTTTGGGTCTTCGTCTATGTCACTATTAATATCAGATAAGGCGCGTTCGATTTCCTTCTTGGCTTTTTTGAGCTCTTTTCCGGATTCTCCCAGGCCTCTGGCCAATTCGGGAAGTTTCTTGCCACCGAAGAGGAAGAGCAGAACCAAAACGACAACGACTACTTCTCCGATGCCAATATTACTAAACATGCTATATATATTGTTTGTTTAATAGTAGCGCAATTTCAAAAAGAAGCAAGGGAACTATGGTGAGAATTGAGAGTGAAATGACGTCATTAGGGGGGAGGAGAGCGGCCAGTACCAGAATGCCAGCATAGACGAAACGGCGGTTATTGGAGATGGTTTTCTTTTTAATCAGTTTGGCTTTTATAAGGAGAGTGACGACGATGGGAAGTTCAAAAACCAGACCAAGACTGACTCCCATGATGATGGTCTGGGAGAAAAAGCGGCTAATGTCCCAGATGTTGGAGACGTTGAAGTCTAGAGCCGTTTGAGAATATATATTTATAACAAATTGCATTACCCATATGCCAAAAGCAAAACCCAGAATGAAGAGGACAAGGGCAAGCGGGGCGAGTCTGAGCAATAATTTGAATTCTTTGACGGCGAGTGCCGGCCTGAGAAACTGGAGGACATAATAAATTAGCAAGGGGAAAGCGACGACGACCCCTGTGGCTATGCCGGTGTTTATGGCTAGGTCAATGAACTGATAAGGAGAAGAAAGGACGATGGTGATGCCTTCAAGATTAAATATCTTGAGAATGAAGCTAAGTATTTTCTGGTAATAGAAGAAGCCTGAGAGACCGGAGATCAAAATAACCACCAGGAGGGTAGTCAATTTACGCTGAATATCTTGAAGATAGGGGAGGTATTTGGAGACCGAGGTCTCAAGTGTCGTGGGACCGGTAGCGTGAGCGTTTTGAAGGGTATTATCCGAGTCCATATGACAAATATATCACGTTGCAAACGTAACACTTGATATATTAAAGAATGTTTGTAATGATTGCTACAGTATGATAAAAAATTCACTAAGAGGATTATTAAATGTCAAATATGGGATAGTTCTTCTGGTCGTTTTGGAGACGTTCGCACTGCGGTATTACTATAATAGTTATCATTCGCTGAAAACAGAAGTGGCCCAGTTGAAATTGGATCCTCAGGAAAAGGCGAAGGCGGAAACAAAGGCTTTGGTGGCACAGGTTTCCAAACTGGTTGTGTTGCCCACCGGAGAAGAGCCTGTAGTAGCGACAGTGACGGATAAAGAGAAGTTAAAAGATCAGCCCGTGTTTGAGAAGGCAGAGAATGGAGACAAAATCTTGATTTACGGAAACGCCAAGAAAGCATATATTTACAGTCCGAGTAAGAATGTAGTGGTTGATGTGATACCGGTGAACATCGGTGAAACAGCGATCACCATTCCGGGAGTAGATGAGAAGAACCCGCTGAGATTGGCACTGTACAACGGGACAAAAAGCGCCGGACTAACGGTGGAGTTGGAAAAAAGAATTGTGGAGAAGAAAGTTCTGGGTTTGTCGGTAACGGCCAAAGCGAACGCTTCAAGCACTACATATCAGAAAACGCAGATAATCGATTTGACAGGAAAGAAAGCGGAACAAGTGGCAGCCCTGGCGAAACTATTGGATGGTGAAGTGGCTACCGAGTCTTCGGAGATAAGGCCAAACGCCGATGTATTGGTGGTGATAGGGGAAAATTTCAAATAAATTATCCGTCGGTGAGGTCGGGTTGAGGTAGATCG
>Ga0209416_1001829_pt1 | contig 13190 bp, 15 predicted proteins | sample RifGroF1_FD_184001 | JGI IMG/M metagenome (GOLD analysis project Ga0209416, IMG submission 184001) | Groundwater microbial communities from Rifle, Colorado, USA - Groundwater F1 (SPAdes) (version 2) | ecosystem: Environmental > Aquatic > Deep subsurface > Groundwater | place: Rifle, Colorado...
CACAAAGGCATGCAGAGTTGAACGGGCAATCGGGGTAATGGCGGCGGGGACGATGGCGCTAATTTTTATGTGGGGACTACTTTTCTTTTCGGGTTGCGCGCCGGTCCAGGTCAAGCCTGGATGCGAAAACTCCATGCAATCCCAACCCGGTATTGACATCGCCATGGCGGCTGGCGTGATTGGTCTGAGCGAATACCTGCTTCGAAACCCGGATGACAGGCTGGACGCACGGAAAGCGGTCCAGGCCGCGATCATCGTGCTCGAACAGGAAGTCGTGACCATGGACCTCCTGGTGTCCGCGCTCCAAAAAGGAATCAGTTCCCGAGAAGTGCGGGCGCGGCTCGGGTATGTTGCCATTTTTGGCAGGGGGCGAACCTCGGGTACGGCGCTTGATTCATGCGACCGGAAATATTTATTGGCGCACTTCCAGGAATTGAGGGGGATGATATGAGATTCAAGGCATTGATTTTGATGGGTATGGCGTTGGCTCTCAGCGCCTGCGCCAGTGGCGCCAACATGCGGGAGGCCGAGATTACGGTTACCCTTCCTCCCGGCATGACGGCGGTTGCAACCGTTGATGCCGAGGGCCGGGGTGTTCCGGCCGTCCAGATCAACATCGGCAACACCACGCGCACGGTTGATATCGAGACGGCACGGGAAGCCACGGCCACGCTTCCGATGGGTGCCGGGGCTGCGGGGCTGTAATGCCATGCCAGAATGCAACGCAGTCCACATCTCAACGAAAGCCGGCTACCGGGAAGGCACGATGGTCCGCGTCGAGAATCCTGCCGGTAGGTGGATAGAACGGTGTATATATTGCGGTGGTGAGTGGCTAAGTCTGATGCCTGGCGAGATCGAGAAAGATATTGATGATGGAATACGACCTGACGTTCTTAGAAGGCTTTGTAAAAAGAGTATTATTCAAGAACAGCACGAATCCTGTTCTGATGGATGTGGAGAAGAATTTATTAAACTCAGGAAGTGCGGAGAACGATTTTATTGATAATGACTGGAGTGGATTTACCTTTGAAGATATCAAAGGATGGCAGAAGATGTCCTGTTATTCATGTATGATTCATTGGGTTGAACCACCTAATCCAGTCAGAATGAACATGATTTGTACTAAATGTGGTGGAATTGCCCATAATGAGGGAGTATTTTAGCAATGACCTTTCCTTCAGATCAGCATGTAGGTCTTGTAGGAGTAACCTTGCTAGGTCTTGGTCTTGTTGGAACTGCTATGGTAATTACACAGGAAAATGCCGTAATTGCCGCGATAGGTGGAGTTGTTCAAATTGGAACAGGAATCGTTGGATTTTTAGGAGGTCGGGCAATAGGTAGAAATGAAACTCTTGCATCAAATGCAACAATTCCTGTTCCTTTGTCATCAGTTACAAGTAATGTAGAAACCACTATAACAAAAGAAACAATTAGCGATACTAAGCCCGAAATAATTGATGATTTAGATAAAAAACTTCAATTGAATCTAAATAATAGTGTTTTATAAAAGGATAGCCAAAAATTGAATTTATTTGGCCTAGAGATAAAATTTAGACGAAAACGCGACATTGATACCGTCAAGTCAAATCGTCTATTAGGTGCATTGTTAGGTAATTGGAGTTATGGGAGAGAATTGCCTTCCGAAACTGATTTTACTTCACAATTGCATTCATATAAATCATGGGTTTATACAGCATCAAATCTTAATGCAACAAGTGTTGCTCAAGTTCCATTAAGATTGTATGTTGCAAAACCTAAAAAGAATCTTAAATCAAGATTTCTAACAGGAGAAGTTCATTCAGAAACAAAAAAATATTTAATGAGTACAAATAGTATTTGCAAACTTCCACAAGTCCGTAAAGCCGTAGAAATAGAAGAAGTTCTTGAACATCCTCTTATTGATCTTCTCAAGAATGTAAATAGCTTTTCAAACGGTTTTGATCTTCATGAGATGACACAACTTCATCAAGAATTGACAGGAAATGCTTATTGGCTTTTGATAGAAAATAAATTGGGCGTACCTGAAGAGATTTGGATAGTACCTCCTGATAGAATGTATCCAATTCCCGATCCTAGTAAATTTATATCAGGTTATGCTTATAGATACGGAATGACAAAGATAGCTTTTAATGAACAATCTATTATTCAATTTAAGATGCCAAACCCTTATAGTCCGTATTATGGTTTAAGTCCATTAGTAGCCGTTGCGGAAGCGTATGGAATTAATGTCAATATGAATAAATATGAAGCATCTATCTTCCGTAATATGGGAAGGCTTACAGGTGCTTTTGAGACAGATGAATCTCTTGATGAACAAGAATATGAGAGATTGAAGTTAGAATTGAGAGAAACTTTTACTGGCGTTGACAATATAGGCAAATCACCATTGCTTGAAAAAGGTGTTTCTTTCAAAGATTATGGATTGAAACCTGCAGAATTGTCATTTCTTGAAGGTAGGCTTCGTATAAAAGAAGAAATTTTGAATTCCTTCGGCCAAAATCTCGCTCTTTATGATAAATCAGCTACAAGAGCAAATTCTGATGCTGCACAAACAATGTATGCAAGGCGAGCGATAAAACCTCGTTGCTTTAGATATCAAGATAAACTGAATGAAAAATTAGTACCAAAATTTGATGAGTATTTATTTTTTGCATTCGAAGATCCTGTCCCGGAAGATATCCTCATTGCTCAAAAAGTAAGAGAAGGTAATCTTAGATCTGGATATAGTGCTATTAATGAAGAAAGACATAAAGGCAGACTTCCTCCTATTGAAGGAGGAAATGAGCCGTTGGTGCAAATGCAGTACCTCCCGCTGTCTGCTATTATGGCCGGTAAAAACTTAAAACAAGATGGTTTATCTTCAATAGATGGATCTGATAATAAACCATCTGATGATAAGAAATTAATCGAAGATAAGAAATAATCAGGCAATGGAGGTTATAAAATGCAATTGATAACTCGTGAATTTGAAATTGATCAGGTTGCATTGCCTGATTGGGCCAAAGAAGTATCTACAAATTGTAAAGCCAAAACTCTTGTTCGCAAAGGCTTTACGATGGAAGATGTTAAATTTGTAGATGGAGAACGTGCAGCAATCCATATCATCACATCGGCCCATTGTGATAGAGATGGTGAAATTGTTCTTCCCAAAGGTATTAGTTTTAAAAACTATGAAGCTAATGGGAAGCCGGTGTTATGGGGACATGATTACCATTCCCTGCCTCTTGGAAATTGTATGTGGGTGAAACATGATCGAAACACTAATTCGATTATAGCAAAAACTAGATTCGCTACCCATGATAAAGCAGAACAAGTCTATCAACATTTAAAAGAATTTCCTCTTTCTTGTTCTATTGGTTTTATACCTAAATCTTCTGTAGACAAATTTGATTTTAAAAAGATGGATACAAAAGATTGGGGAATTAGTGAAGACGAATTAAATAAAGCTTCTCGTGTTTACACAGAGGCAGAATTGCTCGAATATTCTATCGTTCCCATTCCTTCTAATCCTCAAGCGTGTCAAATTGCCGTTGCAAAAGGACTTTTCTCTCCTGAAGATTTTAAATCAATTGGTTATATTTATGAAATAATTGATCCTTTCAAGAAAGAGATTGAGTTTGTCCTAGAGGAAGGAAATGACGATGGCAAACAAGAAGAAAACACAGAAGAAACCAAAGCAGAAGAAGAATCCGGAACCAGTAGTATCGAAGGGGAAGAAAAAGAAGTAAAAGCTGAAGATGAAGAAGATATGTGTAAGTGTTCTTGCGGTTACGAAGTAAAACCCAATGAAGATGGTGTTTGCGGAGAATGTCCTGAGTGCGGTGAGATGATGAAGGGTTGTCACAAACCTAAGAAGAAGGCCGAGTCTGAAGACCTCTTAGAAGGGGTCCAGAAGCCCCTAGAAGACAAAGAACCGCAGGTTAAGACAGTCAAGTACCGTAGATTCGAGATAGAATCAAATCCAGAAGAAGTCTTTAAAAAAGAGTATAAGGAGAGAGTAAATCCTAATCTTTCCAAAATCTTTGATATCGCTTCTGTTCCTAGTCAGCCATCTTCTTACACTTACAAAATTTATTGTAGCTTTCTTGAGTGTAGAGTCAAGGATATCTTTGAAAGTAGTACGTTTATCTATCCTTCATTGATGGGTACTTATCTTGCTGCATTCAAACAGGCTACAAAGAATTTTAAACATCTTGACACTCGTAATATTGGTTGGGGATGTGAATATCCACCTTGTTATGAAGTGATTCAATTGAATAGTAAAACAAGTGATGATTTCCTTGTAGATGGATCTGATTTCTGGAATGCAAATGGTGTTCCTGTAATTATGAGTTTCTTTCCTGTTTGGGGCGGAATGGAATGTCATATTTATACAGATAGAGATAATCGAGATTTCAATCGTAAGATTATTCAAGATGCCGAAGAATGGATTAAGACGAATCATCCATTGAAGGGTGAAAAATTCTCTATCAATGGCGAATTTATTCCGGTTGATAAATCAGATGATTGGAATACGATTATTCTTGAAGAGAATATCTTTAAAACTCTTCAAAGGGTGAGTAAAGTTATCTCCGATAAAAAAGAGAATATGAATAATCGTGGTATGTTGATGGTAGGCCCGGCAGGAACTGGGAAAACCAAGGGTTGTCGCATAATGATGTCTCAAATTGATTCAACATTTGTTTGGGCTTCATCTAAAGATTTCTCTCGTATTGGTCCTGTTGGTGGATTAAAGCAAGCATTTTCTTTGGCTAGACAACTTTCTCCGTCAATTCTTGTGATGGAAGATATTGATAGTTGGCTTAATAGTCATGGTGTTATGGATTTGATGAAGACAGAATTGGATGGTATTAAGAAGAATAAGGGAGTTGTGAGTATTCTTACTACCAATTTCCCTGATAAACTTCCTGATGCATTACTTGATCGTCCTGGTCGTTTCCATGATGTTTTGGAATTTGGTTTGCCTTCTGATGATATTCGTAAGAAAATGATTAATCAGTGGATTGGCGATCTTCCTGAAGAAGTATTGAGTGATATTACTGAAGACACTAAGGGTTTTAGTGGTGCTCATATGTGGGAATTGATTGAATTTGCAAAGACTATTTCAGAAGATGATGATATTCCTATCAATGAAGCACTTCTTGAAAGTCTTGGTAAGATTCAAGATCAAAAACAATTAATCGACAGAATTCGTGGTAAAGAAGTAGTTGTTTCTATTGAGAATGAAAGTCAAAATGATTTTATTCTTGAGATTGAAGATCCAATTGAAAAATCAGTAGAAAAAGAAAATGATTTTGATTTGGATGATGTAGTAAAGGCATTTAATAATGTTTTCAAAGAAACTATTGAACCTATTACCAATATAGACAAGACAATTGATGAATGTATTAAACGGGCACAAGGAAAGATGTTTTAGATAAATGGTAAAAAGTTAAATGTTAGGTCTGGAGGTATCTTAGAGATACTAGGACTTGAGACATTGGCTTATGTGTGTGGGTAATCAACAGAGCGACTTTTAGATCGCTTTAATTTTTTCTAAAGGAGAAAGAAATGGCTGAAGTACAGCAGAAGAAAGTGACCGCAGAAGATTTGGCTGGAATGTTTAAGGATGTTATTGCTCCTCTGGCGAAACAGGTAAGTGATATCAGCGAAAGTATTGATACCAAGATCGCTGATGCGATTAAGTCTACTGAAAAAGTTCCTGCAATTACCGCACATACCAATCTTCTTGATGATACCAAGGGTGGATTCAAGGCGATGTGGCATTTTGCTCGTGATGTTGCCCGTGCTGACAAGAGCGGCGGAAGAGATGTTTCTAAAGAACTTGGTAGTTGGGAAAAAGTTTCTAGAGAAGTTACTAAAGCCGCTGGTTCTGGTATGGAAGCCGGAACTGATCAGTATGGTGGATGGCTTCTTCCTGTTGAATTCCAAAATAACCTTCTGAATGCAGTTGAACAAAAGAATGTTGTTATGGAACGCTGTACTAAAATCCCTATGGGAATGCCCATCGTTGAGATTCCTTATGTTAATGGATTTGATCTGTCAAGTGGCCTTGTCTATGGTGGAATTCAATGGACCTGGGTTGACGAACTTGAGTCTGTAACTGAAACTAGACCGAAAATCGGTAAAGTTCAGTTGAAACTCAATAAGTGTATGGGTATGTGCTATACGTCTGATGAGATTCTTGCTGATTCTCCTCAATCTATGGAAGCATTACTCAAGAATGGCTTTGAGAATGGCCTTACCTATGCTCTTATGTATGCTTTCCTTCGTGGTTCTGGTGCGGGTCAGCCTCAAGGTATTCTTAATGCAAATTGTCTTGTTTCTGTAACTCAGGAAACGGATCAGCCAGCAGGAACCATCTATTTTGAGAATATTGTAAATATGTATTCTCGTGCATTCAATCCAGCCAATTGTGTTTGGATGGCTAATATTAGCTGTCTTCCTCAGATGGCAGCAATGAATCTCGCGGTTGGTACTGGTGGTGTTCCTGTGTGGATGCCTGCTGCTGGTATTTCTTCCGCACCTTATCCGACTTTGTTTGGACTTCCTGTAATTTGGACTGATTTTTGTTCGGATGTCGGAACTGTTGGCGATATTATCCTTGCGGACTGGAGTCAATACCTTGTTGGTCAAAAGAGTGGAAAGGATGTGTCGAATTTTGACTCTTCTATCCACCTGAAGTTTGACTATGCCCAAACCGCACTCCGTTTCCAATATAGGGTCGATGGAAATTCGTGGTGGAAGTCAAGCTACACGCCCCCAATTGCAACTACAAAGACACGTTCTCCGTTTGTGGTTGTTGAAACTCGCTAAATGAAATAGCGGGATAGAAATATCCCACTAGTCAAATAAGAATCTTTAGATTTGAAGGAGAAGAGAAATGGCAACTGGTAGACTGATGGAAGAAGTTCTTTTTGTACATGTTGGTACTTCTGGTTTTATTGCAAGCTATGCTGATATGACCACTGGTAATCCTACAACTGATATTGTCAGCATGAAGAACTACAATCGTTGTACATTTGCGCTTATCTATGGTGCTGGCGCTACTGGAACGGCAACTGTAACCGTTGAATCTTGCGATACGACTGTTCCTGGTACTGCAACGGCAATTGCTTTTAATTATCGGGTTTGTACAACTCCCGATACTTGGGGCGAAGTAACGGCTTGTGCGGCTACTGGCTTCACGACTGCTGCGAATGCTGATAAGATGTATCTTATTGAAGTTAATGCGGCTGAATTGTACAGTACAGATTCTTTTGTTCGACTTCAATTTACTGAAGTTGATAGTACGGCTGTTGATGGTACTGTTATTGCCATTATGAGTCAGCCTCGTTACATTCAGGGTATTCCTTTGACTGCGCTGGCGTAATTGAATAATGGAGGGGATAAAACCCCTCCATTAAAAGGATTTTTATGTTTGCAACAGTAAAACAATTAGGAAATTCAAAGAAACAGGTTGATGTTATCTTTGATAGAGACTGGATGGGTTTTAAGAAGGGGTATGAAACAACTGTTTTTGAATACGTTGCAGAGAAATTGATTAAACAAGGATTGGCTCATCTTAGAATTGGTTCTAAAGTAGAAGAGATTAAGGTTAAAAAATTGATCAAAAAAGAGACAGAGATGAAAGAATCAGTTCAAGAATCTGTGAAAGAATCTCAAGAACAGAAAGAATTCAAACGCCCACCTAGAGATAAGATGGTTAAAAAAGCTACTGTATCTAAATAATGTCCATTATCTGTGAGGTAGATTAGTCTACAAAACTCACAAAAGGAGGAAGAAATGGCCTATCGTGATCACGGGAATAATATCCTTGGTGTTAATACTGCAGATAACATGTTTATCTCTGATACTGTTACTGCTAACGAAGATGGTTCTATAATTGAACGACTAGAATTCCTTCAAGGAAGATCTGGCTATTCAATTCCTCTTGAAAAATCAGATGGTAGTGTTCTCAATGGTTCTGATGATCTATTTACCATTACTGGCGGTCCTGTTCGTGGGGTTGTTACAGGAATTGTCACGACTATCATTGGCGGTGCCGCTAATGGAACTCTTCAGATTACGACAACCTCTCCTTCTGGAACTACGAGTCTTTCAACGACAGTAGCAATTGATAATGATGCAGCAGGAACATCTTATCGCTTTGTTGGCGCGACTGGTGTTTTAACTCCTGTAACTGCCGGTGCTGTTATTATTGATCCCGTAACTACTGATGATAGTGTATTTCTTTTGCCGATTGGAACAGTCAAATTTACTTGTACTGCTGCAAGAAGTGGTAATATCAAATGGTATCTTTCTTATTGGCCTTTGTCTTCAAGTTCAAGGGTCGTGGCTGCTGCTTAAATTAATCCACCTATTGGAAGTAAAAATGCATAGGAGGTATGAAAATGGCTTATCGGGATCATCCAAATAATATCCTTGGATCTGACAATGCAGACAATGCTTTTTCTTCAAGCAATGTAGTTGCTAATGAAGATGGATCTATTCTTGAAAGATTAGAATATATCCAAAGTCTTTCAAGCACACTTGCATCGGTTTCTGATGGTGCTTCGATTCTTGTAAGTGCTGGTGAAGCTGTTTATGATGCTGATAGTAAGATTGCTTCTACTGGCATCCAAGTTTCAACCGCTCAAAGTCAAATTACTTCAGCAGCGACATCTGTTGGTATTGGTGGTTCTACAGGTAATAGTTTGGCGGCATCGGTAGGTATTCAGACTTCTACTATTAATAGTAAAGTTGATTCTGTTGGAATTACAGCTTCTACTGTTAATAGTGTAGCTTACTCTGTTGGTGTTCAAACTTCTACGGTTAATTCAAAGGCTGATTCTGTTGGAATCCAAGCATCTACAATAGAAAATGAATTGACTTCTGCTGCTACTTCAGTAGGCATTGGCGGTTCTACTGCTAATAGTAAGATTGATTCTGTTGGTGTTCAGACTTCTACTGCTCAGAGTTTAACTACTTCAGCCGCAACAAGTGTTGGTATCGGAGTATCTACTGTTGATAGCAAACTCACTTCTGCTGCAACAAGTGTCGGCATTGGCGGTTCTACTGCTAATAGTAAGATTGATTCTGTTGGAATCAGGACTTCTGTTGCTGTAAGCACAGCAGCGTCTGTAGGTATCCAAACTTCAACCGTAGATAGCAAATTAACTTCTGCTGCTACTAGTGTAGGTATTGGTGTATCAACTGGTAATAGTCTAGGTGCGTCTGTCGGCATTGCCACGTCAACATTTGCTAGTTCAATTCAAAGTATGCTTACGAGTATTGCTTTGATTGTTTCTACGATTAACTCAAAAACCTAATAGAAGGTTGTATGGAATTAGATACTGGTTATTTTTCTCATATTCCATTACTTTCTGCAGCTATGACAATTACTTCCGGGCCAGTGCTTGAACTAGGTGCTGGTCTTGGAAGTACCTTGCTACTTCATGGTTTGTGTGGAAGTTTGAATAGAAAGCTGACAACAATTGAATCAGATAAAACTTGGTTAAATCAGTTTATCAATTATGGGCGTTCTTGGCATCAAATAAAATACGTAAAAGATTTTGTCCTTCTTGAAGAATATTCAATGGATTGGGGTTTGGTTTTTATAGATCATGGAATTGCAAAACAAAGAGGTTATTCTTTAAAATTACTAGAGGATAATCCTGTAATTATATGTCATGATACTTGTCATTTTTGGCTTTATAATTACGAACCAATTCTAAGCAGTTTTAAATATCGTTTTGACTATAAGATAAATGGACCAAGGACAACGGCAGTAAGTAATTCAGTAGATGTCGCTTATGAATTCTCAAAACTTGGATTATAAGAGGTTTTATGATTGGGATATCAACGTATATTGATTATAATGCTGATCAGATGATTGAATTTGGCTGGCTTTATACTTCTTGGCTTTATAGTGGTGCATGGAAAAATTCAAGAATAGTTGCTTATTACAATCCAAAAATACCTAAAGGATGGATTGAATCATTTGATATAGAAGTAATTCCTTTGCAACCTCTTTCTGAAATAGATGATAATTGGAAAGATTATAAATTTATCAATAGCGTTTATTATCTTACGACTCCTGAAGCTGCCGAATTATCAAAGTATGATTATGTGTTGAGAACAGATAATGATGTATTCTTAACTCCTAATTTTGTCAATTTAAAGCCTAGATTAGCAACTTTTGGGATAGGTCTTTATGCATTAGAACCTATTGTTGTAGCAAAACTTGTCCAGATAGCTGCACAATGGGGAATTCATCCAGTTTTCAATAATATTGGTTCTTCTGTAATAGCTCCAAGTGATCAAATTCTTCAATATTCACAGATACAATTTGAGTATTGTAAAAAACTTGCTAATGAAGAATTCCTTGATGGTTATGGAGAATGGCCTAGATGGTTTTTTGGCGTTCTTTCAATGTATGCAGGTCAATTAGCTGCAAATGCAATGTTTGGAACATCAATGGTTCTAGGTGGATTAGATGTTCATTGCATGTCTTACGATGAGATGTGTAATACAGACTATCATATCCATGCATGGCATACATTTGACGATTTTTCAAAATTTAAGTGGAGAAATGGCGAGTATAAAGATATTAATCCAAAACTATTAGATAAAAATGTAATATGTGATTATTGCTTATGGATAGCTCTTGAAACAGAAAAGAGTTATTCATGAGAATAGTTCACTTTGCTCCATTTGCACCAAATGCTTGTGGTCTTTATGAAGCAGCAAGAGATATGGTCATTGCTGATTTTCTTGCAGGACATGAAGTACATCTGGTTGATACTGGCATAACATACGGAGATGCTTATACTCCAGGTTCTCCAGGAAAAGAAGATATCCGTGGCGGATCTTTTATTACAACTTCTGATCCGGCAATTGTTAATTTGGCAGATATCATCATTGCACACTCTGGAGTGTCCGACAACTGGTTATCACCTTGCCAAGCGCCAATTATATGGGTTTTACACGGTAGGCCAGCGGCATGTTTTAGGCCAGAGCAATTTAAAAGAGGACACTCTTATACTCTTATGGCTAATTTAGCACAATGGCCTAGAGTTAAGAAAATGCTTTCATTTTGGCCTAGTCATACAATTTATTGGGAACCAATTATTCCAAAAGAAAAATTAGTTTGTTTATCTGCCCCACCGATTGATAATAAAAGGTTTTCTCCAGAAGGTCCAATTTATGATTATGGAGAATTCAAAGGTAAATGGAATGTTTTACTTTGTGACAGTTGGCGTGAAGATATAGATATCTATGAAGTTGTTCATGGTGCAATTGAAGCTGGTAAATCAATAGAGGGAATAAAATTCCATTTCTGTTCTGTTGAATTACCATTAGGACCATGGGAATTAATATTTAAAAGAATGAGAGATTTAGGAATACTAGGAGAAGTATCTGGACGCATGATTAATATGGAAGAAAGATATAGAGCTTCAGATATTATTCTTACTCCTCATCGCATAGCTGTTAGAACAATTGGTGAAGCGATAACGATAGGAAAGCCAGTAGTTGCAGGAAGAGGATGTGGTTTCACTCCTTATACTGCAAATTCTGACGAACCACATGATGTAGTCCATGCAATATGTAATTTAATTGAAGATCTTGATCGAAATAAACAATCCGTAATTAATAATGTTTTTGAAACTGCAAAATCATTTTCTCTTGAAAGATATAGTAAACAAATGAATAGAGTTTATAGTCAAATTATATGAGGTTTGAATAAATGTCTAATGATTGCAGTCCAACTATCTATAATTTGTGTAGAATAAGATTGGATTTGCTAACAGTTAAAAGAAATATAAGATGGATTATTGATAATCGAGATCGTTGTTCATTAGAAGTAGATGAAGTTTTATCTCGTTCTTATGAGATTTTAAGAAATATTGGTTTAGAATGTTTAACAAAAAAGAATTCATAATATGGGAGTTAATTAAATGAAGAAGAGATTAATATATTCTTTGATTATTCTACTTTTGATTCCATCCGTTATACTTGCAGCTAGATTTCACACTGCTACTGCTGCAAATGGGGCTATTAGTAGCACTCTTTATCCTACAGATGTATCTAGAGGTTGGCAATTAGAAATAGTAAAATTACATTTGAGTGCTGTAGGTGGTGCTGGAGATTTTACTATCACCATAGATGCAAATGCGGGATCTACTTATGATACTGTAATATTTACTCAAGATATGACATCTGCAACCGATGTTGTGTGGATACCTGAAAGACCAATATTTTTGAGAAGTGGTGATAAGTTGATATTTGCTTATACTAATGCAAATAATAGAGCATATGGATTGGAAGTTGCTTGGAACTCTTCAAATTAAGAGGGATTTACAATGTATAAAAAGATTCTATTGATACTATTTTTATGTTTTACATTTGTAAATCCTGTTTATTCTGAAACAATAGTAAATGGAATCATTCAAGGAGGGACAGGAAGTGGGAGTGGCTCCCCCGAGGTCTACGGCAGCGGGTGGAACGGCGACACCACGATGCCCGAGAAAAACGACATATACGACTACCTGCACCAGATTGATACCAACGATAACGGGAGTTTGGCGGATGAAGCGCCATTAATGGCCAAGCAGGACAATCTAGTCTACTCCGAAACGGTAGGGGGTTGTGCCACGTGTCTGGATGCGAAGGATGGAGACGATATCACCGTCAATGACATAGCCTTCGTTTCCAAGTCCGTCCAGGTTGATTCCGGGACCACGGACGGGACCACGGCGAGCAAGCTCGTGGACGCCGGCCAGGACTTCCTGACCACGGTCACGGTTGGAGACGTTATCGCCAATACCACGGACGGCACCTACGCTGCGGTGACAGCCATTGACGACGATGGAACGCTCTCACTTTCCGCTGACATCATGGTGACCGGAGAAGCTTACACTATCAGTTCGTGGTGGACATTACAATATCAGGCCACGTTGAGCAACAAAACCGAAGATGACCCTGTAGTGGTGGCCCCGGACACAAATAGGGACAACAAGACCTGGGAACGCCAAAACTGGTGGAAGAACGGGGTTTTTCAGTTAAATGAGCTCAAGGTTCCAACTTCTGACGATCCTGACCTGACGGTTACGGGCCAAATCTCTTTTGACACTGATGGTTGGATACGGGGCACGGACGATAATGGTACGACTCAATTCGCTCTGGGCCGCAAAATCGAAGCAATTCAT
>Ga0209416_1001834_pt1 | contig 13162 bp, 9 predicted proteins | sample RifGroF1_FD_184001 | JGI IMG/M metagenome (GOLD analysis project Ga0209416, IMG submission 184001) | Groundwater microbial communities from Rifle, Colorado, USA - Groundwater F1 (SPAdes) (version 2) | ecosystem: Environmental > Aquatic > Deep subsurface > Groundwater | place: Rifle, Colorado...
ACACCTTTACAGGAATTTTTTTATCAAAACGCGTGTCTAACTGATGTATATGGTAATACAGCTCAATCCTATTAATTATCGGCATAGTAGTGTTCATTGAAATACCGATCAGGCTCAGTAAAATGTTAGTTTTTAAAGTATCATCAAAATAGTCCATATTCTTCAATATTTCCCCAGTTCTTGCCTAGACCTACATCGACTTTCATTGGCACATCATATGTATTGGCCTCAAGCATAGCTTTTCTAACAAAATTAATAAATTTTTTCAATGATTGCTTTTCATTTTCCGGAACTTCAAAAACAAGCTCATCATGCACTTGCAAAAGCATTTTATAGTTCTTCCACTCTGATTTCTCAAGTTCGGTAGCAATGGCAATCATAGCACGTTTAACCATGTCCGCTGCCCCACCCTGTATCGGGAAATTAATGATTTCTCGCTCAATTGCACTCCTAACTCTGAAATTCGAAGCGCGTAAGCCTGAAGCATCCCTTCTCCTTCCATATTTAGACTCAACAAAACCCCTTTCCTTAGCTTCATCAACAAGATCATGGAAAAACTTCTTCACACCAGGATAAAGTTCAAAATATTTTTTAATAAAGTCCTGGGCTCTTTCTCGCTGTATTTTCATCCTGTCAGCAAGACCGAAAGCAGATATTCCATAAATTATAGAAAAATTGACAGTTTTTGCCATATCTCTTTGTTGTTTAATAACTTTGTTCATTTCTATATTGAACAATTTAGATGCTGTTAATTTGTGAACATCCACATCCTGCTTATAACTACGCAGCAACTCCTCATCTCGTGAAACACCTGCCAATATTCGTAATTCCTGTTGTGAGTAATCAAAAGATACGAAAATTTTCCCTTCCTGTGGAATAAATGATTTGCGAATTTTATTACCCAATTCACTGGCGACAGGAATATTTTGTAAATTAGGATCACTTGAACTCAATCTCCCTGTTGAAGCAACTGCCTGATTAAAACTGGAATGCACCCTGCCTGTTTTTTCATCAACCTGAGCGATTAATGCATCAGTATAAGTTGAGCGTAATTTAGATAATTCCCTATAGCTCAGGATCAAGTCAATAATTTCATGCTTGTCTCTTATCTCTCTTAACACTCTTTCGTTCGTAGAAGGCGCCCCAGAGCTCGTTTTTTTAAGTGAACTAAGGTGTAGCTTCTGATAAAGAACTTCACCTAGCTGTTTCGGGGAATTAATATTAAACTGGACACCAGCCATGTCCAATATCTTATCTTTTAATTCGAGGATTTGTTTGTCGAAACTTGCAGCCAATTTTTGCAGGAACTTTGTATCCAAACTTATTCCATTTCGCTCCATACCGATAAGCACACCAATAAGGGGCATTTCGATATTATGAAAAAGTAATTTGAATTTTGGCTGCACTTCAATTAATTTTGAAAGTTCTTCATACAAACGGAATGTCGCATCCGCATCGGCACAAGCGTAATTTCCAAGTTTTTCTGGTGGAATAGAACCAATCTGGCCTTTTACTTCGGCCAATTTAAGCAATTCTTTGAACTCCAGCATTTGCATGCCAAAAAATTTTAACGCAAGCGACTTCAGCCCGACCGTTCCCTCACCCATTTGCAGAATATATGCTGCGAGCATAGTATCGAAATATACTCCTTTAACCTCAAATCCGGCGTTTTTTAGCACATGAATGTCAAATTTAATATTGTGTCCGATCTTTTGAATTTTTGGGTTAAAGAAAATCTCAGCAAGACTATTTTTCAAAGCAGGATCATTCTCCCAGCTTTTAGCAGGGATAAAGAACGCCTCACCTGCCTTGAATGAAAACGACATTCCAACAACCTTGCAGTTCATAAAATCCAGTGAATCAGTTTCTGTGTCAAAGGCAAACATCTTTTGCTTTGCTAAATCTTGGATAAAGCTTTCGGCGCTAGATTTATCAATAACTTCATAATCAACCTTATCTGTTTTATCTGTAATTTGACCACTTTTTGCTGCGTTTTGCGCATCCGGATAAAGGAAAAGGCTCTGTTGAAAGTTCTGACTACTCTGAGTATTCTCAGGATTCTGACTATTGCCCGCATTGTTCTCATTACTTATTTTATTTCCCCCAATAAGCTCCCCATTTAATTTCTGCACTCTTTTGACAAGTGAATGGAACCTGTATTTTTGCAAAACCGCCATTATGTTTGCAGAATCAAGGTTTGGCTTTGATTTTTCCAGGTCAAAATCGACTTTTATGTCTGTCTCTATCGTGGCCAGCTGCTTGCTTAATTGCGAACTCTCAACTCCCTTCTCAAGTGCATTTTTTATCCTATTTTTGTCGATTTTGTTCAAATTTTTGTATACATTATCAAGATGGCCGAACTCTGCAATCAAGTATTTCGCACTTTTCTCGCCTATGCCTGGCACACCCGGGATATTATCGCTGGCATCGCCTCGCAGGGCTTTATAATCAATGACCAGTTCCGGACCAAAGCCCATTTTCTCTTTCACCTCAGATGAGCCATACAATTTCGCTCCGCTGAATGCTGATCCGGACATATACACGTAAGTATTTTTATCAACGAGTTGAAAAAGGTCTTTATCGCCGGTTACGATAATTGTCTCCAGGTCCGGCTTGTTTTCGATATTTTTCATACTCACAATACTGCCGATCAAATCGTCTGCTTCATAGCCTTTTGCCTTGTAAATTGGGATTCCGAAAGCGTCAATTATCTCATGCACGATTGGTAATTGATCGATCAGCTCCTTATCCGTTGGCTTTCGCGTTGCCTTGTATTCTGGATAAATCTCAATCCTTCTTGTTGGCTTGCCAATATCAACTGCGCACATCACATATTCGGGGTGAAATTTCTCCAGGACCTCGAGCATTAGAACGCTGAATCCATAAGCTGCGTTTGTCTGCACACCATTGACAGAAAGTGTCGGCGGATAAGCATGATACGCACGGTGCACAAGCGCATGCACGTCGATAAGAACGAGCTTTTTGGAATCAGATTTCAGGTTCATACTTAGATATTATACTGAAGAAAAGGATCTGTCTACTAGATCTCTGAAATAACACATTATGCTTTCACTAAATCTTGAATCTCGGGTGTATTACCCATGAGTGTTTTAAAAACCTTGAATAATTCCCTATCAGATAATACATGTTTAAGTATTTTATCGGCCCTATTTGAGGGAAATCCAAAATACTCTTGATCAGGCTGAAAATCAGCGATAAGCTCGGGATATCTATAAACCTTATATCTATCACCTTCATGTAATTCTCCCTCCCCGTGCGTGATATCTGCTATCCTGACATCCAGCTGTGCACTTACAGTTTCACTTTCAACTTGTCTGTCATAGCCCGGCTGATCGGATACATTTTCATAGTCGTGATCTTCTTGGTCTTCCCCCTTCATCTCCTTTGTAATTCTTAAATCATTTGGAAATTTTAGCGGGTCAATTATTGGAGATCTCAAATAAATTCCAAATTCATCCCGCACTCTTAGTTCAGGATCATGCAAAGCGCGTGAAGGAAACTCGAAACGAATATTTAGCCCCATTTCCTCAACTCTTCCTTTATGCAGTTGATATTTAGCTTCCCTAGTTTCCCATTGCATTGCTTCGAAACCAACTTGCATTGGAAATCTTTTTACAGTAAAAAGCTCTATTTTAACAAAATCATTAGGATTTATTTCCAAGAACTCCTTTAAGTCTGTCTCATCCCCACCTTTAACATATTCAAATACTTTCCCAGAACCATAAGTAACTGTATTTGTTCCAAATTGCGAACCAACCGTAGTTGTATCATCATCTAGTGTATACCTAATACTAATTGGAACATCATCAGGAAGGAAATCTAGAAGCTCTGGTATAGCCCTTTGTATATTCCCTGGAACTTGCTCCATGTCGATAGTATGCCCAAGCTCAGCAGAAGAAGGTAGTTCATCGCCAGTACCGATTTTACCAATAAGTTGAACCCCCTTAGAAGCTGCAGCAGCAGATGCTAAGCCCGCAGCCCCAAATTTGAGAAATTTCTCTCTGGTTAATTTAGGTCCACCCAATTTTTCAGGTTCTGGTGTTGTCATTCTGCAATTGTAATTTTAGTTGATAAAAAATCTTAAGGCATTCTAAGGGTTATCCATATATTATCTCGCTCCGACAATTCTCGATTGACTTCCAAAATCATTGGCTTGAAAAAATCTTGTCAATGCATCATTGCGTACATCATCTGGTTGTTGTTGTAGATAATCAAACCAATCCTTTAGGTCACCCAGCCAATTTTTTAATGTCTCTGGACTTCCAGTTAATAATCTTGAATACATATAGCTATCTGTTAGATTGATTTCGGGTATTTCCTGACCAGGAAACATTCTTTTCACAATCTCACGCGTAAAAACTTTAGCAACTGGTTCCATCAACCAATCCAGCATTTCCCTTTTTTCGTCCAACTCTCTATGAATAGCGTATTCTCCCAGTATGTCTGCATCAGTATTTCCGTGATTTCGGGATTTTCTTGCTCTTTGCTCAATATCCGATAAAGGTGAATCAGATCCTGCTTCTGTCATCTGGTAGCTAACCTCACCTTGTAGTGCATTCAACATTGGGGTAAAAGTTTGTGCATCAGGTTCATATGTCCTAACAGGATATCTACCTTTCACATCGCGTCTTTCCCCAGTTTTTCTATGTTTCTTAATTTGCTCTTGAACTAGTCCTTCTGAGTACTTATCGTCAGTAATAAACTTATCAACATCTATATCACTTGAAGATTGCAATCTGTCTCTAATAAATTCATCAATGGTTCCATTTGCTCTCGCTACTTCAATGTCAGCTTGTACTTGTCTCATCAATGCTCTCCAGTATTCTGGATGACTTTCCTGCAATTGCTCAGGAGTTGTTCCAACTGGCAGATCAAGATCAAATAACAACATTCTCATTCCAAATTTTGCTTTTGCTATGTGTCTTCTCTGTCGCATTCGCCAATGGGTTTGCAGACTATCACGCATACGTTCGACTGCTGAATCTTTATATTCAGTCTGTCCATCCATAGATTCAAGTTTCCCACGAACGTAATTCTTTAGCCCCGCAATACCTTGTTCCGATAAAATCTTATCGTACTCTACTGTATTAAGATCAGGGGAAGTATGATAAACGTTGAATAAAGCCCTTAGCTCAATTTCCTGTGTAGTATCATCAACAATTGCCAAACATTTGCTAAGTAATTCTTGTGGTGTAGCTTCCATATTCTCAATAGAATCAGATATCAGATCTGCCTTAAATCCAGAAGTAACTAATTCATCTTCATATCCTTTTTTTAGTAATAAGGTCCATAAATTTTCTAACTTCTGCCTGTCGTCAGTACCAGCATAAGATATATCAAATGACAAATCTCGAGTTGTGCTATGCTTTCTTTTTGCACCCACGATCTCTACTATTTCACCAAATAATTCTATATCCCTCTCTGGCAATCTCTCTACTAAATCTGCCATAGCCTTTTTTGCCGTCTCCAGACTTAGATTCCCAACAATTTTATCTACATTTGCGACATCTATACCTGTACGCGACGAAAATTCCTGGATCTCTTTTTCAACTGCAGTTGGATCTATAAATTTTTCTAAGATCTGTGCATCTGACCCATGGTTTTTTCTCACTCTTCTAAAAACTTCATCCCTTGCGTTTCTCATGCTCTCCGGCAATCCTAATAAATTTCTAAATCCCTCATTGTTAGAGAAGTGAAGATAATGGACAGATTCTTCAAGAATTGTTAGCATCTTCGTCGGATCATTTAAATTAGCATCTTTATAATCGAGTACATTTATAACGCAATAATCGTGGCCATTTTCCCCATGGTAAATTTCTGTATTGCCAAACGCTCCAACTCCTGCAAAACTTCCGACTTCTTTCAGAGGAACAATTCCTCTAGATTGATCAAGAATATTCTGTCCTAAATAAGTAGGCAGTACCTCTCCAAATACTTTTCTATCGAATTCCGGGGAAGGTGTCCTGATTAGTTCGTATGTCATGTGTCGTTGATCTTTTATTGCCATATTTTTGTTTGTCATTAAGTAAAATAATTCTACTATATATCACCCAACGCTATACATAAAGATATACTATCTATTAAAAGATGACAACACTAACTATTATAAAGAGAAAATTAACTAGAGTCGACTTTTTCTACTCCAGCTCAAGCGTCCCTAACATTTCCAAAACCTCGTCGTTCAAATCGCCTAAAACTTTGATTGCGTATTTATCCCTGCCCTTATACACAACGCCCTCGTAGAATACATATTCCTCCCCACTGTCGTATTTCACTCTTGTTCCCTGCATATTAGTTGGGAATGCTGAGATATCAATTCTTTCGGTAGGTAAGTTAATTTTCGAGGAAGGATAAATATGAAGTTCAGGATCATTACTACTCTCATCAGCATCATTTTGTCCACCGCCAATGTATGATTCCCGCGAATCTTCATAAGCGTTATCACCCGTAGTAACAACAAGATAATTCCCGTTATCAAACACCACCATTACCTCGTAACAAACAGCATTGCCGTCCTGGATTAGAGAATTTCGAAGAGAATCAGAAAGTTTTCTGCAATCAATCACCTCAGTAGCATGACCAAGGGAAGGATTTTCACGGACCTCATTGCCTTTAGTATCAAAAGCAATGCCGTATCTGGAATTTGAAAAGGCATTTGGATCTGGTTCACTATCATTATCACTTTCATCATCATTATTTGTTCCGTCCTCACCCTGGTCCTCAAATTGATCCTCAAAATTCTCACCTTCACGGTCCTTCACAATACTAAAAACAGCAATAATCATGACCACAATCAGTCCCAAAATAGCTAACCAGATGATAATTTTGGACTCTCTTTCGACGCTATTCATCATATAGAGTATAGCATCAAACCGAATCACGATAAAGAATTTATGGTAAAATCCGCCAATATGTATATTCGTATTGGGAAATTCGACAACACGCCAGAATTCGACACAATTCCGATCCATGAACGAATTGTGGATTTTGTTGGTAGATGTGCTCCCGTAGCTTTAAATAAAAGTACCTGGGAGACTGATATTCCTACAATATTACCGGCCGATTGGGAATTATGCAAAATAAAGAAACAGGAATCTTCATTTGTAATAAATACACATGCGGATTGGTATATAAAAGTAACTACAGGCCCATTTGCAATATTAACAACTAATGCAGCTCCTGTATGGCAAGAAGATCATTTTAATAAACTTGGTATCAACAAACATCCTTACGTTATAACATGGGAAAATATTTCCAGTGAAATATTAGATAAAGCAGTTATTTTTACAATACTGCCCAATCTCGGGGCAAATCTTAGAGATTTAATTAGTGGTTGGTGGAAGAAAGGCTTCACGGCAGAACTAAGACCAGTGACTAAAGAAAGTTTTGATAATACCGTACAGGCTTTACTTTCAGGGTCATTTCCCAATTCAGATATTCATGCTGGGAATTGCGCAATTGATGATCAAGGTAGATGTATTGTTTTTGATTATCCATTAAATCACGATTTTGCTACAGATGAACCTATTAACACCAAAGGAAATATGCTGGAAGGAATCTTCGATGTAGGATCTGATTTATTATTAGGATACGAAGAACTACATCATGATATTCGAGGAGAAATTACGCAGGAAGAATGGAACAAGCGTCTATTTGAAAAAGCAGCCAGAGCAATGCATACTATGTTAAGCAATATAACGATGCAGAGTTTACAAGAGATTATTACAAATTTTGACAATATCTCAATTGAAATTATTGACGAGCAAAACATCAAAATTACTATTGGAAATTTTATATATCAAATTGAATTTCCTAGTAGTAGTTCAGGGGTACTACAAACACTATTACAAAGTGCCTTACCAAAGGCAACAAAAGAAATAAACGGGCCTGAACAAAATATGCAGCCACAAGCAGACACAATTATGGGTAGCTATAAAGGTGACCTATTTGAAGATCCATTCTCAAATAGTATTATTGTACATTGCTATTCGAACACATAATTGCAAACTTAATTCTTTCCGAACAATCTCTCAAACTCTTCTCCTTCGACAACTTCTTTATCCAGAAGCATTTTGACAAGTTCTTTCAATTTTGGCATATTTCCATTCAAAATTTTCTTTGCCTCTTCATAGGAATCATTGATAAGTCGCTTAACTTCCTCGTCAATTTCGTCCGCAGTTGTGTCTGAATAGTCACGCTGCTCGCCGTAACCGTAGCCAAGGTATTGAAGCTCATTGCTCTCCCCGTATTTCACAAGGCCGAGTTTTTTGCTCATACCGAACTGCTTGACCATTTTGCGGGCGAGCGACGTCGCCTGCTCAATGTCGTTACTAGCCCCGGACGTGATATCCCCGAAAACAAGCTCTTCAGCAGCTCGCCCGCCCATCATCACTTGAATGCGGGACATAAGCTCCTGCTGGGTCTGTTGGTATTTATCCCTATCCGGCAACTGCATGGTCCAGCCAAGCGCCATCCCACGCGAAATTATCGTAACTCGATGAACAGGATCAGATTTTGGTGAGAATTTCGCAACAATAGCATGTCCCGCCTCATGATAAGCCGTCATTTCAAGCTCTTCACTCGTTCTTTTTCGTCTCTTTTCAGGACCGGCAACAACTTTCGTAGCAGATTCTTCAAGGTCTGAAGGAGTAACTTCTTTTCTGTTATCCTTTGCAGCAATAATTGCAGCTTCATTCAACATATTTTCAAGATCAGCACCTGAGAAGCCAACCGTACGTTTTGCAATTTTTTCAAGATCAACTTCTTTACTCAATGGTTTATTCTTTGAGTGAATTTTCAAAATCTCTACCCTACCCTCGATATCCGGTAGATCAAGCACGACCCTTCTATCAAACCTTCCTGGTCTAAGAATTGCAGGATCAAGAACATCAGGCCTGTTTGTCGCAGCAATAACTATTACATTCTGGTTAGGTTCAAAACCATCCATCTCAACTAAAATCTGGTTTAATGTCTGTTCTGTATGGCTCGATTGGACTGTAGTTCCTCTTTTACGGGCAATTGCGTCAATTTCATCAATGAAGATCAATGATGGCGCGGCCCGTTTGGCTTTTACAAATAGATCACGCACCCTGGACGCGCCCGCTCCGACCAGCATTTCTTCGAACTCAGAACCGGACGTATGGAAAAACGGCACACCTGCTTCACCTGCAATAGCTTTTGCAAGTAAGGTTTTTCCAGTTCCAGGAGCACCGACCATCAAAACACCTTTTGGAATTCTAGCCCCAAGGTTCGTAAATTTTTTCGGACTTTTCAAGAACAAAACAATTTCATTCAGCTCTTCTTTAGCCTCATCAATACCTGCCACATCTTTAAATGTAATTTCAGGTTTCTTGCCCCAGAACAATCTTGCTTTGCTCTGACCAAATTGCATAAGACCATTTCCCTGGCCTTGCATTGCCTTAACCAACATTGTAACTGCAAAGAACATCGCTCCCATAGCCACTATCCAAAGGATTGTGTCAAATGAAACTGGTGGATTGTAAACTGAAAGGATTTCTACATTTTTCGAATCAAAATCAATTCCTTCTTCCTGCATGAACTTTGAAAAATCAGTTGTGAAAGATTTCCAGTTGACATGACTTCGTTCAATTTTCGTCTGTTTTTCTTTTGCATAAGTGTCCTCTCCGACCAGCCAAACTTCCTCATACCTGCCATCTTTGAACCTTTCATTAAAATCTTCCTGGTTAATATTATCCCCGGCTGTCCTTAAATATGTCCATACAACTTTCAATTCACTATTATCAAAACCATTTGTATTTAGTGCTTCTTTAAACTGTTGTTCGTGCGTGTTTTCTATTAAATAGTCTTTCTGTTGTGAACTTGTCGTCCTTGCTATTACAGTAGTATCCAGCACAACAAATTCTTTTATTCCATTTGTTCCGCCAAGGAAGAAGTCCTGAAATTTTTGCGTATAACCTTTATCCTGGAATTTATCGAAAAACTCATCTAAAGTTACCTTTTGGAACTCTGAACTTTCAACAACATTCGTGCCCTTATTCTCACTTAAATTTTCAGGGCTATATTTGTCAACCTCAACTAAATATTTGTTATACCCTACTGCATCTCCATTGTATTCAATATTCACTTGTGCATACCTATTATCCTTTATATTGCTCACAAATTCATCTACAGAAACTTCTTTTCCTTTATCAGGCGCTAAAAGTGAAGAAATGAAGAAATATCCTGCGAAAACTATAAACAGGATCAACATTATATTCGTGAAATTAAGCTTGAGCGTGATAACCTTTCTCTTTGGCAATCCAGCTCGTATATCTGACCGTCCTGGTAATTTCGGTCGCCTACTATTTGATCGACCTGCTTGACCTGGCTGACTTGGCTGGGACCGTTGATTTTGCTGTACGTTATTTGTACCTAAGTTTGTTTCTGTCATTTTTATTTTTTAAAGTGACTAAATTAAATTCGTAAATAAGATCAATTAATTTTCATGTGACGGGGGTGAGGATTGAACTCACGACCCCGGGTTTATGAATCCCGTGCTCTACCAACTGAGCTACCCCGCCTCAAAAAACCAATTGCAATTAAATTATGTAAATTGACTGGATAATTTTACCACATAAAAGCTATTTTATATGTATTATTGGGACCGATTGTGGTCACAATTAGGTAAATTTAACATCAGCATCAGCTTTAACACTAGCATTAACATTAGACGATTACGCTGTGTTCAATGTACCCCCTCCTGACACATTGGAATTGCTTACATATGTATGTAACAAATAAACGCTGGATATGGTTGATTTTATTGAATTTATAAGCTAAAATTCGTATGCATGTATGTAACTTCTTTTAAGTGTCCCAGGAAGCACTAGGAAGTAAAAAAGCTAGAGAATTGGCTACAGAAAAGCTAGAATTGGCACTAAAAAAACAAAGTAGGCAGCAAAAGACAAAACAGAAAGCTAAAAACTAACTCCCCAGCAAAACACTATTTTTTATTTAATAAAAATTATGAGACTCTTATTTCTATGCCCGACTTCAACTACCAGAGTGCACTTTGACAAAGTAATGCAATCCCTTGTACGTTTAATCATAATCAAAGCAACAGAAAGCGGCAAAATCAAAACCTACGGCGAATTGCCCGAAATTAAAATTATCACCACAGAGGATATCAACGAAATTGATTATGTAAGGAACCTTCTTCATAAATACAAAATGAATATGCGGTCAATTTATCATGATTATAAATCTGATTTTTCTGAATTGATTAGTAAGGCTGATGCAATAGTCATCGAAAATAGTTTGGAGAGTTTTAATCTTGGTTATGCGATCTCAATTGCAGAGAAACAGCGAAAGCCTGTGCTCATCCTATCAAAATGGGAACCCGGAACTGATGATAATTTCCTATACTCGCACAGAGAGAAATACAACGGTAATCATCTCATTCAGGTTGCCAAATATCAAAAATACACTATTTTGCCGACAATCATTTCTTTTATAAAAGACGCCAGTAAGCACATTTTGTCAAAGAAGATTAATTTATTTATCACTGATGATGAAAAAAGCCATATTTTAAAGCAGGCTAAACACATGTCTATTTCAAATTCTGAATTTATTAGAAAGCTTGTTGATGACGATATAATTAGAACTTCAAACCCCAGCTAAAACTTCAAACACCGACTAAAGCTTTGAACGTCAAGCCAAGCCTAGCTACTCTAGAGTTATCTAGATTTACTAAATTACCCCAATCTCGCTAAACTGCGGGAAGCCACCGTTGATCATTCCCCACCCGAGCAGGACCAATAGAGTTACAAAGAGCACCACCTCGAAATAATAGAAGCAAATTGGTGAATCCAGGCGCAAATTCTTTCGCACTATGTGTTTTGTCGTATAAGCAAGCATGAGAAGTGAATAAACTACGACAATAGTGACCACCTGCCCTTCTATGGCGAAAAGTCCCAGCACAAAGCCATTAACTGCACCAACAATTATCAGTGGTATTTTGTACACATAAATATGACAGACGTAATTTATCTGTTCAAGGACAAAAGCTGTGGCGAAAGCGAGATATCCGATAATTATCAGATAATGTCCCAATACCTCATCATAAAAATACGCTGTGTCTTTTGAGCGACCGGAGTTTATCCCCTCAAGCTCGAACAAGTGATCGTTCAATTGATTGCCTACAATATGGATCCCTACACCAAATGAAAAAATTACAAGTCCTGCAATTGTTAGATAAAAAAAGAATTTCGTCTTGGGGTTGTACCTGACCTGTTCGAAAGTGATAACTCCAGCTACCGCCCATATAAAAGTAAACACAATCTGTGCGAGCTCTGAAATACCTAATTTACCAATATCAAGAGTGAACCACTTTTCCAAAAGAGTGGGTAGCAAGGCCATTAGCACAAACGCAATCCCTTGAATAATCAACCAGATAGAAAGTTTTTTAACAGCATTTGAAGAGCCTTCCATTGAATCGACTGGATACATATAGCAATATTTCAGTAATGTATTTGATTATACAACTTATTCACTTATACACTTATTCACTTAAGTATTTGGCGATAAAGTTTCCATTGATGCTTGAACTTCCATCATCACTTACAATTTCTCCACATGCGTATTTATCATTCATAAATTTCAGGTTTACTGTTGCATTCTCATCAAAAACAGCTCCAGCAAGATCAGCTGTGGATATATTGAACTCCGGTGCTTCTTTGTTCACTGCTGCTCCAGCAACTGTATCCGCATTATAGAAAACTCCAGTGCTCAATGCAGTTCCATCTGCGTGATCAAGTTTAATAACAGTAAGAACTCTATCCCCTGTTATATTCGAATAAATATCAGCAGGATCAACTTCATAACTTGCCAATACTAAAAGCGCGGAATCAGTTCTCCAATGTTTGAAATATGAATTCGCGACTTCAGGATTCACAGTACCAGCTTCTTCAGATTTCACTGTGACTAAATTATCAGTCTCGCACTCTGCAGGCACATCACTTGGGATTTCTCCATTCTTGTCACCATCTTCAGAAGAATCCTTTACAACTAAAAAATATCCAGCAACGAGGACAACTACTAGGACCCCAGCAGCGCCTAGTCCCATTAGGAGTTTCTTTGACATAATTAAATGAATAACAAATTAATTAGCTCACCTAAATGT
>Ga0209416_1001836_pt1 | contig 13153 bp, 11 predicted proteins | sample RifGroF1_FD_184001 | JGI IMG/M metagenome (GOLD analysis project Ga0209416, IMG submission 184001) | Groundwater microbial communities from Rifle, Colorado, USA - Groundwater F1 (SPAdes) (version 2) | ecosystem: Environmental > Aquatic > Deep subsurface > Groundwater | place: Rifle, Colorado...
ACCATCTTAGATATGCTTCCTGCTCCAGTTCCAGTATTTTTTATTTTGATTGTATATATTATTTGGGCATCTCCACTTTCAATGCATTGTTCTGCAGCTGTTTTAGTTATTTCCCAATCTGGGTTTTGTTCTTCGGCTAAAATACTGAAGGTTGTTGTAAGAGCACAATTGGTACTAGATGCACCTTTCTTGTCTTTCCAACTTAAATCTACCGTATATGTTCCAGCAGGTAAGCAGTTCGTAGTAGTGCTTAAAGATTCAGATATGTCTACTGTGGTTGTAGTTTCGTTAGTAAGGGATACTGATGGTCTTGTTGCACTGTTTAATTTAGCAACTACAGATGCTTTATCTATACCGTCTTTATCTTTCGCTTTGGCAGCATATGTAATTGGATCACAGTATTCATAACTACCAGTTGGTTTAGTTAGCCATTCTCCACTGTCACAGGTGTTGCTGGGAGTTGTTGGTTTACAACAGCCTTTAGCATTGTATGGGTTGTCACAACCAGCACATTTTGCAGAACAAGAAACAGACTTTTCTCCAGACTTACAACTTCCACCAGCATCTATGAAATATGGATCTCCATAACCAGCACCACAATTCAAAGTACATGTAGGACTTTTATCGTTACACGGATCAAGGGAATTAGTATTATATTTTTTACAAACACATTTCCCTGACTCACAGAAACCAACATCTGGCCATGTACATGCTGGACACTGACTACCTTTAGAACACTCTTGGGCACACTGTTTCAGGTAACCTGCCCCATCAGCACGACACACATTTGGCTTATAAGTACATAAACATGGAGTACATCCATTGGAGTAATTTGGAATATTATTGGGGTCGGTTGTCATATAACCATCTGGGCAACAATTACACTGATTCCCTCCAGCATCAGTACCTGTAGGTGCTACAGTATCTGGTTGATTAGTCCTCCATAGTAGATATCCTCCACTACCTCCAAGTATTAATACAAATATGATAATTATTATTATCTTCCACTTCTTTGTAAGTTTTAATTTAATAGCCATCTTAACTAAACATACTCTTAATGTTATCGATATTAACGATATCCTTTATCATTATAAATATTACAAGAATCATTAACAAAATGAAACTGGTATTTATTATAAGACTCTCAACCTTTTCATTAAGGTCTTTTCTCAGTATCCCCTCTATCATTAAAATTAAAACTCTTCCTCCATCTAAGGCAGGAATTGGAAGAATATTAATAATTGCCAAAGACAAAGACAGATCTGCCATAATACTCACGAAAGTAATAAATCCAAATTGTTTAAAGTAATCTATGAGGAAATATATACCTACTGGTCCTGAAACTGAGTTAGAAAGGTCCGAATAATCTCCTGTCTGTTTTGCCTCTTTAAACATATCCCCCAACCTATCTGATATCAAAAACAGAGTATTTATGACATGGGCAAAACCAGAAAATGCTTTATTATTCTCATATGAAAGAATCACATAGTAGTTAGAACTCAAAGATATACCAATTGTACCCTCGTCAGAGACCTCTACTAAGTAATTCTTACAAACCTCTTCTTCACAAATGTTCATATTTACACTCTCACCCTTGTTCTTTGCTAAAAGACCTTTAATCTCATCTGAATATTTAAGTTCTACTTCACCAATACTCTTGATCCCTCCCTTTGCAGGTATATTTGCCTTCTGTGCGTTACCACCATCTACAACTTCGGAATATTCTACACCACCAACCATCTCTCTTGAGATTGTTCCACCTACCGGATTGAAACCATCGAAATCGTTGGAAAGAGGAATCTTCCATCCCATTGATGCTATGACAATGAAATATACAACTACACAGAAGAGAATGTTCATGGTAACACCTGCTAGCATTACTGCTCCTTGTTGTACTTTGGGTTTGTTGTTTAAATTTCCAGGATCCTCTTTTACCTCTTTGTGCTTTCCAGGATCCCCATCTCCCATTATCTTTACAAAACCACCAAGTGGAAGCATTCTAATACTGTATTCTGTCCCCTTGTATTTCTTTTTTAGAAGTTTGGGACCAAAACCCAGTGCAAATTCATATACCTTTGCTTTAATTGCTTTAGCTACTAGAAAATGTCCAAGCTCATGGACAAAGGTAAGAACCCCGATAACAAGAATGAACAGAAGAACATTTAGGATGATGGACAGCATATTTAAAATGTACAGATTATATAGTTAGAAGATCTTTCTCTTTTTGGTCTTTCATTTCCTCTATTTTTGTATTACTTTCCTTTACAACCTTCTCAATTTCTTCCCTTGCTCTATCTGCCTCATCTTCTGAGAGTCCAGAGGTTTGCATATCATCTAATTCCTTCATATATTTCTGCCTTACCTGCCTTACAGCAACTCTTCCATCTTCGACTCTTTCCTTCATAACTTTTACATACTCTTTTCTTCTCTCTTCTGTTAAATCTGGGATCTTAACTAATATTCTGTCCCCATCTCTCGCAGGAAGGAAACCCATGTTAGCGTTGGTTACAGCTTTGGCAATATTGTCTACAATACTTTTATCCCATGGTTGAATGGCGATAGTTTTAGCATCTATTGCAATAATATTTGCGTAGTTTCTAATGGGAGCCATCGTCTCATATGCATTTACAGGTATCTCCTGCACTAATTCAGGAGTCGCTCTACCCGTTCTAATCTGAGAGAGTTCATCACCTAAATGATCTAGGCATTTTTGTATGTCAACTTTAAAGAGATCTATATCCATACGTAATTATGTAAATATATTATTTACAAATTGTATATCAACTGAGGGATATTGTCTAGAAAGGGTCTTGGTTATTTACCAAATTCCCAGAGAAGCATTTTTCTAATTTCAAGAGGTTCTCCTAATTTCTGTGTAGCTTCATCAAGAAGGTTAGAGATTGTTTTAGTCTCGTCTTTAAACCATTTCTGTTCTAAAAGACATTTCTCTGAGAAGAATTTGTTTAACTTCCCCTCTACTATTTTCTCTCGAATATTCTCTGGTTTTCCTTCGCTTTCTGCTTCTTTCTGGAATATATCCTTGAGCTTTGTTAGCTCTTCTTCCGAGATACTTTCTTTGGAGATATATTCTGGTTTCATTGCAGCAATCTGTAGTGCTAATTCATGTGCGAATATTTTGAAATCTTCATTTCTTGCTACAAAGTCTGTTTTACACTTAACCTCTACCAAGGATACGAGTCTTTGCTCTCTTCCATGGACATATGATTCGATTATACCTTCACCAATCTCAACTTCTTCATCTCCAATTGGCTCATTCCAACCTCTTTCATTGATTAATGTTACTGCTTTTTCAAAATCTTTCTCTGCTTCATCGTATGCCAATTTACAAAGACCAATCTTTGCACCAGTTAAATTTCGCAACCTGCTAATTACATCGCTTCTTTCATTGATATATTCGATAGCTTTTGCCATATCTCCCTCACTTTTAGTTAGAGCTTCTTTACACAATCCCATACCCGCGGAGGTTTTATTTCTTAAGCTTCTTATATCGTCAACTGTAATGTTCATAGCAGTTTTTAATATTTAAATTATCTTAATGATTTCAGAATTTCTTTTGCAGCTTTCTCTCCTATTCCTTTGATACCTTCCAAATCTTTTTCGCTCTTTCCAGTTAGGTCGCTTATTGTTTTAATTCCACCCTCTTGTAGTGCTTTTAGTACTCTTGCAGAAAGACCCAAGTCTTCTATCTGTCTTGAATCTGCTTCTTTCTTAGCTTCTTCTGCCGCAACAATGTCTGCGGTTATGTCTTTTTTAACAACTCTAACGACTGTTCCCTTAGATTCTGCAATTTTTCCCTCTCTTAGTGCTTTCATTCTTTCTCTATCTTCATTTGCCATTTTCTCTTCTCTTTCTTTCTTCTCAAGGAAGTTTCTGCTCATTCTATCTAGTACTGCTTCATGATCTCTTCTTAGAGCAACTAAAGAATTTCCGTATTTGGAAGTTCCGATTACTTCTCCAAGGACATTCATGATTAAGGTGATACTCTTTAGAGAGTCATCGTTTGCTGGTATGGAGTGAGTTATTAGATCTGGATTACTGTTTGTGTCAACCATTGAAATGATTGGGATACCTACTCTATTAGCTTCTCTTACTGCAATCTTTTCTACTTTACTGTCTATGACAATTATTGCTGTTGGGATCTTGTCCATGAACTTAATTCCTTTGTAGATCATGTTCAATTTGGCAATTTCTTTCTCCATCATGAGGACTTCTTTTTTAACAAGATCTTTTCCACCCTGTGCAATCTCTTCTTCCATCTTTACAAGATTTTGGATACTTCTTCTAATGGTTTCAAAGTTCGTAAAAAGACCACCTGGCCATCTTCTGTTTACGTAAAAAGCACCCTTCTCTAGTGCAATATTTTGAACTATTGAAGCTGCTTGTCCTTTTGTACCAACGATCAGAATATTTCCTGTATTGGAAAGTTTCTCTAATTCTTCTACTGCTTTTTTAAGTAGTTCTTGTGTTTTAACAAGGTCAATGATGTGAATTCCGTTTCTCTCTTCGTAGATATATTGTTTCATTCTTGGATTCCAACCACTTTTCTTGTGGCCAAAATGGCATCCTGCTTGAAGCAATTCTATTAATTCTGGGAGTTTAACTGTAGAAACTTTGTTTAGAGTCTTTGTTTCTTCTACGACTTTTTTTGTTGTTTTTTCCATATTTTTTCCTTTTGTAATATCTCTGGTGGGTGATATCTATATCATCCAGGAATTGTTCAGAGATATATGAGATATATATTAAACGTTAGGATTATACATATTTGGGAATACTTTTACAACCCTCTAAGTAATACTTTTCCAAGTATCTTTACCTATTACAATATGGTCTAGTAACTTCATACCAACCATATCTAATGCTTCCGAGAGTCTTTTTGTGAAGAGTATATCCTCTTCGCTTGGGCTTGAATCTCCTGAGGGGTGGTTATGTGCTATTACCACTAAAGCTGCATTTAATTCTAATGCTGGTATTATGATATCCCTTGGTAATATGCTAATTAAATCCAAAGTTCCCATTCCTACCACCCTCTTGTCCAATACCTCAAACCTAGAATTAAGAAAAAGCCCAACAATGTACTCCTGTTTCTTACTACCAATATCCTTAAGCAACTCGTAGGCCTCTTCAGAATTCCTTACCAAAGCCCTCTCATTCCTACACAAACCATATACTCTTCTACCCAGCTCCATTCCTGCAAGAATACGCATTGCCGTTACCTCTCCAACCCCCTCTACTCCGTCAACATCTTCAAGTTTAATCTCCCTTCCCTTTGACAAAACTTTGCGTATTCTCTTAACAATACCCCTTGATATGGAGAAAAAGTCTTTACCTTTTACACCAGAACCAACCAGTATCGCTACCAATTCTGTATCACTAAGACTATCTATCCCTCTAGCAAGGTATTTCTCTCTCGGAAGCATAGATATATCTTAGAGGAGATATATGACATATTGATTAAATCTCTCCTAAATTCTCGTTCTATGTACTTTCTCTCTTTTTGAGTGAAGTTGTGTATATTTCAGATGGCTTCCTCGAACTCTTCTGGCATACTTTTCTCCATTCATTTTGAAATACTGGAATATTTCAATGTAATACTCCGAGGGTATCTCCGAAGGCTTAGAATAGTTCTTCTCTTTGAGATATTTTTTAATATATGGCATCTGCTTCTCTGTAAATATCTTTTTGAGAGTATCTAGAACAGAGCTATTCGTTTGATTAAAAATATATGTAATGAAATCTCTATATACCTCAAATTCCTTTCCTTGCTTGTCTTTCTTCGCTATCTTCAGAAGTACAATATCTACGCTTGGAGTTGGTCTAAAATCCCGACTATCTAGCTCTTCAACAATGGTAATCGTATACCTGGAGTTTAAAATTGTAGCGATTTGCGTATTTACTGGATATCCAAGATATCTCTCAGCCGCTTCTTTTTGAACAAAGAGATAGGCTTCCCTAAGATGCGAATTGACTGCGGTTATCTTATTAATAATATCTGCAGTTGATGCAAATGGGATATTACTAAATATTTTGAAGTCCTTATCTGGAGGTTCAGTATCAAGAAAATCTTCGTTATTTAACTGAACTTTGGGATCTGGAATATTTTTCTTTAATTTTTCAAAATAGTCCACATCTAATTCAAAAGCTATGACATTTTCGCTGTACTTTGATAGTTCCTCCGTTATTATTCCACTTCCTGAGCCGATATCTATCACTATGTCATCGGAAGATAATAAAGCTCTTCGAACCATTTCTCGGAGGTGTTCTTTGTTTGTATAAAAATTTTGAGAGTACCTAATATCTACCATAAGTGAATTATATCACTCATTACTTCTTTTTCTTCTTGAAACTCTTTTTAATATATTTACAATCTGGATATGTACTACAACCAATGAATGTCTTACCCCATTTACTTCTTCTTTCTACTAAATTACCACCACACTCTGGACATTTCTCTTTAAGAAGTAATGGTAAAGTTCCTTTACATTCTGGATATTTCTCACATGCCCAGAATTTACCGTATTTACTATTTTTAAGTAGTAATTTACTCTCACATTTGGGACACTTCTCTGGTTTAGCATACTTGTTGAAATCTAAACTCTCCTCTCCACCAGAAAGATCTTTCATACCCTTACACTCTGGGAATTTGGAACAGCTAAGGAATTTGCCATATCTTCCAAGTCTAACTAACATTTCTCCACCACAGGTTGGACATTTTTCCTTGGATTTACCGAGAATGACAATATCTTCCTTGCTTACATCCTTTAGAGCCTTCTCTATCTCACCTACAAGTGGTTTGTATTGAGCATCTATGACTGGAATATATTCACTCTTACCGTTTGCAATATCGTCTAACTCATCTTCTACCTTTGCAGTATATTTGTAATCTACTAATCTTTTGAAACTATTTCTCAAAAGATTTGTAACAACCTTACCTACATCTGTAGGTACAAGTGCTTTGCCTTCTTTGGTAACATATGCCCTACTTTGTATTGTAGAAATAATTGTTGCATATGTGGAAGGCCTACCAATACCCAATTCTTCTAACTTTTTAACCAATGCAGCCTCTGTATATCTTGCTGGTGGTTGTGTGAATTTCTGCTCTTTTACAAATTTATCCCACTTAAGGATATCTCCCTTTGCTATCTTAGAAACTTCTTGTAGATCACTATCTCCTTTTCCACCACCAAGTGCTCTTCTGAAACCATCAAAAAGTGTTTTCTCTCCACCAAGAGAGAATGTATATAATGGTTTCTTTTTCTCTTTGCTTTCAATATGTATTGTCAATGTCTCTGCTTCCTTCTCTTTCATTTGGGAAGATATTGCCCTTCTCCATATCAAATCATAGAGCTTGGCTTCTGCAGGACCGAATTTAGTTTCAATCGCTGCCTTTTCAAGGTTAAAATCTGTTGGTCTAATGGCCTCGTGTGCCTCCTGTGCATTCTTGCTTCTTGTTTTGTAGTAATTTGGTTTCTCTGGAAGATATTCCACACCGTATTTGTTTTTTACTAGCTCTCTTATTCCGTCTATTGCCTTTGAACTTAGGTTAACAGAGTCTGTTCTCATATATGTGATTACACCAGCTTGGTACAGTACTTGCGCTATACCCATTGTTCTTTTTGAAGAATATCCCAGAACATTGTTTGCAGACTGCTGAAGTGTAGAGGTTGTAAATGGAGGATATGCATGTCTTTTGACATTCTTTTTTACTACATCTACTACTTCGTAGCTTCCCTTTCCGAGGAATTTCTCAATATCTTTAATCTCATCCTCTTTCACTGGGACATATTTCTTTCCATCTTTCCTTACCAGTTTTGCCCTTAGTGTATCTCCACTTGGGCTTGTTGTATCTACAAAAAACTCCCAATATTCCTCAGATTTGAATGCATCCCTCTCCTCTTCTCTCTCTACGACCAGTCTTAGTGCTACTGATTGAACTCTTCCTGCAGAAAGACCATACCATATCTTTTTCCATACCAACTCTGAGAGTTTGTATCCTACTAACCTATCTAGGACTCTCCTAGCTTTCTGTGCTTCTACAAGATTGATATTGATATCTGAAGGCTTGCTAACTGCTTCTAATATCGCGTCTTTCGTTATCTCATGGAATGTTACTCTTTTTGTATTCTTTGCTTTCAAGACAGAATCTACATGCCAAGCTATGGCCTCTCCCTCACGGTCAGGGTCCATTGCAAGATATACATTGCCATCTTTAGGAACTGCTTTTTTCAAATCTTGAATTACTTTACCTTTACCATATATTGTTTCAAAAAGAGGTTCGTACCCATGCTCAATGTCAACTGCTAGCTTACTTTTAGGAAGATCTATGATATGGCCAATTGTAGCCATAACCTTGAAGTCATCGCCTAAGTACTTATTTATGGTCTTCGCTTTTGCAGGAGACTCTACTATTAAAAGATTTTTGTGTTTTTTAGATGTTTTTGCCATTTTTATTCGTTTCCTAAAAATACAGTATATATTCTACCATTGTCAAACATGTTTATATTTATTACACAGTTTAGGATCCCACTTCTCCTGTGTACAAAGATTATATCCCTATTCGCATCTGTTCTCCACTTATGCCCAGTATATTAAGGAAATCTTCGACCCCCGTTATGACATCTGCACCCTGTTTTATGAGATTATTGCACCCCTTTGAACTCTCTCTCGTAATATCTCCTGGGATTACAAAAACATCTCGACCATACTCAAGAGCAAGATTTGCAGTAAGCAAAGATCCACTATCCAGTCCTCCTTCAATCACGATTGTTGTATCTGAAAGACCTGCTAAGATTCTGTTTCGTATTGGGAACATTCCCCTCTTGATCTCCGTTCCCTGTGGGAATTCAGCTAGTGCAATACCTTTTTTACATATTTCATCATATATGGACCTGTTGCTCTCAGGGAATCCCTTATCTATGCCACCTGCTATTACTGCTACGGTATCTAATCCCCTCTCCAGGCATACCTTGTGCACTTGGCTATCTATGCCGATAGCTAATCCACTAACGAACGCTACCTCTAGATCTTTTGGTACAGATGAGAGAAGTTTCTTAACTACCAACTCCCCATATGTTGTCATTTCTCTTGTTCCCACTATTGTAATTAGTCTCTTGGAGAGAATTTTTTTTCTACCTTTGCAGTACAAGACGTTTGGATATCTGTATATATTCTTGAGATTTTGAGGATATGCTGTTTCGGAAGCTTTTAAGGTGTACATAACTGTATTATGTACCCTGATTGTTAAAAATATCTTAAATCTTTCCCTCTTTGACCATCCAAGTAATCATATCCTTCATAATATTTACCGCGTTGGAGCTATGTCCTCCATCTTCAAGAAATACTGAGAAGGAGTACTTAGGCTTGTCATATGGGAAGAAACCTCCTACCCATGCATGAGTATTTTCATATATTCCCTTGGAGTTTAGCTTACCGAACTCTGCAGTACCCGTTTTAGCAGCAACTACTACCCCAACATTGGCTAACTGCCCAACTGACCTCTTCGGACCGTTTACAGCAGACCACATCCCCTCCTTAGTGATATTAAAGGCCTCCTTGGAGACCATATTTTCCTCCAGAAGGTCAAATGTCAAAGTTTGAGTTTCCCCATCCTCATTTCTAAAAGATTTGGCAACGTGTGGAGTATGTAATTTACCTTCTGTAGCAAGGGCTGCCATCCAGTTAGCCATCTGTATTGGTGTTACAAGAGTAATTCCCTGCCCAATTACCGAGTTACATGAATCTCCCTCTGGATACCAAACAGGCTCAAGCCATGGACTTGTTGTTTCTGCCAAAAGCTTTTTGTTTGCTGGTGAAGGAAGTCTTCCAGGCGCTTCTCCTGGTACATCTATACCTGTATATTTCCCTATGCCGAATTTCTCGAGGTAAGGATCTAGTTTGTTAATATCCCAATGCCTAATTAATTCACAGAAGAAAAGATTTGAAGATTGTGCTATACCACCAACAACATTTAGAGGTCCATATGCATGATTCTCAAATTCCTGGAAAGGTGCACCATTGGAGAATGTGTAGCCATATCTACTTACATATATTGTATTTTTTGTTATGGCACCAGCATCTAGCGCTGCAGGAGCAACAAGACTCTTAAAGGTAGAACCAGGAGGCATTTGAACAGATATTGATCTATTTATAAGGGGAAGATTCTTGTTTTTCAGAAGTTTTGAGTACTCTTTTGTTGAGATACCACCAACAAAAAGATTGTTGTCATAGCTCGGATATGTAACCATAGCAATGATTTCTCCTGTCTCTACATCCTCAATTATACCTGCTCCTCCAACAGCACCAACCTTTTTAACTCCACTTTGAAGGAAACTGTAAAATTTCTTCTGAATATCTATATCTATTGTTAAATACAAACTGTCTCCAGATTGTGCTTCTTTAATCACATATTCTTGGTTTGAAACAGATCTTCCAAGGGCATCTACCTCTACAGCTATTTCTCCATTTTCTCCCCTAAGTTCCTTGTCATACCATTTCTCGACACCACTTTTACCGATTGTATCTACTGTAGTTAAATATTCTAAAGATGTTAACTCTTCGCTTGTCACATCTCCTGTATATCCAATTATATGTGAGATGATGTCTTTGTATGGATAAGCTCTTTTACTCTCGTTATCTATATATATTCCCGTTAAAACCTCACTTTTAGATTTAATTTCAATCGCTCTTTCGTTACTTACATTCTCTGCAATGAGAATATCTGTAAAGTATGGACTCTCCTTGTGAACAGAATATATTTTTTCAAGAATACTTCCATATGTACCACTCGAAGAAGTTTTTTTCCAGTCGTCACCAAGAATACCCCCGAGGGTATTCGACATTACCTGCAATTCCTCTGCCTTTATTAATCCCTTGCTATCTAAATAGTCTTCCATCTTTATATATAGGTTCATAGAGGGAACATTCTCGGCAAGTTTCTTGCCATTCCTGTCGAATATTGCTCCTCTGTAAGCAGTTTTTATTTTGACTTTAACCTGGTTGTTATTGGATTTCTCCAACATTTCCTTTCCGCTAGCGACTTGCAGCGATGTTAGGTTTACCAAAAGTACAACAAAAAGGACAAAGAAAAGGAAGAAGGCAAAAGTATAATTCCATGGGCTGCTCTTCTCTACCGCCGTTGGCTTAGAAAGATATTTCCTTATGGAAAATTCCAAAGGCCCTAAGCGCCAATTAGAGGCTCGTTTTCTTTTACGAGGGACACTATCTGCTATTTTTTTTGAAAGTTTTAATTCCATTTCTTGCTAATCTTTATATTATTCTCCTTCCCTCTTGTAAAACTCAAAAGTAGATCTAGTAGATAAAGGGCAACCGTAAGTATGAGAGCTTTAATTCCAATCATCAAGACAATCTCCCAGGTTAGAATCCCGAAGCTTCCATTTAACAAAAAGGATGGTAGCACAGGAATTAGAAGAAGATAAATGGCTATTGAAACATATTTTATACCGTAGCCAACAATTCCCTCATTAATATTGAAAAGGAATGAACAGCTGAATAGAAAAATCAGGGGGATACCTACAAGAAGTATGTCCGTGCCAAGAGGATAATGGGATATTACATCAGAAATTAGCGCATATATTATCAATATTAAAGAAAGAAGTTTAATATTTAATCTCCCAACCAGTAGAAGAATTAATAAGAGAAAGATTCTAATTCCAAATGCACTAAACAGGAATCCCTCAAGAAAGATTGCCCCTATTATTCCAATTATTATATACAGCACTTCTAACATTATTTCTTTTCTTAATTTATTCTTACTAAAACCTTACTTAAAATATCATAATCCACTATTGTAGAAACAAAACATGTTCTGGAGATACTTGCAGGGTTACTAGAAAGGCCGACAACATAACCAATAACAAGCATATCTCCTACTGAAGAATCATTTACAAATATTACGTCTCCTTCGCTTACATCAGAATTCATGGTTATGTTCTCTACCTTTATCCCCTCTGCAGAACCGTTCATAACTCCACGGCTAACTATTTTGTTCTTAAGATATCCATCCAATCCCCTATTCTCATCATATTTCAAGATATTAACACTTAGATACGAGTTTGTGCTCGTAGGTAATTTAATGCGAGAACCAAGCTCATCTACATATTCGACTATTCCCACAAAGAAATTTCCTACAACAGCAATATTCCCAACCGCTATCCCAGATTTTGCTCCTTCATCAATCCTTATGTAATCTGTGCTGTCACTTGTTAAGACATTGCCTATGACATACTCTTTTTCTTTGTTTTTTAGGCTTAATTGTGTTTTTAAAATTTCGTTTTCAGCAAGTAACTCCAAAGAAGAAGCGCTTTTTATCTTTTCCTCTATTAACCGTATCTTCAAATCTTCATTTTCTTTTACAATATCTCCGATGTTTACAAAATTATCGAAGTAAGAAGATATTTTACTCCCCATTTCTTCACCAACAAGAGAAACAGGACCCATGCTGTAGGATATTCCAGATCTAACAAACCCAAGGGTATTCCACTTATCTAGGAAAAGGAAAACGATTCCAAACAGAACCATAACTATGGTGAAAGCTAGCTCTTTTTTAAAACTACTCTGAGCATTCATTCGCTATATATGTAAGGTTAAACAAGCTCTTCCCAAGATTTTTGTATTCTTTCTAATAGTTCGATATGGTCAAGCATAAGAGCAGTACCTCTAGCCACTGCAGAGAGAGGATCGTCTACTATCTTGACCGGAAGATTCAATTCTTGAGAGAAATATGTATCTATTCCTTTAATTAAAGCACCACCACCAGCAAGACGAAGTCCTGAAGCAAGCAAGTCTTTAAGTAGTTCAGGTGGAGTATCTTCTATGGCATCTTTAACACCATCACAAATCTGGGAGATGGAGGACATAATTGCCTCCCTGACCTCAATGCTACTTAATTCAACAGTTCTTGGTAATCCCGTTAGAAGATCCCGACCCTGTACATTCATTTTTGTTTCTTTTCTTTGAGGTACAGCAGAACCTATGGAAATTTTAACATCCTCGGCACTTCGCTCACCTATTAGTACATTGTATTTTTCTCTAACATAGTTAATTACATCTTGATCCATCTCATCTCCTGCTATTCTCATTGTATTATCTACAACAATATCTCCAAGAGAGAAAACTG